>Ga0180009_10002220_pt1 | contig 22991 bp, 13 predicted proteins | sample OS_PC_MetaG_FD_123537 | JGI IMG/M metagenome (GOLD analysis project Ga0180009, IMG submission 123537) | Groundwater microbial communities from the Aspo Hard Rock Laboratory (HRL) deep subsurface site, Sweden - OS_PC_MetaG | ecosystem: Environmental > Aquatic > Deep subsurface > Groundwater...
GGCTCGTGCTCACGGGAGGGGGCCGGCGCGGCATGGCTGGCCAAGCCCGGGCCCTCGGGACTCAGGGGCAGGACCAGCCGGAAGGTGGAGCCCTGGTCCGGGGTGCTTTCCACGCTCAACTCTCCCCGATGCTCGTTGGCGATGCGCTTGGCGATGGCCAGGTTCATGCCCACGGCGTCGGCCTTGGTGCTGAACAGGGGGTCGAACAGGAAGGGCAAGTCCTCGGCCGGAATGCCCACTCCCGTGTCGGTAACGCTTATGCTGGCCTCGCGGCCGTCGCTGACCAGGCCCAGGGTGAGCCGCCCCCCCTGGGGCATGGCCTCCAGGGCGTTGTCCATGAGCACCCGCAAGATCTTTTCGACCTGCCCGCGATCAATCCATGCCTGCACTTGATCTTTCTGGCCGGCCTGGCCCTCCAGGGTCAATTCCACGCCGGCGGCTTGGGCCCGGCGACTATATTTTTCGCCAAGGCGCCCCAATAGCATCCCCAGGTCTTGCGGGGCCAGCACGGGCATGGGCAGGTCGGCGTAGGCCCGCACCTCGCTGACGATCCTTTCCAGGCTGCGCACCCCGGAGAGAATCTTGTTGAGGTACTCGGGGTCGCCGCCGGAGGCGTCGCCGCGGCGCAGCAGGCGATGGGTTAGGCCGCCGATGGCGGTTACGGGGTTGCGTATCTCGTGAGCCAGGGATCGGGCCAGGCGGTCCATGCTCTCCAGCTTCTCCTCCAGCAGCCGCTTGCTGTGGAGCAACAAATCGCTCTCACGGCGCAGCAGTTCCTCTTTCTCCTGGTAGTAGTCTATCTTCCGCTTGAGTTCCTGGGGGGACACCCTTAGCGAGGTGAGAACCTGGGCGTAGACCGAGGCCAGGGCCCTGGCCTCCTCGGGGGTGAACAGGGGAAAACGCCTGAGGGCCGTGGCCGCGGAGGCCGCTCCGATGGAGCCGGCCAACTGGTTCTCCAACATTTGGTTCAACTCCGCCAGTTGAATGACCGTGATGCGGTCAAGGCCTTGCAGCTTTAGCTGGCCCAGGCACAGGTCGATCATCTTGCGGGCGCTGGCCGGCTCCAGGTAGTCCAAAAGCACGCGCTCGAACCCCGCCAGCTTTTGGTTCAGGTCGATGAAGGGCTCGCCCTGCTCGACCTGGGCCAGGCTCAATCCCAGCCCGGCCGCGCCCGTGAATTCCTGGGCCAGCCGCTGCTCCTGTTCGCCCTGTTGGCAGGCCAACGAGCCCAGGAGGTAGAAGCCCAGGTTGAAAAAGAGCGACCAGAACACGGCGTTGCTCAAGGGGTCCAGGGCGGTCACCCCGAACAGGTGATCCGGGGCCAAAAAGGCCAGGCCCCAGGGCCCCTGCTCCAGCAGGGAGTCTGGCAGCCACTTTACCTTGACCGCGATGGGAAACAGCATGGTGTAGGCCCAAACCAGGAAACCCGCGGCCAGGCCCATGAGGGCGCCGGCGCGGTTGCCCCGCCGCCAGAACAGGCCTCCCAGGATGGACGGAGCCAATTGCAGGATGGCGGCAAAGGAGATGATGCCCATGTCCACCAGAAACTCGGCCCAGCCCACTTCCCACTGAAACCAATAGGCCAGCAGAATTATCAGGGCCACGGCCACCCAGCGGCATTGCAGCAGGCGCCGGCGCAAAAAGTTCAGACGCCTGACCAACTGGAGCAGGGGTATGAGAAGGTGATTGGTGACCATGGTTGCCATGGTCATGGTGCTTACCATCACCATGGCCGTGGCTGCGGAGAAGCCCCCCAAAAATGCCAAGAGGGCCAGCCAGGGAAAGTTCTGGTCCAGGGGAAGGCGCAACACGAAAGTGTCTGCCTCCTTGAGGGGATAGCCCCACAACAGGCCGGCCATGGCCACGGGCACCACGAAGATGTTTATCAGCAGCATGTACACGGGGAACAGCCAACTGGCCGTGGCGATGTGCCGCTCGTCGAAGTTCTCCACCACGGCCACGTGAAACTGGCGGGGCAGGAACGCCACCGCGCTCATGGACAGCACCAGATAGCTCATCCAGACCAGGTAAGAGGATGAGGGCTGGCCCGTGACCATCTGGGACGGCACGTGGGGCGAATGAGTGAGGCGCTCAAATAATTTGAAGATTTGTCCGAACCCGTCATAGAGATAGTAGGTCACGAATACGCCCACGGTAAGGAACGCCAGCAGCTTTACCACCGATTCCACGGCCACGGCCATTACCATGCCCTGGTGCCGCTCGGTGGGGTCCAGCCGCCTGACTCCGAAGACTATGGTGAAGATGATCATCATCACCGCGATGAGGCCGCCCATGTGCATGTACAGCCAGGAGCCCTCCTGTCCGTAGTAGCGGTAGAGAACGGAGTCGACCTGATAGAGGGTCAGAATTTTCAGGGTGAGCACCATGGCCTTGAGTTGCAGGGCCAGATAGGGCGTGATGCCCACCAGGATCATAAGGGTGACCAGGGCCCCCACCGCTTGGGACTTGCCGTAACGCAGGGAGATCAGGTCGGCGATGCTGGTCAGGTGATGCACGCTCTTCACCCTCACCAGGCGGCGCAGCACCACCCACCAGAACAGCATGCCCAGGGTGGGGCCCAGGTAGATGGCCAGGAAGATCATGCCCGAGGTGGCCGCCTTGCCCACGCTGCCGTAGTAGGTCCAGGCGGTGCAGTACACGGCCAGGGACAGGGTGTAGATCAAAGGGTTGTTGCTGGGATTGACCCCGGCCTTGGCCCGGCGCTCCGCCCAAAGGGCCACCAGGAACAAAAATCCCATGTACGCCAGAATGGCGGCCAAGACCTCCCAGGGGCTGAAGGACATATTAGTCCTCCTCCTGGCCGGGCGGCGGCGAAGAGCGGAGTTCGGCCCTGGCCATCAGCCACAGGACCAGGATCAGGCCGATCCAGACCACAAAGAGAAAGACGAACAGAAAGCCGGGGGCGCGGTAGGCCGGTGCGCTCCAAAAGGGCCAGCTGAACAGCAACAGCCCCACCAGGAACACCAGCACGCCTAGGGCCGGCCCATTCCATTTGCGCGTCGGTCGTGGCAAGTCTTGCCCTCCTCCGCGTCTTGATCCAAAGCCTCAAGAAACCTGCATTCCGCTCATCTTCTCAAGGCTCAAGTCAACCCCTCCTACTTCTCAGCTTGCCCATTTTCAGCCTGTTTTCGCAATCCCTTCTTTTCTCAGCGCGCCACGCGGCCCTGAATTGTCCTGTCAGCTTGGGCCGGGCTTGTTGGGCCTATACGCCTTCTGGCGATGGCGTATGCGGGTAATGCCGGCCGGGCTGAATTTTCGCCGCACCCCTCTTTCTCAAGGCGGTTCGCCTTGACCCTCCAAACGCCGTTGATGCGATTGGCGGAAAGGGCCTTGCGCTGGGCAAGGCAGCTATAAGACAATTTAGTCGTGGTTCAAACAGCCTGCAAAATCTCCTGAAAAATTTGAGTACCGGTCGCCGACGGCGGCTTCCGGCAGTCACCGGCGCACTGCAAAGCAAGCGAGGAGCCCATGCCCCCCAGCAACCCGCGGCAACCCAGGGTGGTGGTCATAGACGGCGGACGCACGCCATTTTTGCGCTCCGGAACCCAGTTCGTGGACCTGATGGCCTATGACCTGGGCCGAATGGCCGTGGCCGGTCTGATGCACAAGACCCGGCTGGACCCCGGGGCGGTGGATCTTCTGGTCATGGGAAGCGTCAACCAGGAGGTCAAGACCAGCAACCTTGGACGGGATGTGGCTCTGGGGGCGGGGCTGGAGTTTGCGGTGCCCGCCTATACGGTCACCATGGCCTGCGTCTCGTCCTTGCAGAGCTTTTTGTCTTGCGTGCAGGCCATCCAGACCGGCCAGGCTTCGGTGGCCATCGCCGCCGGGGCCGAGCTGCTCTCCGACGTGCCCATCCGCGTCAGCCGCCCCCTGCGCAAACGCCTCATCGCCGCCCAGAAGGTCAAGAGCCCCCTGGGCTATTTCAGCCTGCTGGGCGGCCTGGGCCTGGGCGACCTGGCCCCGGAGCGGCCGGCCATAGCCGAGTTTTCCACCGGCGAGGTCATGGGCCAGAACTGCGAACGCCTGACCAAACGCCTGGGCATCACCCGTCAGGCCCAGGACCAGTACGCCCTCATGAGCCACCAGCGCGCGTCCCGGGCCACGGAGCAGGGGCTTCTGGCCCGTCAGATCGACCCGGCCTACGTGAAGCCTTACAAGGAGCCGGTGGCCGTGGACAACGGCTTCCACGCCGACACCAGCCTGGACAAGCTGGCCCGCCTAAGGCCGGCGTTCGACAAGCGCTTGGGCACGGTCACCGCCGGCAACTCCTCGTTCCTCACCGATGGAGCCGGGGCGGTGCTCCTGGCCAGCGAGGAGGCGGCCGGGCGTCTGGGCCTGGAGCCCCTGGCCTACGTGAACAGCGTGTCGGTGGCCGCCCTGGACCCGCAGGAGGAACTGCTGCTGGGGCCGGCCGTCACCATGCCCCGGGCCCTGGCCGATGCTGGCCTGGAGTTGGCCGAGGTGGAGGTGGTCGAGCTGCACGAGGCCTTCGCCGGCCAGGTGCTGGGCGTGCTCAAGCTGCTGGACGACGAGCAGTGGTGCCGGGAGCGGCTGGGCCGGGACAGGCCGGTGGGCGCGGTGGACTTGGAGCGCCTCAACGCCTGGGGCGGCTCGCTGTCGGTGGGCCATCCCTTCGGGGCCACCGGCGCGCGGCTGATAACCACCTGCTGCCACCGCATGGCCCATGAAAAGGCGCGTTACGGCCTGGTGGCGGCCTGCGCCGCCGGCGCCCTGGGAATCGGCGCGGTATTGGAGGCGGTGCGATGAGCCAGGCTAAGGAGGATCGGGCCATGGAAGCCATTCGCATTGAAAAGCGCCCCGACGGCGTGGCCCTGGTCATCCTGGACCACCCGGCCAAGCCGGTGAACACCTTGTCCTTGTCCCTGGTCAAGGAGGTGGAGGCCAAGATCACCGGCCTTTTGGGGGACCCGGCGGTGAAGGCGGTGGTGTTGGTTTCGGCCAAGAAGGACACCTTCATAGCCGGGGCCGACCTGGACATCCTGCAACAGGCCCGGACCGCCGCGGAGGTGAGCCAGCTCTCCCTGGAGGGCAACGCCTTGCTCTCGGCCCTGGCGGCCAGCCCCAAGCCGGTGGTGGCGGCGGTGCACGGCGCGGCCCTGGGCGGCGGCCTGGAGGTGGCCCTGGCCTGCCACTACATCCTGGCCTCCGACGACCCGGCCACGGTGCTGGGCCAGGCCGAGGTGATGCTGGGGCTGCTGCCCGCCGGCGGCGGCACCCAGCGCCTCATAAAGCGCACCGGGCTGTTGGCCGGCCTTCCCCTGTTGCTCACCGGTAAGCGCGTCCGGGCCAAGAAGGCCTACCGCATGGGCCTGGTGGACGCGCTGACCACGCCGGGGGGCATCGCCGAGACCGGGGTGCGGGCGGCCCTGGCCCTGGCCGATGGCTCGCTGAAAAGGCGCAAGCGCAAAAAGCCGTTCATGGAGAAACTGACCGCCCTGCCCCCGGTACGCGACATGGTGCTCAAAAAGGCCCGGGAGCAGGTGATGGCCAAGACCCGGGGCAACTACCCGGCGCCGCCGGCCATCCTGGACTGCGTGCAGACCGGGCTCAAACAGGGCATCGACGCCGGCCTGGCCCTGGAGTCGAAGTATTTCGGCGAGCTGGCCATGACCCCCCAGAGCCGGGCCCTGGTGTGGCTGTTCCACGCCACCACTGGGCTCAAGAAGCAAAAGCTCTCCTCGCCGCCGGTGAAGGTGGGGCGGCTGGGTATTGTGGGCGGCGGCTTCATGGGCGCGGGCATAGCCTCGGTGTCGGTGGGGCTCTGTCCGGTGACGGTGCGCGACCTGGACCCCAAGGCCCTGGCCGCCTGCGCCAAGGAGGTGGACACCGGCCTGGCCAAGCAGCTCAGGTCCGGGGCCATCCGCTCCCTGGAGCGCGACCGCCGCCGCTCCAACCTGCAGTTGAGCACCCGGGCCGAGGACTTGGCCGGGGCCGAGCTGGTTATCGAGGCGGTGTTTGAAAAGCTGGAGCTCAAGCGCAAGGTGCTGGCGGAATGCGAGACGCTGATGGCCGACGAGGCGGTGTTCGCCTCCAACACCTCGGCCCTGCCCATCGGCGACATAGCGGCCGGGGCCAAGATACCCGAGCGGGTGGTGGGCATGCACTACTTCTCGCCGGTGCCCAAGATGCCGCTTTTGGAGATCGTGGTGCCCGACGGCTGCGCCCAGTGGGCGGTGGCCACTGCCCTGAAGTTTGGCCAGAAGCAGGGCAAAACGGTTATCCTGGTCAAGGACCGGCCCGGCTTTTACACCAGCCGCATCCTGGGGGCGCTCTTGAGCGAGGCCATGGTGCTGGTGGGCCAAGGGGCGCGCATCGCCGACCTGGACCGGGCCAGCAAGGACTTCGGCTTCCCGGTGGGGCCAATGGCCCTGTTGGACGAGGTGGGGCTGGAGGTGGTGGCCCACGTCTCCCGGGATTTGGCCAAGGCCTTCGCCGAACACGGCGTGAGCGCCAACCCGGGGCTGCTCAAGATGACCGAGCAGGGCTATCAGGGCCGCAAGAACAACAAGGGCTTTTACCTCTACCCCCCCAAGGGGTCCAAGGCCAAGAAGCGGCCCAACGACGCGGTGTACGCCTTCTTCGGGGGCGGGGATCGCCGCGACTTCGACCGGGCCGAGCTGGGCCGGCGGCTGGGCCTGGCCATGGTAAACGAGGCGGCCCGCTGCCTGGACGAAGGGACCATCGACTCCCCCATCACCGGCGACGTGGGGGCGGTGCTGGGCCTGGGCTTCCCGCCTTTCACCGGCGGCCCCTTCCACTACGTGGACGCCCAGGGCGCCGGCCAGGTGCTGGGCTGGCTGCAAGATCTGGCCGCAGAGCAGGGCCCCCGCTTCGCTCCGGCCCAGGCGCTGGTGGACATTGCCGCCGCCGGCAAAAAATTCTTCCCCGCTTCATAGGAGAGCGCCGTGCCTTCGGTTTACTTCACGCCGGATCATGAGGAGTTCCGCCGCCAGGTGCGCCGGTTCATGGACCAGGAGATAGCGCCCCACGCTGATGAGTGGGAAGAGGCCGGGGTCATCCCCAGGGAGGCCTTTGGCCAAATGGGCCGCCTGGGCTTCTTGGGCATCAGCTTCCCCGAGGAGTACGGCGGCAGCGGGGCGGACATGCTCTTCGCGGTCATATTCCTGGAGGAGCTGACCCGCTCGCGCATGGGCGGGTTTTGCGCGGCGGTGAGCGTGCAGCAGTTCATGGCCACCCAGCACATCTACCGCTGGGGCAGCGAGGAGCTGAAGCGAAACTATCTGGCTCCCTCCATCGCCGGGGACAAGGTGGGGGCCCTGGCCATCACCGAGCCCGATACGGGCAGCGACGTGGCCGCCATCCGCGGCAAGGCGGTGCGCGACGGAGAGCACTGGGTGATCGACGGGGCCAAGACCTTCATCACCAACGGCGCCCTGGGAGACTTCTACACCCTGGCGGTGAAGACCGACCCCGCCGGCGGGGCGGCCGGGGTGAGCCTCATCGTGGTGGACCGGGAGGCGCCTGGAGTGAGCGCCCGCCGCCTGAAAAAGCTGGGCTGGTATTGCTCGGACACCGCCGAGGTAGCCTTCGAGGGAGTGCGGGCGCCCGCCGGCCGCCTGGTGGGCCGTGAGAACATGGGCTTCTATTACCTCATGGAGGCCTTTCCCCTGGAGCGCCTGTGCGGGGCGGCCATCAGCGTGGGCTCGGCCGACATCTGCCTGCAGGAGGCCCTGGCCTACATGAGGCAACGCACCGCCTTCGGCCGCCCCCTAACCAAGTACCAGGCCCTGACCCACCGCCTGGCCGATTTGGCCAGCCAATTGGAGGCGGCGCGGCAGTTGATTTATCACGCCGCCTGGCTCATGGAAAACGGCCATCCCCACGAGCGGGAATGCACCATGGCCAAGCTGGTGGCCACCGAGCTGAACCAGCGGGTGGCCGACGCCTGCTTGCAGTGCCTGGGGGGCTACGGCTTCATGGAGGAATACCCCATGGCCCGCTTCTTCCGCGACGCCCGGGCCGGCACCATCGTGGCCGGCACCAGCGAGATAATGCGCGAGATACTGGCCCGCCTCATGACCGGCGAGGCCCCGCCGGACCGGGGCAAAGCCATGGCCGGGGAGCAGGGTCCGGGTCTGGCCGAACTGTTCAATAGCCTGCCGGGCCGCTTGCGGACCGAGAAGGTGGGTGATTGGCAAGGGGTGTTTCACTTTGATCTGGCCGGCGGCCGCCCCGGGCAGTGGACCGTGGAGATCGGCGGCGGCGGGTGCCGGGTGAGCCAGGGGCACCAGGGCCAGGCCGGCTGCCTGGTGGAGATGGACGCCGCAACCTACATTGGTATAGAAACCGGCGCCCTCGACCCCCAGGCCGCCTTCATGGGCGGCAAGATCAAGGTGAGCGACCTGGGAGCCATGCTTAAGTACCTCACGGCGTTCCGGCCCCTGGACAAGTGAGGCCCGGCCGGCAAGGGGGCGGCAAGACGCACGGCTAATCGATCCAGTTCAAGCTGCGATCCACCGCCTTTAGCCATCCCTTGTAGCCAGCCGCCCGTTCTGCCTCTTGCATTGTGGGCAGCCAGGTCTTGCTTTCGGCCCAATTGGCCTGGAGTTCGTCAAATCCTGGCCAGAAACCCACCGCCAGCCCGGCGGCATAGGCCGCCCCCAGGCAGGTGGTTTCATGCACCTTGGGCCGTATCACCGGCACGTCCAGCACGTCGGCCTGAAACTGCATCAGCAAATCGTTGTGGACCATGCCCCCGTCCACCTTCAAACGCGTGAGATCCACCCCGGAGTCCTTGTTCATGGCCTCGACGATATCCTTGGTCTGGTAGGCGGTGGCCTCCAAAACCGCCCGGGCCAAGTGATGCTTGTTGGCGTAGCGGGTCAGGCCCACGATCACGCCCCTGGCGTCGGGCCGCCAGTAGGGGGCGAACAGACCCTGAAAGGCTGGGACGCAATACACCCCGCCGTTGTCCTCCACCTGGGCGGCTAGGTCCTCGATCTCAGGGGTCGATGACACAAGGCCCAGATTGTCCCTTACCCATTGCACCAAGGCCCCGGCCACGGCGATGGAGCCTTCCAGGCAATAGACCGGCTCTTGGCCGCGCATCTGATATCCCAAGGTGGTGATGAGCCCGTGCCGGGAAGCCACCGGAGTTGTTCCCGTGTTGAGCAGCAGGAAGCAGCCGGTGCCGTAGGTGTTTTTGGCTTCTCCCGTGGCAAAACAGGCCTGCCCCACCAACGCCGCCTGTTGGTCCCCCAGGGAGCCGCAAACCGGCACCCTCGCCCCCATGGGCCCATCCACGGCGGTGAAGCCCCAGGGCTCGGTATCCATGGAGGGCACGATGCGCGGCAGGCCTTGGCGGGGTATGCCCAGGGTCTGGAGGATTTCCTGGTCCCATTGCAACGTCTTCAGGTCCATGAGCATGGTGCGGCTTGCATTGGTGACATCGGTGATGTGGGCCCCGCCCCGGACGCCTCCGGTGAGCAGCCAGATTATCCAGGTTTCCATGGTGCCGATGATGGCCCGGCCCTGTTCTACCGCCCGGCGCGCCCCTGGAATGTTGTCCAGCACCCACTTGATCTTGGGCCCGCTGAAATAGGTGGCCACCGGCAAGCCGGTAACGGGGCGGAAACGGTCCTGGCCGCCCCCGGCTATCAAATCCTTGCAGATTTCATGGGTGCGGGTGCATTGCCAGACTATGGCGTTGTGAAAAGGCTTGCCGGTGTACTTGTCCCAGACCACGATGGTTTCGCGCTGGTTGGTCACCCCGATGGCCGCCAAGTCGGCTCCCCTCAACCCGGCCTTGGCCAAGGCCCCCTGCATCACTTCTCCGATGCACCGCCAAATTTCAAGGGGATCATGCTCCACCCAGCCCGGCCGGGGGAATATCTGCTCGTGCTCCTTTTGATCCGAGGCTACGATCAACCCTTTTCGGTCGAAAACCATGAACCGGCTGCTGGTGGTGCCCTGGTCGATCGCGCCCACATACTCACCCACGGCAGGCTCCTTCAGACCGCGAGCGGCTCAAAAGCGTGAGGTCCACCAACAAGATCATGGGAAGGGACCATGCGATCATTGACATTATCGCTGAACAAGAAATCATACCCGCTCCAAAGACAGAACCCGCCGGACCATGTTGCTATTCATTCATCATCCGTTCCATGACACGGTCCTCATAATCCCACAACCGCGCACGGCAAGGAAGGCGGCCAAGCCGATACCGGGGAAATTTTTCTGGCCAAGGCTCTTTGCATAAAAGGCCGTGGATGGCCGGCTAATGCACCCCCCAAAAAGGCAGGGGCCGGTCCGAGCCGGCCCCTGCCTCGTTCGCTGGCCCCCTTGGTGGCCTAGAATGCTTCCTCGGGAATCTCCACGGCGGAGAGGTCCTCGGTCTTTAGGGCGGCGTAGCGGCCAAAAACATTGGTGAGGATGTTGCGGCAGAAGAACTTGGCAGAAGCCATCTTGCCCTGGTAGAAGGCGTAGTCCCCCGACCCCGGCTCCACCCCGGCCAACTTTTGGCGGGCGATCAGCCCTTGCTCCAGCATTAGCTTGGCCAGCACCGTTTCCGCGAAGCACTCCAGGAAGCGGGTGGCGTACATGGGCACGAGGGAGATGCGGCCCTGCTTGAAGTAGCCGGCAAAGCGCTGGGCGAAGTCGCCCACCATGCCCACCGTCTGGCCCAGCAGCTTGAAGTCGGCCTGGAAATCCTGGTCCGCCTCGTTCTCCTTGGCAAAGGCCATCAGCTCGGCGACCCATTCCTGAAACACCTTGCCCCCTTGGTAGCCGATTTTGCGGCCCACCAGGTCCAGGGCCTGGATGTAGTTGGTGCCCTCCCAGATAGAGAGGATTTTCATGTCCCTGGCGTACTGTTCCACCGGGAAGTCGCTGCAGTAGCCGGCGCCGGCCAGCACCTGGATGGCGTCGCGGATGAGCATGTAGCCAAGGTCCGGCGGATATGCCTTGACCAGGGGGGTGAGGATGTCCACCCGGTCCCGGGCCTTTTGCCGCGTGACCTCGTCGGGGTCGTGCTTGGCTACGTCGGAGTTGAACATCAGGTAGGCCACGAAAACCCGCATGGCCTCGGAACCTGCCTTGAGGCCCATGAGCATGCGGCGCACGTCCTCGTGTTGGATGATGGGCACCGCTTGGCCGTGGCGGTCGGTGAGGGGGGCGCCCTGCACCCGCTCCTTGGCATAGATGCGCGCGGTGTCATAGGCGCTGGCGGTGGCCCCGGCGGCCTGGATGCCGCAGCCGATGCGGGCGTGGTTCATCATTTGGAACATCTTGGCCATGCCGCTGTGGGGCTCCCCCAAGAGAATGCCCCGGCACTTGCCCTGCTCCCCGAAGTTCAGGGTGCAGGTGCTGGAGCCGTGGATGCCCATCTTGTGCTCGATGCCCGCGCAAAAGACGTCGTTGGACTGGCCCGGGGAGCCGTCCGGATTCACCCAGATTTTGGGCACGATGAACAGGCTCACCCCCTTGGTGCCGGCGGGGCCGCCCTCTATGCGGGCCAAGACCAGGTGGATGATGTTTTCGGTGAGGTCGTGCTCGCCGCAGGTTATGAAGCGCTTCACGCCCTCGATTTTGTAGATGCGCGGGTCGCCCGAGTCCGGGTCCGGAACCGCCTTTGTGCGCAGGGCGCCCACGTCCGAGCCGGCGTCGGGCTCGGTGAGGCACATGGTGCCCCCCCACACCCCGGTGTACATATTCTCCAGGAACATGTCCCGGTCCTGGTCGGTGCCGAAGCTCTCGATGAGGTGGCCGTTGCCCACCATGAGGCCGGAGTAGGTCATCATGGCCATGTTGGCCCCGTTGAATATCTCGCCCACCAGACCGCCCACCACCTCGGGCAGGCCCTGGCCCCCGAATTCGGGGTTGTAGGTGGCCGCGGGCCAGCCGTTTTCGTTGAACACCCGCCAGCATTCCTTAAATGCGCCGGGGGTGCGCACCGTGCCGTTTTCGTAGGCGCAGCCCATGCGGTCGCCGTCCTGCAGGGCCGGCCCCAGGACCTCCCGGCCCACCTTGAGGGCCTCGTCGATAATCATGGCGAAGTCGTCGGCCGAGAAATCCTGGTACGGGGGATAGCTAAGGAGCCGCTCCACGTCCAGGTGCTCCAGAAGCACGAACTTGCTGTCCCGGCCGTCGCGGCGGAAATAGTTGACGCCCATGTCTTTCTCCTCAAGGCCCGCCCCATGGGCCCGCTGTTGATGTTCAACGTTCCTCTACGCCATACGTTTTGCCATGGTTCGGCAGTATACCAAATGGCGAAAAGCCGGCCTTGTTTATAATGGGTTGCCTACCCCGGGCGCTCCCGCCCCCCAGGCCTCGCTTGATTCTTACAGCCCCAGGTAGGTCTTGCGGATCACCTCGTCCTCCAGCAGTTCCTCGCCCTTGCCCTGGGCGATTATCTTGCCCGAGGACAACACATAGTTGCGGTTGGCGATCTTGAACACCCTGGCCACCTCCTGCTCCACCAGCAGGATGGTTATGCCCAATTCACGGATCTGCTGGATTTTTTTGAACACCTCCCGGCGCATGAGGGGAGCCAAGCCGGTGGATGGCTCGTCTATGCACAACAGCTTGGGCCGGGACATCAGGGAACGGCCCACGGCCAGCATCTGCTGCTCCCCCCCAGACAGGGTGCCCGAGACCTGCTTGGAGCGCTTGGCCAGCACCGGGAACAGCGTGTAGACCGTCTCCAGGTCGGCCTGGACCTGCGCCTTGTCCAGGTTCAGGTAGGCCCCCGCCATCAGGTTTTCCAAAACGCTTATCTCCCGGAAGGGCCGCCGCCGCTCCGGGCAGTGCACTAGGCCCATGCGCACGATCTCGTGGGCCGGGGTCTTTTCTATGGAGCGCCCGTCAAAGGAGATGCGGCCCTCCAGGGTCACATCTCCGCCGGCGGTGCCGCGCAAGGTGGCTTTTTCCCAGGCCACCAGGCCGGTGATGGCCCTGAGCAGGGTGGTTTTGCCGGCGCCGTTGGGGCCCACCAGGCTCACCAGCTCGCCTTCGGCCACGTGCATGCTCAGGTCGTTGATGATCATGGCCTTGTCGTAACAGACCGTCAGGTTGGAAACCTCCAGCAGCACTTAGATCTCCCCTTCTCCCAGATAGGCCTCGATCACCTCCGGGTTTTCCACGATCTGCTCGGGAGTGCCGTCGGCGATGATGTTGCCGAAGTCCAAGACGATGATGCGGTCCACGATCTTCATGAGTTGGGCCAGCTTGTGCTCGATGATGATCATGGCCGGGCCCTCGCTGTGCAGCCTGCCGAAGCGGCCGCCCTTGTGCAGCCGGGCGATGGACTTGGCCATCAGGTCGGTTTCCGCAGGGCTCAGGCCGCCGAAGGGCTCGTCCAGTAGCAGCAACTCCGGCTCGGTGGCCACGGCCCGGGCCACCTCCAGGCGCTTGAGGTCGCCCTGGGACAGGGTGGAAGCCTTTTCCAGGGCCATGTCCGAGATGCCGGCGAACTCCAGGGCGTCCATGGCCTTGGCCTCCACCTTCTTGACCCATTCCCCGCGCTTCATGGCCCGGGGGCTGAGGCAGGAGACCATCACGTTGGCGATGATGGGCAGGCGGCGGAAGGGGCGCATGTTCTGGAAGGTGCTGGCGATGCCCATGTTCACGATGTCCCAGGTCTTCTTGCGGGTGATGTTTTTGCCCTTGAAACGGATGCTCCCCCGGTCCGGGCGCAGGATGCCGCTGATCAGGCGCACCAGGGTGGTCTTGCCCGCCCCGTTGGGCCCGATGAGCCCCAGGACCTCATCGCGCCCCATGGCGAAGCTGACGTTGTTGGTGGCGGTGAGGCCGCCAAAGTCCTTGTGCAATCCGCTTACTTCTAAAAAGGGCTGGGCCATCTCTAGCCCTCCTTGGCCTCTTCGCGCAACTCGCGGCGGGAAACCTTGCCCACGTCGGTCTTGGGCAGCTCGCCTCGGAACTCGATGATCTGGGGCACCTTGTAATGGGCCAGATTCTCCTTGCAGTAGGCGATTATATCCTCCTCGGAGAGCTTGCCCCGGGCCTCGGCCTGCAGCACCACATAGGCCTTGATGATCTGGCCAACCTTGGGATCGGGCACCCCCACCACCCCGGCGGCCTTGACCTGGGGATGATTGTAGAGCATCTCCTCCACGTGCTTGGCGAACACCGAATAGCCCTTGTGCTTTATCAAGTCCCGCTTGCGGTCGAAGAAGTGGAAATAACCCTCTTCGTCCATGCTCACCAGGTCGCCGGTGCGCATCCAGGTCTTGCCCTCCAACTCGATCATGGTTTCCTGGTTGTCCTCGGTCCGGTGCCAGTAGCCCTGCATGATGTTGGGGCCGCTCAAAATCATCTCCCCCACCTCGCCCACCGGCACGAACTCGTTGCTGTCCACCTCCATGATGGCCGCGGTGATGTTGGGGATGGGCAGGCCGAAGGAGCCCCGCTTGGGACGGTGCAGGGGGTTGGTGTGGCTAACCGCCGAGGTCTCGGTCATTCCGTAGCCCTCGATGATGCGGCTGCCGGTGCGCCGCTCCCACCCCTCCACCGTGCTCTCGTGCAGGGTGTCGGCTCCGCAGACGATGATTTTGATGCGCTTCCAATTAACTCGGTCGGTCTTGTCGTATTCCTTGAGATACTCATACAGGGTGGGCACCCCGTAGAAGCCCGAGGCGTCGTAGCGCTCCACCGCCTTCAGTATCTCGTCCATGTCCGGAGTGGTGAACAGCACCATGGTGTAGCCGTTGACCAGGCTGGTGAGCATTATCACCACCTGCCCGTAGATGTGGAACATGGGCAAGAAGGCGATGACGGTTTCGTTGCCCTCCTGGAACTTCTCGGACCAGAAGGCCAGGGCTTGGGCCTGGCAGGCGATGATGTTGTAGTGGGTGAGCATGGCCGCCTTGGGCAGCCCGGTGGTGCCGCCGGTGTAGGGCAGGGCGGCCAGGTCCTTTTTCGGGTCCAGGCTCACCTGTGGCGGCTGGGGCGGGTACTTTTTGAGCAGGTCCTGAAACTTGAGCAGCCCATCGCGCTCGATCAAGGCGGCGTCGGGCACGTGCAGGCCCCCGTAGGCCTTGGCCATCACCTTTTTGGCGAAGACCTTTTTAAGGCTGGGCAGGAACTCGTCCACCCCGGTGATTATCACCCGGTCCAACTCCACCCCGGCCTCGGCCACCTTGTCATAGAGGATGTCCTGGCAGACCACGGTGCGCGCCCCGCTGTCGCTCAGTTGGTGGCGCACCTCCTGACTGGTGTACACCGGGCTGACCGGCGTAATCACCGCCCCCACCCTCAGGGCCCCCAGGTAGGCGATGACGTACTGGGGACAGTTGAGCAAAAACAGCGCCACCCGGTCGCCCTTTTTCACACCCAAGTCGCTCAGGGCCGCGGCAAAACGATCGGCATGGTCCTTCAGCTCGCGATAGCTGATTTTCTTGCCGTAATAGATCATCGAGGTTTTTTTGCCGTACTTCTCCACCACCTGGTCGAACACCTCCGGGATGGAGACCACGGGGATATCCATTTCAGGAGGCACGCCTTCGGGGTAATGCCGCAACCAGGGTTTGGACAGGTAGGCCTGTTTGGCATCCATGTTATTTCACCTCACACGTTGCATGGGGATAAGGACCTGCCAGGGGTCAGTCCAATACGGCGTCGCATACGCGGCACCTTTTTCTGTTGAATGCGTTGCGCACCTTGCAGCGGGGGCATTCGATCTCCACCTTGTCGCGCACCCAGGGGATGAGCCCCTCGGGCATGAACAGAAGAGTAAGCAGCACCAGCGCCGCGAAGATGAACATGCGCATTTCGGGCAGACCGGGGAAGCTGTCCAGAGCTACGCGCAGCACCTCCATGAGTGGATAAAGGATGAAGACCCCGGCTATGGGGCCGTAGATGGTGACCATGCCGCCGAACACCGCCCAAATTATCACCTGGAAGGACAACCCGACCTCCAGGCCGGAAGGCCCGGCCAGGCGCATGAAGTGGGCGTAGAGTCCGCCGGCCACGCCGGCGAAAAAGCCACTCATGCAAAAGGCCAAGAGTTTGTAACGGGTGGTGTTGACCCCCGAGGTGCGCACCGCCAGCTCGTCCTCGCGGATGGCGTGCAAGATGATGCCGGTCTTGGAGTCGGTGATCTTCCACATGGCGAAGCCCAGAATCACCATAAGTCCGCTGGTCAGGTAGTAGTCCATCACCCGGGAGCCGGTCAGGCGGGACAGGCCGGCCAAGCCCAGCTCTCCGCCGGTGACGTCGGGAATGGCAAAGACCAAGCCGGTGAGGATTATGGGAAAGGCCAGGGTGGTCAGGGCCAGGTAGGAGCCCTTGAGCCGCAGGCAGGGGATGCCCACGACCAAACCGGTGAGCACCCCGCCCACCGCGCCCAGGGGGATGGAGAAATATGGCGGCAGGCCCAGCTTGAGGTTCAGCAGGGCGGTGACATAAGCGGCCACCCCGAAGAACAGGGCGTGGCCGAAGTTCATCTGCCCGGTGAACCCTGACAGCAAATCCCAGCTGGCCGCGAATATGGCGAAAATGGAGGTGAGGATCAATACCCGCAGGAAGTAATAGTCCTGGGTGAACAAGGGTAGGGCCATCAGGGCCACGATGAAGACCAGCACCGCTATCCGGCTGGGAAGCACCAGCACCTCGGAGCGCAGGATGGTGACGGTCCTGCGGAAGTATACGCCCAGCAGCCCCATGCTAACGCTCCTCCTCGAAAGACACCCCGAACAACCCCTCCGGCCTCATCAACAGCACCAGAATCATGATGGACAGGGCCACCGAGTCCTTGAGGAAGGAGCCCATGGGCACCATGAACACCACCAGGGATTCGGCGAAACCCAGGATGTAGGCCCCCACGAAGCTGCCCTCGATGCTGCCCAGGCCTCCCAACACCACGATGGCCAGCATCATGATGAGGGGGTGCATCCACATGGTGGGTTCCACGGTGACCAGGGGCACCACGATGGCCCCGGTCACCGCGGCCATGCCCACGGATACGGCCATGGTGCTCATGGCCACCCGGGTCACGTTCATGCCCATGAGGTTGGCCACCTCCCTGTCCTGGGCCGTGGAGCGGATGGCCAGGCCTAGGCGGGTCTTGACCAGAAACAACCGGGTGGCCACCAAGACCACCAGGGCCAGCCCCAGGGCCAAAAGATGCTGGTAGGTGACCTTTACTCCCAGGATGGTGGCGTAGCCGTCTATCAAGGGGTTCACCCCCAAGTAGTGGCCGCCGAAGACCATCAGGAAGACCTCTTGGATCATCATGGCCACGGCGATGGTGGCGATGAGAACCGCCGCCTCGTGCTCCTGAATGGGCTTGATGAATAGGGTATAGACCAGCAAACCCAACAGCACGGTCAGGACGACGGAGGCCACCATGGCCAACGGGGCCGGCAGGCCCATCAACTTGGTGCCCACGTAGATCAGGTAGGCGGCGGTCATGTACAGGGCGGTGTGGGCGATGTTTATGATGCGCGCCACGCCCAGCACCAGCGAGAAGCCAATGGCCAGCAGGGCGTATACGCTGCCCTTGATCAGGCCGTCGATGATGATGTCCAGTATCATGCGTCCACCTCGCGGACCCGTGGCGGACCCGCCTGGTTGGGGCCCGCGCCCGGCGGCGCGAACCCAGGCTTACAAAGACACGCCCTTGGGCCCCCTTCCCGGCCTTGGGCGGACGGGAAGGGGGCGAGGGAGGAACTACTTCTTCTTCCAGTGCTCCACCACCCAGGGGGGCAGCTTGTAGGGCACAGTGCCCTCGTAGGTGATGCCGTGCCACTTGTAGGGCCAGATGCATAGGTTTTGGTCGCCCTGCCATTGGGTTCCCAAGCCCGTCACGAATCCCGGACCCCATTTGACGTCGTGGCTCTTGTCGAATACCACGCGGCCGGAGGTGCCGATCATGTCGGTCTTTTCCACGAAGGGGACCAGTTTGGCGGAATCTATGGTGCCGGCCTTTTCAATGGAGTTCCTGAGGATGTACACTGCGTCATAGGTGCCGGCGGTGTAGTTGGGGGCCTCCTTGAAGGTCTTGAGGTACTTGTCGTAGAAGGGAATGGTCTTGTCGGTGATTTTCACCCGGGCGAAGGTGTTGATGGTCACGGTGTATTCGCCCTTGCCGCCGGTGGCGCTCCAGAAACCGGTCTTCTGGGCCTCCACGTTGATGCCCACCGGCGCGGCGGGCACCTTGAGCTCGCCCAACTGCTTGGCGAAGGTCAGGCCCACCGAGGACGAGAAGGTGGTGAAAGCGATGTGAGCCCCGGAGCGCTGGATGGCGGCAAGCTCCGCAGTGCAGTCCTTGGCCACCGGCGAAGGCCGCCACACGCCAACCACCTCCATGCCCATCTTGCCCGGCAGCACCTTTTGGGCGGCCCGTACGATGGGATCGGCCCAGGCGGCCTTCTCGGCCACCACCGCCACCTTGATCTTGTCCAGGCCCAACTGGGCCTTCATGATCGCTCCCACCGTGCCCAGTAGGATGAAGTCTACCTTGCCCAAATAGCTGGAGTTGATGGGGGTCAGCCGGAACCAATACTTGTAGCGGTCGTAGTCCTTGGTCACCCGGGTGCAGAGCGCCGGGTGGGCCGCTCCGCAGCCGATGAAGATTTTTTTGGCGTCCATGGCGATGTCCTGCATCACCTGCACCGCCTCGGTGCGGAAGCCGCCGATCAAGAAGTCCACCTTGTAGCGGCTAACCGCCATCTCCACCGCGTTGGTGGCGTCGGGGATGCTGAGAAACTCGTTGGTGTCGATCTTGATAAGTTTTATGGGCCGCATCACGTTGCCCACCTTGACCCCGCCGGCCTGGTTGATCTCGTCGGCCGCCATGGTGGCTCCGTTCCAATGCCCCTCGCCCTGGGTGAATGACATGGGACCCAGCACCCCGATGGTGATCGGGTCCGCCGCTCCCGCCGGCAGGCACATCGCCAGGATTAAGGACAGCCCCAGCAGCACCGCCCCAACTCTCCCCAAAAATTGCATGATACTTCCCTCCCTTGTGACTGTTTGGCCAGGCCGCGTATTTGGGCAGGCGTTCTGCCGGTCGCGGGCCGTGGCCGGGTATCCTTGGCTGGGCGGAAGCCAGGGGCCAACCGCCCTTGCTCAACCGGAGCCTCGCGCCAGAAGACGCGGTCGGCCCCAGCGGGATCGTCTACCAGGAAGCTGAAAATCAAGCTGTCAGCGGTTCAAGATGCGCGGCAAGATGAGGCGCCGATAGTTACCGAGTGAGAGCCAATATCCGCTTAACCATGGGCCCGAAACCTTTCGCGCCCGAGGCGGTAAAAATCGATGCGAGAGTGACCGGGTCTGGCCCCGCCCAACAATGCCTTGATGCGTAAGGGCGAAGTTTGAGCCCCTGCCCTTTGCGGGGCGTTGATTGAGCCGGTGTTGATGCAAACGACGTGATGACGCGGGCTGTCGCTGAATAGGATTCAACCCATTTTGGCACAAAAGCCCTCCCGCTTTCACCCTCGGAAAAACGCCCCGGCATGGATGGGGTCCGGCGATTGCCCCTGGCTGCGGTTTCCCCAGGCCGTGGCGCCCGATCCCCCGGCCAAGCACCTTCTTCAAATTCAGGTGCGCTCCGCACTGCCAAGGCGTTGCATACTAGGTCGCCGAGGCTACTCCTTGGCGTATACTGTATATCCGCGCTCAACGTTTAGTCAAGCTATTCGTGTGTAATGATATCCGCAATATTAACTGAAAGATATGTTGCCACATTAATAGGACTATGCGATTATGTGCCTAGTTGGTTGATCATAAAGATGGAGGGGTCCGGGGCAATTGTGCGACTGCGGGCGATACGTGCTGCCCGAGGCGAAAGCCTGGACGATCCGGGAAGATTTGGGATTTCCCTCCGGGTAGTGTAAAAAGGATGCGAAGTAAAGTGGATTCAACCGCTCCCGAATAAGATCAGAATCCACGAGATGCCGGGGGAGGCAGATTTTTCATGAAGATCAGCGAACTGGCCAAGCGCACCGAATTACCCAAACAGACCATCCATTATTATATAAGGGCCGGGCTTCTGCCCAAGCCCCGCAAGCTTGGGTCCAACTCCGCTGATTACGACGAAAGCTACGTGGATCGCATTCGCCTAATAAAGGAGCTGCAAAACGACTTCTTTCTGCCCCTGCCCACCATCAAGAAAATCATGTGGGAAAACCGTAGCGCCAGCAAGCAGGCCATGCTCAAGCTACGCACCGAATACTTCCGCCCGGTGGAGCACTACCTGGGCACCGGGGTGGTGGGGGATGAGGCTTTTCTAAAGGCCACCAGCCTGGCCGCGCGCTGGCTGCCCATCCTCAAGGAATGGGACCTGATCAGCTCCAACACCCAAGATGGCCAAAACGTCTATTCCCAAGACGACATCATCGTCGGCAAGGTCATGGTGAGCATGGCCAAGCTGGGCATTCACCGGGGCAACAACTTCAAGCCCGAAGTCACCATGCCCGTGCTGGCCGACACCTTCCGGGAAGTGGCCAAAAAGCTCATCGAAGACTTTCGGCGGGCAACGGTGGACATGAAACCCAGCGAGCGGGAAGAGCTGGCCCTCCGGGGCCACGAGGTGATGGGTGTGCTTTTCTATCACCTGTACCGTAAATACGCGCGGGAATACCTGCAAGACCAACCGCCACGCTAGCGCCCCGCCTTCCCCTTTTTACACCTCGCATCTACCGCCGCCGTATTGTCTTTCTCATGGCTGCCAAGCCCTGAGCGTTCAAGGCTGGAGGCACGCCCGGGCCCTGGGGGTTTTTCTCTCAGCAACCCTGCATTTTTAACTTGCTTTATATTATGTCTTTACTCGTATGATCTATATGTTGCAAGTTGAGTACAGAGCAACGCGATACGTTATTATTCGGCGGCGATATTCTTTTCTGGCCGGGCGAAGCCTGAGCTAAACGCGCGGGCCCGGGGCTTGATTGGCGCGGCATGAGCCAAGGCTCGGGACGGGAAATCCTGCGGCCGCCACGGCAACGGACGGTGCGCCGGATGGCGTGCAACCCCTTTTTCTCCAGGGAGAGGCAAATGAACACACAGAACCAAACGGTCAAGGTGGAGATCATCGGCGGGGTGGCCATCCTGCGCATGGACAACCCCCCGGTCAATCAGATGTCCGAGCACTTCATCCTGGAGCTCAAGCGGGCCGTCATGGAGGCCATGGAGGACCCGGAAGTGATGGTGATAATCCTCACCGGCACGGGCAGGAACTTCGTGGCCGGAGCCGACGTCACCCAGCTTCTAACGGTGAAGGGAAAGGCGCCCTTTGTGGCCAAGCTCATGGAAGTGCATCGATGGTTCAACGCCATGGAGGCCTCCCCCAAGCCCATCATCGCGGCCATCAACGGCAACTGCCTGGGCGGGGGCATGGAAATGGCCCTGGCCTGCCATTACCGCATCGCCGCCCAGGGGGTGAGCCTGGGCCTGCCCGAAGTCAAACTGGGCCTGCTGCCCGGCAGCGCCGGCACCCAGCGCATGCCCCGGGTCATCGGCCTGCCCGACGCCCTGGACCTCATGCTCACCGGCAAGTTCATCAGGGCCCAAAAGGCCTGGCCCCTGGGCCTGGTGGACGAGGTGGTGGCCCCGGACCAGTTGCGCGAGGCGGCGCTGGCGGCGGCGGCCAAATTCAATTCCGGCCAGTTGAGCCACAAGAGCCGCATGGCCAGCCGGCGCTTCGACCGCCTGCCCAGCGCCAGCGAGAAAACCCACCTCATCAACTTCATCAAGGCCCAGACCGCGCCCAAGGCCAAGGGCTACATAGCGCCCTTTAAGATCATCGAGGCGGTGGAAAAGGGCCTGTCCACCGACTTTGAAGCCGACATCGCCCGGGAGGCCGAACTTTTCGGCGACTGCCTGGTCTCCGACGTGGCCAAAAACCTCATCGGCATTTTCTTGAACGAGCGCTCCGCCGGACGTCTGCCCCGCATCAAGGGCTTGAGCCCGGCCAAGCCCCAAAAGGTTGGCATGCTGGGCGGCGGAGTCATGGGTTCGAGCATCGTGCATCTGCTGCTTTCCAGCGGCCTGGACGCTGTGCTCTGGGAGGTGAACGACCAGGCCCTGGCCAAGGCGGTTGAGGCCATCAAGAAAACCTTTGGCTACAAACTAAAGACCAAGAAGATCAAGCCCGAGCAGTTGGAGGCCCTGCTGGCCAACAAGCTAAAGACCACCACCCGGCTGGAGGAGATGGCCGAGGTGGATCTGGTCATCGAGGCGGTGTTGGAAAACATGGAGGTGAAGCAGGACATCTGGAAAAAGCTGGAGGGCATCTGCCGGCCGGACGTGATCTTCGCCACCAACACCTCGGCCCTGCCCATCACCGACATGGCCACGGTGCTGGCCGATCCGGGCCGCATGATCGGGCTGCACTTTTTCAACCCAGCCGAGCGCATGCCCCTGTTGGAGATCATCTGCGCCGAGAAGACCTCCGACCAGACCCTGGCCACCAGCGTGGCCTTTGGCCGCACCATCAAGAAGGTGCCGGTGGTGGTCAACGATGGCCCCGGCTTCTACGTGTCGCGCCAGTTGGGCGGGCTAATGGGCGGCTCGGTGTTCCTCATGGCCGACGGGGTTAGCCCGGTGGCCATCGAGGAGGCCATGATGGACTTCGGCATGCCCATGGGGCCGGCCACCCTGTCAGACCTCACCGGCATCGACATCAACTTCCACGTGAACCAGACCTTCGCCCGCCGCCTGGGCGATCGCTACAAGGTCCACCCCCTCACCGAGGCCATCTACGCCCTGGGCGATTACGGCCGCAAGACCGGGCGCGGCTACTTCGACTACAGCGGCCCCAAGCCGGCGCCCAACCCTCGCGTGGCCCAGGTATTGGCCGACTATCTCAAAGAGCATCAGGTGGCCCCCCGCGAGATGAGCAAGCAAGAGATCATCGACGTGATGCTGGCCAACGGCATCAACGAGGCGGCCCTGATGATGGAGCAAGGCATCTGCGACCGGCCGGCGGACATGGACCTGGCCATGATCTACGGCACCGGCTTCCCGCCCTA
>Ga0180009_10002221_pt1 | contig 22988 bp, 16 predicted proteins | sample OS_PC_MetaG_FD_123537 | JGI IMG/M metagenome (GOLD analysis project Ga0180009, IMG submission 123537) | Groundwater microbial communities from the Aspo Hard Rock Laboratory (HRL) deep subsurface site, Sweden - OS_PC_MetaG | ecosystem: Environmental > Aquatic > Deep subsurface > Groundwater...
GAAGGTTTGCGCCTCCAATCCTCCGGCGTCTGCCGAAAAAGAACAGCGCACTTCATGTCGCTTGAGCGTAAGCGCAATTTGCAACGACCGACAGAGCGCCTGATCGTCATCAATTATCAACACCTTCATCGCATCCCCTCCAAAAAACGGCAAAAACCATGGGCCATGAGGCTCTTGCAAAATATCGTTACCCCGGCAAAAGCCGAAAAACACTGGATACCGGCTTTCGCCGGCATGACGAAAAATGCATTCGGCGCCTTTTTGCAAGAGGCTCCACGAAAGCCTTTTGTCAAAAAATCTACCTCACTTTTTTCGTCAGGTCAACGTGAACCATATTTCCGGAATACACTGCCACACATCTTCGCATCTGTCGTGCACTTCACTGTGAATTCCGAAACAGAGCAAAGATTTCCCCTTTTCCGAGAAGGCTTTTTTTGCAATTAAGTTGTTGATCATTCGGGGCAAGCGGAGTATAAATTGAAACCTGTATGGTAATTCCCCATTGCCATAGCGCCTTCCACATCATCTCTCCTTCTTGAATTCCCATGGCATTTAAATGCATGCGGGCCGAATTTCGCCTTGGCTCGGCATACACAAGGAGAGAGGTGCGCCATTGAACGTCCGTGTACATACCGCCATTTTCTGTCTTCTCGCAACATTCTATTTTGTTTTCAACACAGGGGCAGCCGAATCCTTTCCTTTTCGGGCAGTCAACCCCGGCGACACGATGCCTCCCACAACAATCTCACAAAGTGATTCCGGCAAAAAAATTACCGTGGGCAAACCAGGAGGACGCATTACCGTCCTCGCTTTCTGGGGAGCCGACCTGCCCACCAAAAAACAGCGGTCTACTGATGCGCTGACCCAACTCCAGCAACTGGCCCCTTTTTTCCGGGACAAGCAGGTCGATCTGTTGGTAGTCAACGCCCAGGGTGACTCTTCGGAGATCATAAAAGAGGTTATAGCCGCTTCAGGAGTCGCATCCCCGACATACCTTGATTCGGATCAAAGCGCATACACTAATCTGGGCCTCCTGGTGATGCCGGCTGTAATGCTCGTTGACAAGGGAGGCAAGGTAGTCAATGGGTTTGGCTACAGCCGGGAGATGGTAGGCAGGCTCAAGGGCGAAATCGAGATTCTGCTGGGCGAAAAAAACAGGGCGCAGTTCGAGGCCGAGCTCCACCCGGTCATGGTTGAGAAAAGTAAGGGAGACAAGGATGGCATCCGCCACCTGAGTATGGGACGGGTCATGGCCGGCAAAGGACAACTCGAGTCCGCCGCCCGGGAATATGCCCTGGCCATAGAAAAATCTCCGCAACTTGCCAGTGCCCATATCGCGCTGGGCTGCGTTCTTGTAGAACTCGGCAAACTGGCGGAAGCGCAAATCGCCGTTGACAAGGGCTTGGCCCTGGAGCCCAATTCCCTGGAGGGCGAAATATGCCTCGCGCAGATACGAGCGGCAAAGGGAGAGGTTGCCCAGGCTATTTCCGACCTGCAGCCCATGATTTTTCGAAATAACCGGAACCACCATTTGCATTATGTCCTTGGCACATTCTATGCTAAAAAAACCGACCACGAAAAAGCATCCCAGGAATTTCGCAAGGCCTATGAATTGTTCCTCCAGCAGACACACGCTGCAGAGTGATGCCGCGACAGTTCAACAGCCGGCAATATTGCCCAACTCTATACAGGATGAAGATGAAAACTCCGCCGGAACACGAATCGGACCAACGGTTGCCCTGGAAGAACAGCACAGCGCTCACCATACTGCTGCTTCTGTTTGCCTCGCTTTTTTCCCCTGAGGCCACATGGGCGGAAGACCCGGAGATACTCTATCCTCCGCCCAAGGCTGTCATCCATGCCAAGATTCCGTCAATATCGATTATTGCCCGGCAAAAAGATGACAAGGGGCTTAGCCAGGTGCGGGTCAGAAGCGGCGATATTCTGTATTCGCCTCTCGGGATATGGGCTGGACAGGGATCCCACTATTTACATTTCAACGTACCGCTCAAGCCCGGCAAAAATTCTTTTGAGCTTCTCACTTCCGGAAAAAATATCTCCATTACCTATAAGCCGTTGCGCTCCTTGTCGACTTTTAACGCAAACGACAAAGACACCTATCTTTTCCACCGCAATGATCTGATTCCCGAAAGCTGCACCCAATGCCACGACCCAAAAAAAATCAAGCTTTCCGAGAATCTCAGCGGAGAGGCCCAACCCCTCTGTTTTTCCTGTCATAAAAATATCCTGGGGAAAACCCCATGGCAGCACGGCCCTGCCGTCAACAAACAATGCCTCGCCTGCCACAAGGATTCGGGCACGCCATTAAAAATCACCATCCCCGGCGGCAAGGCAGAGAATCTCTGTTTCCGCTGCCACGTCAACAAGAAATCCTGGCTGCAAAAAAGCCATATTCACGGCCCGGTCGGCACAGGGGACTGCACGGTTTGCCATAATCCCCATGGCGACATTGAGCGCTACCAGCTTTGGGCTCCCGGCAAAGACGAATTGTGCGTTGCCTGTCATACGGACAAGAGAAACCTGGTCAACGGGAAAAAACCCGTCTACTACGTACACGGCATCTTAAACGGCATCGGTTGCATAGCCTGCCATGATCCCCATGCCACCGACAATGCTTTTCAGCTCTACAAGCCTATCAACGAGCTGTGTACGGGTTGTCACACTTCCCTCAAGGGCGTCACCAGAGGCCACCCGGTGGGGGGCCACCCGGTTGCCGGAGCAAAAGATCCACGCAGACCGGAACGCTCGTTCACTTGCACCAGTTGCCACAACCCCCATGGCTCTGATTTCAAATTCCTGCTGATCGGCGACATTCTGGGCGGCCATATCTGCAGTCAATGCCATTACTAGCAAGGCAATAGACACATGGCACACTTGATTCCCCGCACGATAATCGCCCGCAAAAAAACCTCCGGCGCAAGAATGGCCCGAAGATTCTTGCGCCGCTGCGTCTGCCTCGCAGCCTGCCTGCTGAGCATTGCCGCGGCTTCCGGCTTATGCCGGGCGGAGGAAGCAGCGCCAGCTCCCATACAGCAACCAATGAGCGTGGTGACCATACTCAATGACGACAACCAGGGAGAACCGTTGCGTTTTCCGTCTGCCGTCGCCTTTGATTCGGAACAGGAAGAAATATATGTCATCAATGGCGGCAAGAACGGTTTTGTCATTTACGACAGTGACTTTATCCCCCACCTCTTTCTCGGAGCCGGACGAGGCATTGATGCGCCGCAAAGCATTTTTTTCGACACCAGGGACGGGAATGTCTTTGTCTGCCAGGGAAAATCAGCCAAGCACCCTCCCCGGCTCACCATTTTAAACGGCGCTTTTTTCCCGGTCAAAGAAATCCTTTTCGACAACATCCCGGAAGCTGAAAATTTTTCTCCCTTTCGCGGCGCCCTGGGAAAGACCGGCAATATTTACCTGGTAGACAACAATGTCCGCGGGGTTCTTGTGCTTGACAAAGAGGGTAATTTTCTCCGCTGGCTCAAACCCAAGGACAAAATACTGAGAAAAATAGTCAGGGACCTCTCGGAAAAGAACCCACTGGCCGAGAAAGACGCCGCAGAAACACCCACCTCTCCCGAATCTTCCCCGCCTCAGGAAGAAGCCGAGCTTTTGGGCGATCTTCCGCCGGAACTTCGCCCAAAAGCTCGGGCCAAGAGAGGTGATGCAGCTGACGGACCCATGCTGGAGCCGATCGCCATCAATGACATCATGACGGACAGCGATGGGCATCTTTTCTTCCTGAGTGAAGAAACCAGCAAGGTCTATGTATACGCGGTCAACGAGGAGTTTCTCTTCAGCTTCGGCGAGAAGGGGGGCTCCACCGGAAAAATGAGCCGCCCGCGGGGGATTGCCATCAACGAAGGCCGCAAGACCATTTACATCGTTGATTACATGCGCCACACCATCCTGGCCTTCGACTTGGCGGGCAAATATCTATACGAATTCGGCGGACGCGGCAGCGGGCCACTCTGGTTTAATTTTCCAAACTCCATCACGGTCGACCGAAAGGGCCGACTCATTGTCGCCGATCTGTTCAACAATCGTGTCCAGATTCTCAAAACGGAATATGACATGACCTTTACCGGATCCAAGGGTTTGAAAACCGGACCGCCGCCGACACCCGCGCCCGGAACAAGCGAACAGCAAACAACTCCGCCGCCTGCAGGGACCACGGACGCTCCGCCAATCAAGACCCTGACACAGGAAGTGATACCTGTCCCCGCTAACAATTCCGAGGTGGATACAGGAACAACGCGTGACCAGCAACAGGTTGAGCCTCGGTGACTACCAATGAAATCCCGGCCGCAGCCTGCTTCTTTGCTTAAAAATCGGGCCTGCGACGCAACGACTATATTATATGGATATTCCAATAACCAAAACGGCAACCAGAGGCTATGTATCGCCCCACAATAAAGTCTCTCCCGCTCAAGGAACAGAACCTCCTATCCGGGCTGTCTTGCCGACGGAATATCGTTTATTTTTTCAGCATTACGAAAAGTAAAATTGAAACTAAAAAGAACGGCTTACATATTGCTGATCACGTTCAGCCTATTGTTGGGAAGCACCTTCTTCGCCAGGGCGGCGGACTATATCCTCGTGGTTCACAAAGATAACCCCGTGGATAGATTGAACCCCCAGGAAGTGAAGGATATTTTCCTCGGCAAAAAGATCAAGTGGGGAAACGATTTGCCCATTACCCTTGTCATGAACACCAATGATGAAATCCACGAGCGATTCACCAGGATCATGCTTCAGAAGTCACCCGTCCAGCTTTCCGTCTACTGGAAAAAGATTTTATACAGCGGCGTCGGCATGCTGCCTCTTGCCGTCAAAGACGACGAGGCTGCGAAATCGTACGTTGGCACACACAAAAACGCCATCAGCTATATTACCGAAGACTCCCTGGACAGACAGGTAAAGAAAGTGGAGATCCGGTGATGCGCGGCGGCGGGAGTATACGTTCAAAAATATGGCGTTGCGTTTTGGTCGCCCTCGTCGGCTATTTTGTCGCTACCCTGGCAAGTTTTTACTTGAACATGTCCCAGTACGACCGACTTTCCATGCTGGTGCAGGTTCACTTTCCCCAGGCAACACTGGGAAATGACATCCTCTACACCTTCAAAAAACAGACGGAGCGTTACGAAGAGGCATTTCTCACCGGAGAAAGCGAGTTGGCAGCCCAGACAAACGCCATCAGCGGTGACCTGTCCACCATGCTTGAGCAGCTTCTTGAGGCGATCAAACGTTCTCCGCATCCCCAGGTAAGCCCAGCCTATGTGCAAAAACTGCAGGGTGATTATAATGCTTACGCCCACCTTGCGGGCAATGTCTACGCCCATGTTTCGGACGTGGAATCTTCCCTTGATCTGCAAAAAGAGGTCGGCCAACTCGGCAGGCTACAGAACCAACTCCTTGCCGGATTCACCGATCTTGACAAAAGGTTGAACACCTTTCTCATCAGCGAAATCGAAGAAAACAAAGCGAAATCACTCAAGAGCACCATTTTTCTGGGCACCCTGTTCGTACTGGTACTCCTGACGGTCACCCTTATCATTGATCGGGTGGCTCACCGCCTCCTCATCACCCCTCTGGCCAAACTTCAGGAAAATGTGCATACTTTTTCTCGAACCCAGGATGTCATCCGTCCGGAATATATCAGCACAACCGACGAAATCGGCCGTCTGGCCAAAGCGTTCTGGGAGATGACCCAAAACCTCAAAGTCACCACCGTTTCTAAAAAATATGTCGACAACATCATAAAAAACATGACCGGCGGGCTGGTGGTTGTTTCCCCTTCCGGTGAGATTCAGACCGTCAACCAACTGACCCTGACCATGTTCGGTTACAACGAAGGCGAATTGCTCGGCAAGATGGCGACAACCCTGCTTACCCCGGAAGACGAATCGCTTTTCTCCGCAAACCTGATCAACACCCTGGAAAAGAATGGCCCGATGAAGGACAGGGAAATCACCTGCCTCACTAAAGATGGCCGCCGCTTTCCCGCCCATTTTTCCGGGTCAGCCATGCACCATGAGCAGGGGGCGCTAGAGGGAATCATTTGCGTATTCAATGATATTACCGAGCTTAAAAAAGCCGAACATACCCTGAAAAAAATGGCGCATTATGATGCCCTCACCGGAGTCGCCAACCGGAATCTCTTTTTCGAAAAGCTTGAATACGCGATCCGGGAAGCACAGCGCGAAGAACGTATTTTTGCCTTGCTCTATCTCGATCTGGACAAATTCAAGGCGATCAACGACAGCATGGGTCATGAAGTCGGCGACCTGGTTCTCAAGACCGTGGCCAGCAGGCTGCAAGAAGTCGTGCGCACCGGAGACACCGTGGCAAGAATGGGCGGCGACGAGTTCACCATCATTCTCAGCGCGCTGCATTCGCCCGCGGACGCCGAGATACTCGCCCAGAAAATTACCAAAACCATCTCCGCCCCGTTTTCCGCAAACGGCTTCACCTGTACTTTGGGTGCCAGTATCGGAATCAGCCTGTTCCCGGAAAACGGCTCGCATACTGAAATTTTAGTGAGCAAATCCGACTACGCGATGTACCTGGCAAAGGCGGCAGGGCGCAACACCTTCTGCCGCTTCCAGGAAGACCTCCACCTTGAAGACTATCTGGCAAACAGCCAGCAAAGGAACCATGAACTGTAATCTTTTTAAAATATTTTTTGTCACCGGCAGTATTCGAACAAAAGTATGGATCTGCGTGCTTATCGCGCTGGCAGGCTATTTTGTCGCCACCCTCTCCAGCTTTTATTCGAACAGCAGACAGGCCGACAGGCTTGCAGCCCTGCAGACCATCCACTTCCCCTTGGCACGGCTCAGCGACGAAACAGTCAACACCTTCAAAAACCAGATATCCAAATATGAAAATGCCTTTTTGACCGGCGAAACCGAACAAGCGATAGAAGGCAACCATCTCAGCACCACAATTCTTCAGCTTCTGGAGCAGATGAAAAAGGTAGCCGCACAAAACACCTATTTTTCCCCGGAAGCCGCTCTTATTGGAGAATTGCAAAGCCAGTACAACGAGTTCTACCGGTTAGCGCCGGAGGTCTACCTCAGGACCCAGTCCATCGAAACCTCGCTGGAGCTGCAGAAAAAAGTACAGCAACTCGGCAACATGCAAACGCGCCTTTTAGATGATCTCCTGAATTTATCCCAACATCTGGCCCATAGCGTTGAACAGGATATTCAGGATGAAAGACGCCATGCCCAAACAAACACGCTGTTCCTCGGCCTGCTTTTTGTGCTTGTTTTGATCATCGCAACCCTTATCAGCCGTTGCTTTGCCAATCGTCAAATCATTGAACCCCTCAATCACATACAGGAAATGGTGGTCCGTTTTACCCAAAACAGAGAAATATCCCAACCACCCCAAGGCAATAAGGACGACGAAATCAACAATCTGGCCACTTCCTTCTGGGGCATGACCGAAGAACTCAAGCAAACCATGGTTTCCAAAAGTTATGTGGACAACATCATTAAACACATGAGCGGTGGCCTCATGGTCCTTTCCGCCGACCAGACCCTGATTAAAATCAACAACACCACCGCAACGCTTTTGGGTTTTTCCGAAAAAGAGATGCTGGGCCGCCACATCAGCAAATTCATCAGCGATGACACGATTCATTTATTCAAGAATAGTGGTTTGAATGTTCTTGCCCGAGGAGAAGAGGTAATCAATCTGGAAATTAGCCTGGTAACGAGGCAGAAGACGCAAATTCCCGCTCTTTTTTCCGGCTCGGTGATGCGCACTCCGGACCAGGAAGTCGAGGCAATAATCTGCGTGGTCAACGACATCACCCAACGCAAAAAAGCTGAGGCGATGCTGCGAAAGATCGAGGTCGAGAAAGCTCTTGCAAAAACTGCCTCCCTGGCGGCTATCGGTGAACTGACCTCCAGCATCGCCCATGAGATGCGCAATCCTCTTTCCTCAATAAAAATGAACATCAAGACGATTCAGCAAAAACTGAACACCGAGGATCCAATTTTTGCTGAACTCACGGAAATAACACGCCAGCAGTCGATGCGCCTTGAAACCATGCTGAACGATCTGTTGAGTTACGGTAAACCCTTGCAGCTCAACTTGAGCCGAAGCAGTTTCCCGACGCTCATGAAGGAAACGCTCACTGCCATTGCCCAGGAGAAGAAAAACAGAGGCGTGGTCCTGGAAATCAACAACACCCTGGACGATGATCTGGTGCTGATGGTGGATGTGGAATTGTTCATCCGGGCATTTTCCAACCTGGTCTTAAATGCCATACAATGGTCACCGCAGGACGGGACTGTGCATATCACGACCAGAACGTCAAGTCCGGTCGATCAGGAAAAACAGGTTTTCATTCAAATACGGGACAATGGTCCGGGGATCAACCCGGATAAGATCGGCCGTCTTTTCCAGCCCTTTTTCACGACCCGCGAAGGCGGCACCGGCCTGGGGCTGGCCAACGTCAGAAAAATCATCGAATACCACGGCGGCACGGTCACCGGCGAAAACAGTCCCGCCGGCGGCGCAGTGTTTACTATCCTCCTGCCCATCACCCAACCGGAACCTATTATCGAGGCATAAAAAAAGCCCTCGCTTTCGGCAACATTGCTCCGAAAGCGAGGGCCTCTGCATCTTTTCTGCAAGCCCAGATCACATACAGTTTCCCCCCTCACCTTCCGGCATCAGGGGGAATCAACAACTCCTTCTCAAGCCTCTGCTAATCCTTCCTGTCCATCCAATCCGAAGGTGGAGATCTTGCGCCGCAGGGTATCCTTGGAAATGCCCAACTCCCTGCAGGTTGCCATACGCCGCCAGCTATTACGGGTCAAGGCGCTGAGGATGGCTCTTTTCTCGATCTGGACCAAGGGCAGCGGGCTGTTCATATCCATCGCCCCCGAAACCGGGTCCAATTGCGCGGCCAATGGCGAAGGAAGATGATCCGGCTGAATCAGACCGCCCGGGCAGAGGATAAAGGCATACTCGATAATATTCTGCAACTCCCTGATGTTTCCTGGATAATCATAGGCCATCAATATCCGCAGAGCCTCCTCCGACACCCCGCCGATATCGCGATCTTTTTCAGCATTGAGCTTTTCGACAAAATGGTCGACCAGCAGCGGAATATCCACGGCCCGTTCGCGCAAAAGCGGAAGTTCCAACTTTGCCACATTCAACCGATAAAAAAGGTCATCCCGGAACTTACCCTCCTGGACCAGTTGTTCCACATCGCGGTTGGTTGCGGCCACGATCCGGACATCAGCCTTTATCGTACGGCTTGAACCAAGGGGTTCATAACATTTTGTCTCAAGCACCCGAAGCAGCTTTACCTGCATGGCCAGTGAAATATCGCCTATTTCATCAAGGAACAGGGTGCCTCCTTCGGCAGCGGCAAAACGCCCCTGCCGATCCTGCTTGGCATCGGTATAGGCGCCTGCTTTGCAGCCAAACAGCTCCGATTCCAAAAGCGTATCCGGCAGGGCACCGCAGTTGATGGCCACGAATGGCCCATTGCTTCTCTCGCTCATATTATGCAGTGACCAGGCAATCAATTCCTTGCCGGTCCCGGACTCGCCGAGAATGAGCACATTGCTTTCACTCTGTGAAATCTGGGGCAGAATATCGAAAATTTTCTTCATGGGCGCGCTCTTGCTGATCATGTCGCCCAACCGTTCCCGTTGAAATAGCTTTTTTTGCAGGGCCTTAACCACTCGCAAGTCCCGAAAGGTTTCCACCCCGCCGATCAGGTTGCCGTTGTTGTCGTACATGGGAGCGGCGCAGATGGACACCGGAACTCTGGCCCCATCCACATTGCAGATGGTAATACAGCGGTTGGTTTCAGGCTTGCCGGTGCTGATGCTGCACGCTATGGCGCAGGAATCACCGCAGATGCTGGCATGGAAAACCTCGCTGCACGGCTTGCCTATCGCCACTTCCCTCGGCAGGCCGGTAATCCGTTCCGCCGCTTTGTTAAAAGTGGTGATTCGCCAGTTGGTGTCCACAGTAAACACCCCATCGGCAATATTATCGAGAATCACGGCCCGGTTCATGGAGGCTTTGGCGCTGCGGAAAACCTGAACGCCGCCCACCACGTTATTTTTATTGTCCAGCAAAGGGGTTGCGCTGATCGTGGCGCCGATCCGGGCTCCACTGGCGTGGGTGATAAAAACCGATTTGTTTTCCACCGGTTTTTTTGAATCGATACTTTCGGCAAGCACACAGTCCGTGCCGCAGCAGTTCGACTTGAATACCTCTTTACAGGTTTTGCCCAGGGCATCCTCCCGTTTCCAGCCGGTCAGTTCCTCTGCCGCCTTATTAAAAGAGGTAAGACGCCAGTTATGATCGACACTGAAGACCCCATCCACAATGCTGTCGAGAATAAAGTCCGTGGAAGTCATGACTCCGGAACCCTTGGGGCTGGTGTATGTTTTGGTTAGAACGGGCAGAGGGATATTCCAGTCAACCCGTCTTTTAAAATTGATCCCGCACAAGGTCTTGCCGCTGCCGTTCAACGCCTTGACCCAACTGATCTCGCCATGCACGTAATAGCTGTCGAGGATATTGTCCTCCGGCCACAGCTCCACATCCATCTGCGGCGCGACAGGCGCATCGGTTTCCAGCTGGATTCCGCAGGGATGGATATCGCAGCTTGTGGCAAGAAAGGTCTGCCTGCCGCTGTCTTCCCGAATACGAAATTTAAGATTGAATGGCATGCGCACGAGAGACCGACGATCACTATTTGCTATTTGTGCTGTTCTCATTTTTCTCATCTCTTTTGTTCATCCTGGAGTTGATAGATCAGTAGCACGGTAAACGCATCCTTTGGCTAGGACACAGACATTTACTCAATATGGCCGAAACAGTAATTGCGGAGAGCAGTCCGGAATGGCTGCCGAGTGCAGAACAACGCGAAACACCCGGCTGATCATTCTCACTTCACGGTAATAGCAAGAACAGTACCAACCTGATTTTTTATATTTATCCCACTGTTATTTCACCAGAAAATTAGACACGGACAAATCAGCTCCATCGTAACCCACCATTTTCTTGGGAAATGGCCATCAGGAACTGATCACCCCCACTGCGACAATATGCCGCATGGGAGCAGGATTCTTTCTTTTGTGGAAATTGGACGAGAAGCACGTCGGAACGAGACAAAAATTCGTCTCGATCAGGAAGAAAAGAGCACTTTACGATCGGAATCCGGGCAGAAACCGCAGAGAAAAAACAGAAATCAGAGCCAGCCCTGCTTTCTGCAGGCATCTTCCACCAGAGTGGTCAGCGCGGCAATGAAGAGAGGATGGGTGTTGAGGGAGGCGGAACGAACCAGGCGCACACCAAGCTCTTGCGCCTGATCCTTATGCGGCAGATCGATCTCATACAGGGTTTCCACATGGTCGGAGACAAAACTGATCGGTACCATGAGGATACTTTTACAACCGTGATCGGCAAGGGTTTGCAGCATCTCCGAGATGCTCTGCGAAAAACACGAGACACACTCCGGCTGATCGATCTATTCTTCGGCCGTTCCGACACCGGCTCAACCGTGTTCCGCGACTTTCTCAAACACCCGTTGCAGCTCCAACAGCAACTCCTTCGGCTTTACCGGTTTGGAAATATACCCATCCATCCCGGCTGCCAGACACCTTTCTGCATACCCCTGAAGGGCATGGGCCGTAAGAGCGATGATCGGCACGTGACGCCCTGTGCCCTCTTCTCTCTCCCTGATCGCACGAGTCGCCTCGAACCCGTCCATCTCCGGCATCTGTATATCCATCAACACCGCATCGAAAAGCTCCCGGGCGTGAACCTCCACTGCCTCCCGGCCATTATCGGCCAGCAACACGGTATGACCATTTTTTTCAAGGATGCGGGCTGCGACCTTCTGGTTGACCGGATTATCCTCCGCCACCAGAATCCGCCACTGCGGCAGTGCTTCCGGTACAATTTCAAGACCGCGTTCTGGTGAAGATTGCAATCTGCCCAGCGTTCGGACAATCGCCTCATGCAATTCCGCCTGCCGAAGCGGCTTTTGCAAAAAATCGGCCACTCTCCCACTTTTTTCAGTCTCGGACCGATTCACGGAAGAAGAAAGCATGATCACCGGCGGCACCGAGCTCTGCTCCTCATGCAACCGTTGCGCCGTAGCAATACCATCCATTTCCGGCATCAGGTCGTCGACCAGTATCAGCTCAAAGGGATCACCACCCTTCTGTGCTGCAGCCACAAGTTCCAGCCCCTGATGGCCGCTTTCGGCAAGATCAACTCGCATTCCCCACCGTTTGAGCATCTGCTCAATGACATGACGGTTGTCAGGCGTGTCGTCAATGGCCAGCACCCGCCGTCCTGTCAGCTCGACCTGCCCGGCCGGGACTGTATGCACCTCCCGGGCAGCAATTATGAAGGGCATGGTGCAATAGAATGTGGTGCCCTTGCCCGGAGTGCTCTCGAACCAAATGCGGCCCGCCATCAACTCCACCAGCTGAGAACAGATCGAGAGTCCCAACCCCGACCCTTCATACTTCCGGCGTGCCGAGGTATCAGCTTGGGAAAAGGGGGCAAAAATAAGATGATGCATTTCCTCGGGTATGCCGATGCCCGAGTCCCGCACCTCAAACCGCAGCACCAAGGTATCGGCTGCAGGCCTGTCGACGACACCGACCCGGAGCGACACCTCTCCCACCTCGGTAAACTTAAGAGCATTGCCGAGCAAATTCACGAGAATCTGCCGCAATCGACCAGCATCACCGGTGAGGCTTCCTGGCACTTTGGGGGCTATTTCGAAGGACAATTTCAGCCCCTTGTCTGTTGCCTTCAGCCCGAACTCCCGTTCGAGATGGGCCAGCATCTCAGTCAGGCTGAAATCGCTCGACTCCAGCGTCAGTCGCTGCGCCTCAATGCGGGAAAAATCAAGAATATCGTTGATAACTCCAAGCAGCCGCTCAGCCGACATGGTGATCATTTCCAGATACTCACGCTGGTCAGCGGTTAAACGATCATCGCCAAGGACAAGCTGCGCCGCGCCCATGATGCCGTTCATCGGCGTTCTGATCTCGTGGCTCATATTGGCCAAAAAGTCTGATTTGGCGCGGCTGGCAGCCTCGGCTGCGTACATGGCCTGCCTCAATTCCACCGTACGTTCGTCCACCCTTTTTTCCAGCAAGGAGTTGGCCATGCGCAATTCCTCGCTGGCCCGAGCAACTTTCCGGGACATGGTGTTGAACGATTCAGCCAATTCGCCAATCTCGTCGCGCCGCGTCACTGCTACCTCCACGCCGTGCTCGCCGGAACCCACACGCCGCACCTGGGTGGCCAGTTCAAGGATAGGCCGGCTGAGCCGCCGGGAAATCCAATAGGCGGCAAGTGTTCCGACCACGGTGAGCACCAGAGTGATCACCACAAGCATTGCCATGGTCCGCCGGCTCTGTTTGAGGCTGAGCGCAGCAATCTCCTCCTCCACAACGTTGGAGTCACGCCGGATATTAGCCAGCGACAAACCAAGACGAACCCCGCCAAGCCGGGTTTCGCCAATAAACACAGGGAGCGCCACGTCAATAGCCCCCGTCCCCTGTTGCACCAGGAGATCCTCTGCCTGCATTGCTGCCAGAGAGACCGCATCCTCCAACTTTTGGCCATAGGCCGGGATATCATCATGACCATCATGCACGATTCGCCCCTGGTCATCAAAGACGTAAATGTACATGATATCTTCCTGACTCAAGGCTGCCCTGGTCAGTTGGTTCATGGCCTCCATATCATACCGGTAGAGCGGGTTGGCCAGGTTTTCGGCAAGGAAGCGGGCCATAACCACCCCGCGCTGTTCCAGTTGATGAAGCAAAGTCTTTTCCATTCCGCGCGCGGTCGCGTTGGCGGCATGTTGACCGGCTATGCGAAATTGCGTCAGCAAAATACCGCTCAGGGTCAACACAATGACCAGAATCAGGGCAAGAATCACCAGCGAAAATCTTGCCCGCAAGCCAATCTTCATGGAGTCATACCCCGTTTCTTCATATAACGGATAATCTCGCGCACCTCTTTTAAAGACTCGATGTCCTCCTTGTCGAACTCCTCGAACTTGACCGTCTTTTCATAAGCGCGCAGCACCTCGGCCGCAGCCGGGTCTTTGTCGCTGGCCAGCAGGATTTCGCGCAGCCTTTTCTTGAGCGAAGCAGGCAGGTCGGGACGCACCATTTCAACGGAACGCAGAAAGTTCCCGGAACGGTGGAATACCTCCAGGTCCCCGCGGATGGAGACCGGGACATCGTCGTCATCCTCCATATCGAGATTGCTCAAGGCTCCGGCATCGACCAGCCCCTTGTAAGTCCACATGGAGACATTGATCTCCTGGCCGGCAAACACGTACCCAACGGCATCAGCCGGCGGCCGTTCCCGCACCGAGCCAAGCTCCACCATTTTGTGACCCGCCTTGAGAAGCATGTAGGACGGCACAAAATACGAGCTGGTAGAGCCCGGATCCTCAAAGGCAATCACCTTGCCGACCAGATCCTTCAAAGAGCGGATGCCGCTGCCCTTTCGGGTAAGAAGAACGGAATGGTAAACCGGCACCCCTTTTTTCCACTTGTCGAGCAGAAATTCGGCCCCGGTCGCCTCCTCGAAAAGCACCGCGGAAAATGGGGGCTCCGTGACCCAGTCCACCCGCCCCTGCCGGATGAATTGAATCATCTGCGCATTGTCCTTGGCCATAAGCACCCGGCCTTCCTTGATGCCCAAGTCCTTCATGCGCTCTGCCGCGTAGTCCACCATGGGCTTCAGGTAACGGTAATGTTTTTTGGGATCCATGCTCACCTTGGAGATCACCAGCACCTCGTGTCGGGCCGGCTCAGCCGCCACCGGCAGTATCCAGCCGGCCATGGCCATGAAAAACACGCCGACCGCAACTAACCGCAATCGCCAGGATTTCCTTGTTTTTGTTAATTTTTCCACAGCCCCCTCCATCAAAATGCCGCCTGAAAACGAAACTGCATGACCTCGGGATCATCATTGCCGGCCACCTCACCGGCAGCATCCGCATCACCATCGTTGTTTATCCAGCTATAATTGGCCATGAGCCGCAGGTACGGATTCAGATACCAATTGATCGCCAAGGTGACGCTCTCTTCCTCCCCTCCCCGCACCAAATCGTCGGTAAGGTCAATCCGGCTCAGGCGCACCGCGGTCTCCCAGGCGCCGTATTTGTTGAGCGGCTTGATTTTTCCAAAGGTGCCCTTGGTCACGGAATAGTTCTGGGACTCTCCGGTCCAGAACCAGCTGGACTGCACATACCATCCATCAAAATGGAGATCCGGGCTGCCGTGGGTCCGGCTCAGGTCGCTACGGATATATTCGCCCTGAAAAGAGAAGGGGCCGTACACCCCGACTGTTTCCAGGCCATAGAGCATATAGTCCTCCACTTTGTCGATACGGCCGGTGTCCACATAGCGGAGATCGTTGGTGAGATGCGACTCCGGCCGGGTCCTGAAGCGGGGCCGGTGACCCTCAACATCATCGCCCAACTGCCGGTAGGAGGAGGATGCGCCCAGATGGAACACCTGACGCTTGGCATGAATCGGCGCCCAAGTGAGGCGGCCGGTCAGCCCCCAACTTTCATCACCCGTATTGTCGGGTTCGATATTCTCCGCCGCGTCATCAAAGGCTTCGCCAAAGAGCCCGGCGGCAACCGTGGCATCTTCCCAGGCGTTGGCCACCCCGATACCGAGATGGCGGCCCGGAGCAAAGGCGTTGGGCAATGCTGATTCCATGAAAGTCGCATACTTCGAGCTGGTCAGTTCATCCATACTGAAGGGCTCCTTGAACTGACCGACTTTAAACAGCAAGGGGGCAAAGCCCTGATAGGTGAGATAAGCGTCATTCACATCGACATTGCCGTCACCAAAATCGATCTCAAACTCATAGGCCCAGTCGTAGTCGATCACACCACCGAGTTCGAGTTCGGCGCGCCGCAGTTCGGTGCCGTTGCTGAGCTGATTCCGGTCTTCGTTGTAGAAAGCCGCATCGGCCATGAGCCGGCCGCCGATGCCGAAGCTGAACCGGCCGTCATAGGTGGCTATTTCCAGGCCGCCCTCGGTATCTATCTTGAGCGGCACCCCGCTTTCGGCCTGAATCACCGGCTCCGGTTGCGCCGACATCGCAATCGGAGCCGATGCCGGTTTTTCCGGCACTTCGGCCAGCAACGCGTTTTTCAAGCGGGCGTAATCCTGCTCCTTGATCGTGCCGTTGTCACGCAAAATAGACAACAGCTCCAGAAACTCTGCAGTGCCGGCCATGACCGGCGAAGCCGCCAGCAACACACTCAACGCCATCCCGCATACGGCTTTTTTCGTCCCCTGTCGCATCCTGATTCTCCCTTGATAACGGCGGACACTGCGCCCAGCCAATGCATCATCATAGCAGAGAGCGGCCTTTACGGAAAACGGGAAATCATAATGTGCCAGGGAAACGGATAAAAAGATCAGCCCAGGAAATGATGGTGGCGACAGGCATCGAGCACCAGACTCGCCAGTCCTTGAATGAAAAGAGGATGGGTGTTGAGGGAGGAGGAGCGAACCAGGCGCATCCCGAGTTCTTGCGCCATATCCTTATACTGTATATCAATCTCATAGAGGGTTTCCACATGGTCGGAGACAAAACTGATCGGCACCATGAGGATATTTTTGCAGCCTTGATCGGCAAGGGTTTGCAGCATCTCCGGGGTGGATGGCGCAAGCCACTCCACCGGGCCGCTGCGGCTCTGAAAACAGAGTTCGCCGGATATGCCGGTCTCTTTTTCCACGGCAGCGATGGTCTGTTTGATCTGATCCAGATAGGGATCGCCTTCCCGGATGAAAGACACCGGCAGGCTGTGCGCGCTGTACACCAATTGCACCGGCTCCCCTGTAAATCCCGCCAGCCCATCCTGAATGCTTTTTGCCAGACAGGCGACATAGTCCGGTTGCACCGGCCATTCCCGAATCTCGGCAAACTCAAAGGCGTGTTCGGATACGGCGGCAGCTTTGCGAAGATCATCCAGGGATGAGCCTGTGGTGGCGCGGGAATAATGAGGATAGAGGGTCAGGGCCACTATGCGGTGGATTCCGGCCCGGGCGAATTCCTCCAGGGCAACCGCCGCACTTGGACGCCAGTAACGCATGCCCATGCGCACCACGAAAGTACCTTGGGCTGCCAGAGCCTCCTGCAGGGCACTCCCCTGTTCCCCGGTAATCCGGGCCAAGGGGGAACCGCCGCCGATCAACCGGTAGGCCTCCCGGCTTTTCGGAGCCCGCTTGGCCGCGATCCTTCCGGCAATGAATTTCTGCAGAAAAGGAAAAGGCGACAGCCGGATGATGGTGCGGTCGGAAAAGAGATTGAGCAGAAACGGTTCGACATCGGCCAGGGTTTCAGGCCCGCCGAGATTAAGCAAAATAACGCCGATGGGTTGACTCATGCCTCAAGCGCCTCCAGCAAAAAAATATCCCCGTTCAAGCGTTCGCCCAATTCCTCCGGAGAAAAATCAAGCCCGGTAAAAAGACTCGCCTCGATGGCATGGGCCTGGGCGAAATTTTGCCGGATTCTGGCATGCAGCGCCGTATCCCCGTTGCCGTAGCGCCGGATAATGTAATCGAGCCGGGCGTCAAGCCCCACCACTTCGTCGTGCAGCACCCGCTTATCCGCGTAATAGACGACTTCCTTTTCCATGCACCTAACCGGCACCCCATTTTTCAAAACAACATGTTCGGCCACGATATCGGCCAATTCTTCAAAGCCATGCCGCAGACAAATGTCCCGCCCCAGCTCGTCGTGACGCAGGTCCGTTTCCAAGCTGACGGTTTTGGCAATGTCGTGCAGCAGAGCCCCGCTGACGATGAGTTCCAAGGAAAGGGTACGCCCACCCCGCGCCAAACCGCGGCCGATGAGGTTGGCCACCCGGCCGACCATTACGGAATGCTCCCGGATATTGGGCAGCATCGCATACTGCTCCATAAGCTGGAAACACTGGGCAACGGAGGGAATCACCCTGCTAGCCTTTTCTGCTCAGCCGATGCACCGCTTCAACAAAAAACTTCGCCTGCTCAGGCGGAATCTCCGGGACAATGCCGTGGCCAAGGTTGAAGATATGGCCCCGCGCGCCCTTGGCCTGATCAAGAATGTCCTGGATCAATTTTTCCATTTTCGCCGGCGGCAGCAACAGGGCGATGGGGTCCATATTGCCCTGGAGCGATACCTTCTGCCCCACCACCTTCACCGCCTCGTCGATGGGAAGCCGCCAGTCCAACCCCAGCACATCGGCCCCGCTCTCAAGCGACTGGGGCAGCAGGGTGGCTCCGTTGTTGGCGAAATAGATGATGGGCACCGTCACGCCGCTTTCTTTCAGGGCCGCGATGATCCGCTTTACATACGGAATGGCGAACTCGGCAAAATCGTTTGGCGCCAGCACCCCGGCCCAGGAATCGAATATCTGCAGAGCCTGGGCTCCGGCTGCGGCCTGGGCCTTGAGATACTCGATGGTGCACTCGGTTATTTTGTTCAACAGATCCCGATACAGTTCCGGGTCCGTGTACATCATCTTCTTGGTCAAAAAGTAGTTCTTGGAAGACCCGCCCTCGATGAGATAGGTGGCCAGGGTGAATGGCGCTCCGGAAAAACCGATAAGCGGCACCCGGTCGGCCAGTTCCCGACGCAGAATGCGGATGGCCTCCATGACATAGCCAAGCTCCGCCTCGGGATCGGGAACATGGAGTTTTTCCATCCCGGCCCTGTCCCGAATCGGCTCAAGAAAAACCGGCCCGCGCTTTTCATGAAATTCCAGGGGCGCGCCCATTTTTTCCAGCGGCACCAGAATGTCGGAAAAAAGAATCGCCGCGTCAACCCCAAGGATATCAATGGGCTGGATGGTAACTTCCGCCGCGGCCTCCGGGGTTTTGCACATGTCGAGAAAGCTGTATTTGCTGCGAACCGTGTGGTACTCGGGCAGATAACGGCCTGCCTGGCGCATGAGCCACACCGGAGTGTAATCGGTTTTCTCGCCTCTACAGGCCTTCAAAAAGGTATCATTCATTCTGTCTTCTCTCCTGACTCTTGATTTCTATACTCATTCGCTAGAGGCTTCAGGTTTCCAATAGCCCCGAAGAATAACCGTTCAGCAGTGCCACAGATGCGCGAAAGCGGGCTGTGAAGTGTGCTATTGCACATGAGCAGACCGATGACAAAGCAGATGTGGTGCTGCTGGACGGTTACTTATTTCTCATCTTGAGCGGCACGTAGGTACAGTAAGGCTCCTCCGCCATATAATCCCCGCTCACGGCATAGGCCCTTGCCCGGCACCCTCCGCAGACATTGACATACTCGCAGGCACCGCAACGGCCCTTGTAGGCCTTAAAATTACGCAGATCGTGAAACAACTCCGAATGCTCCCATATCTCCTTGAATGATTTCTCGCGGATATTGCCCGCAGCCATGGGGAAATAGCTGCACGGCAGCACATTGCCGTCCACATCGATCAGAGAGATAAGCTGGCCGGCCAGACATCCCTTTGAGCCGCCGGTGGAAAACTGCAGTGTTCTGCGCTCAAAATCATCACCCTGTTCCTTGGCCTGCTGGAGCACGACCCGATAGTAGTTCGGTGCGCAGGTGGGCCGGACCAGGATATCCTTTTCTCCCTTTTCCATTTCGTAATGCCAAACCAGCAGTTTCTCGTAATCCTCCGGAGCGATCAACTCGTCCATGATATCCTCGCCCCTGCCGGTGGGCACGATCATGAACATATACCAGGCCGTGGCCCCCAACTCCTTGGCCAGCTGGTAGATCTTCGGGATCTCGTCCTGATTGCGCTTGGTAAAGGAGGAGTTGATCAGAAACTGGATGCCGTTCTCTTTAAAGAGCTTGGCCGCATTGATGGTTCCGGCAAAGGCGCCGGGTTGGCAGCGAAAATCATCATGCACTTTGGCGCTTGCTCCGTCCAGGCTCAGGGAAACCATTCTGATTCCGACTTCCTTGATCTTGTCGCAGATATCCTGGGTCACCAGGGTGCCGTTGGTGGCAAGACACATCCGCAGCCCAAGGGAGGTGCCATAGGCGGCGATCTCAAATACATCGGCCCGCAACAGCGGTTCGCCCCCGGAAAGGACCACCACGGGCTTGCCGTAGGAGGCGATGTCATCGAGCACCCGCTTGGCTTCGTCCAGGGTGAAATCAGGGTGCCCTTTGGCCTCACGCCCGGAGGAAGACCGGCAATGCACGCACTTGAGATTGCAGCGCCTGGTGATTTCCCAGGCTATCCATTTCGGTTCAAATTCCACGATTACGCCTCACAACGTTGAATACAGTGATAAGTAGCAGGTTGGGATACTATACCCAAAGCCGACAAAAGAACAAACAGGTATTACAGATAATCTGCAGCCACGGCGGCCAGCAAGCTCCGCTCGCTTTTGAGCAGGGTGATATGCCCGTGGAGCTTCTGGCGCTTCAAACGCTCCACTGCATAGGTCAAGCCGTTGCTGCTGGAGTCGAGATAGGGGTTGTCAATCTGATACGGGTCGCCGGTGAGCACCATCTTGGTTCCTTCCCCGGCCCGGCTGATGATGGTTTTCACCTCATGGGGCGTCAGGTTCTGCGCCTCGTCCACGATGACAAACTGGCGGGGAATGGAGCGGCCGCGGATATAGGTCAGGGCTTCCAGTTCCACCACATGGGACTGCAGGAGCTTGTCCACCTTCTGCTTGGCAGATTCGTCGGTTTCATGCTCCTTGCGTTTGGTGCCGTCGGTCATCAGGTAGGTGAGATTATCAAAAATGGGCTGCATCCAGTGCGCCAGCTTCTCATCCTTGTCGCCGGGCATGTAGCCCAGATCCTTGCCCAGGGGGATAATGGGGCGGGAAACCAGAATCCGGTCGTAGCGCTTGAGGCTGATCACGCACTCCAGGGCGGCAGCCAGCGCCAGCAGGGTTTTTCCGGTACCGGCCTGGCCCACCAGGGTCACCAGCTGGATGGAGGGGTCCATCAGCAGCTCAAAGGCCATGCGCTGCTCCTTGCTGCGCGAACGGATGTTCCAGACCGTTTCGTACTCCTCGTGCAGGGACCCCAACATTTCGCTGCCCTGAACGCGGGTCAGGGCCGTATGTTTTTCATCCTCCTCGTCGCGGAGGAGAACAAACTCGTTGGGCATCAGATCGAGTTCTTCGGTGGACACCTGCTTTTTCTGATAAAATTCATCGATCACACTGCCCGGCACCAGCAATTCGCGCTGCCCCCGATACAATTCGTCGATATTGACCTTCTGTTTTTCAAAATCCATCACCTCAATGCCCAGGGCATCGGCCTTGAGCCGGGCGTTGATATCCTTGGAAACAAAAATGACCTTCTCCCCTTTCTGCAGCAGGGTGAAGGCCACGGCCAGGATACGGTTGTCCGCCACATGCATGTCCAGGCCCGTATCGACGCACTGGCCCTTTTCCATATAGATCTGCAGAATGCCGCCGCCGTCCATGGGAACCCCATCGCCCAGCTTGCCCTTCTGACGCAACGCGTCGAGCTGACGGATCACATGCCGGGCATTGCGGCCCAGTTCGTCGGTATGGCTCTTGAACTTGTCCAGCTCCTCGATAACCGACATGGGCAGAACCACGATGTTGTCAGCAAAGGAGGTGATGGAATCGGCATTGTGCAGAAGAACGTTGGTATCGACAACAAAATATTTTTTCAAGGGAGCTCCTGATTGAGGGAAGGCGGCGGCCACAGGCGTGACAGGCGGCAAGGATTGTCTGCGGACGGCTCACTCTACCCCGCAACGGCTCTTAAATTAGCCCGTAACACCGTTTTTTGGCAAGCAAAATGATGCGTTAATCCCCCTTGCGACCCAGCCTTTTTCCATCCCTTTTCCATGGGGAGTATGCTATGATAGCGGCCATGAAAATCGCCCTCATCCAATACAATCCGGTCATCGGCGACTTTGCCGCAAATATTGGTCGCATCACCGACTGGCTGACCAAGGCCAAGGATGCCGGCTGTCAATTGGCCGTATTGCCCGAGCTTGCCGTCAGCGGCTATCCGCCCCAGGACCTGCTGGAACGGCCGGCCTTTCTTGCCGATCAGGACCGCGCCTTTGCCGATCTGGTTGAAAAAACCCGCGACCTCGGCCTCGGGGTGATCTGCGGTCTGGTCACCAGAAATCACGATCCCATGGGCAAACCCCTGCACAACAGCGCAGTCCTGTTCAGCCAAGGCGAGGTGCTGTTCACCTCCCACAAGCAACTGCTTCCCTCCTACGATGTTTTTGATGAGGCCCGCTACTTCGAGCCGGGGTGCGGAAGCGGAACCTTCCGCTACAAGAATCTGCATCTGGGTATCACCATCTGCGAGGATATCTGGAACGACAAAAGCCTTTTTCCCCATCCCCTGTATGCCGTTGATCCGGTCGGCAGTATGCTCGCCAAAACCGAGCGCCCCCTGGATATATTGATCAACCTGGCAGCCTCGCCCTTCAACCTGGGCAAGAGCGGCATCCGGCAAAAAATATTCACCACCCTCTGCCAACGCCATCATGTGCCGCTCATCTATGTCAACCAGGTGGGCGGGCAGGATTCCCTGATCTTTGACGGAGGCAGCGTCGCCCTCGACAGCAGCGGCGCGGTTGCCGCCCGGGCAGCCCGATTCAGCGAAGACATGGTGGTGGTGGACACCGACACCTGGCAGGGGGACATCCACGCTGCCCCGACAGCCGATCCGGAGCAGGAAACCGGTGAGGTCTGCGAGGCCCTGATCCTCGGCACCCGCGACTATGTCCGCAAATGCGGCTTTTCCAAGGTGGTGATCGGCCTGTCCGGCGGGGTGGATTCGGCCCTGACCGCAGCCATTGCCGCCAAAGCTCTGGGTGCGGAAAACGTGCTGGGGCTGGCCCTGCCCTCGCCCTATTCTTCCCCGGAAAGCCTGGAAGACGCAGAGCAGCTGGCCAAAAATCTGTCCATCGA
>Ga0180009_10002222_pt1 | contig 22984 bp, 18 predicted proteins | sample OS_PC_MetaG_FD_123537 | JGI IMG/M metagenome (GOLD analysis project Ga0180009, IMG submission 123537) | Groundwater microbial communities from the Aspo Hard Rock Laboratory (HRL) deep subsurface site, Sweden - OS_PC_MetaG | ecosystem: Environmental > Aquatic > Deep subsurface > Groundwater...
TCATAAAGCTCTCCCGTCAGTGATGTTTCGGGATGCTTTTTACCACATCTTGCGCCTGATCTCATGGAGTAAGCCGCATCCCGTCTCGATAAACGGGTTATGCACTTATGATACGAATTCGCCATTTAACAATCAACCATTAAGACCGAAAACACCTACACATCCAAATTCGTCACATCCAGCGCATTCTTGACGATAAAATCCCGACGCGGTTCAACGATGTCGCCCATTAGCGTCGTGAAAATTTCGTCGGCGGCGATTGCGTCTTCGATGCGGACTTGCAGCATGCGGCGGCTATTGGCGTCGAGTGTGGTTTCCCAGAGTTGTTCAGGGTTCATTTCGCCTAGTCCTTTGTAGCGCTGGATGTGCTGGCCTTTTTTGACTTCTTTCATCATCCAGTCGAACGCTTGTTTGAAATTTTCGATAGACTGCTGACGCTCTCCCATCCGGATATTAGATTGTTCGCCGAACATTCCGGCGGTATCCTCGGCGTATTGCGCGATTTTCTGATAATCCTTGCTATCGAAGAATGCCGCTTGCAGTATGAAGGTTTTGGTATTGCCGTGATGCCGTTTGTTGACAGTTATCGTGTAATCGCCGGCCGACCGGTAATCAAGCTCCAGCGTGAAGACCATTTTGCTTTGCGGGTTGTATAGGCGTTCGGCCAATTGGCTGACCCATGCCGCCAAGCGTTCCTTGTCTTGTTTGATTTCATCGCTTACGCGCTCCATGTAGACCAATTGTTCGAGAAACACATCGTCATAACGGCTAGTCAAGCGATTAATGATGGCTAGTACCTCGGTGTATTCCTTCGCCAATTTCTCCAAACCTTGGCCTTGTATCGGCGGTGCGCTGTCATCTGTATGCAGCGCTGCTTTGTCTAGGGCCAGTTGTATCAGGTAATCGTTCAATTGCGCATCGTCCTTGACGTAATGCTCTTGTTTACCCTTCTTTACTTTATACAGCGGCGGTTGGGCAATATAGATATAGCCCTTTTCGATGATTTCCGGTAATTGCCGGTAGAAGAACGTCAATAGCAAGGTTCGTATGTGCGATCCGTCAACATCGGCGTCGGTCATTATGATGATGCGGTGATAACGGAGTTTGGCAAGGTTATATTCGTCCTTGCCTATACCGCAACCAAGCGCGGTGATCAAGGTGCCTACTTCTTCTGACGAGATCATTTTGTCGAAGCGGGCTTTTTCGACGTTTAAGATTTTACCTTTTAGCGGCAATATCGCTTGCGTGCGACGATCGCGGCCTTGTTTCGCCGAACCGCCCGCCGAGTCACCCTCGACAATAAACAATTCGGACAGAGCCGGATCTTTTTCCTGACAATCTGCCAGTTTACCGGGCAATCCGGCGATATCCAGCGTGGTTTTACGGCGTGTCATTTCTCGTGCTTTACGGGCCGCTTCTCTGGCTCGGGCCGCATCGATGATTTTATTGACGATCGCTTTTGCGATTTGCGGTTTTTCCAACAAAAACTCCTGCAATTTCTCGTTCATCGTCGATTCGACCAGGGGTTTTACCTCCGATGAAACTAATTTGTCTTTGGTCTGTGAGGAAAACTTAGGGTCGGGGACTTTAACTGAAAGCACTGCCGTTAACCCTTCCCTTGCATCGTCGCCGGTCGTCGAGACTTTTTCTTTTTTTGCTAAACCGTTATTTTCGATGTATTGATTGATGGTACGGGTTAATGCCCCTCTAAATCCGGCTAAATGCGTGCCGCCGTCCCGTTGCGGAATATTATTGGTATAACAAAAAATATTTTCCTGGTATGAGTCGTTCCACTGCATAGCGACTTCGACGGTTACACCCTCTTTTTCGGCGCTAAAGTGAAACACATCGGGAAATAACGGTGTTTTATTTTTATTTAAATGTTCAACGAATGCACTGATACCGCCTTCGAATTCGTAGACGTCTTGTTTATTGGTGCGTTCATCTTCCAGACAAATTCTGACTCCGGAATTTAAAAACGATAATTCTCTGAGTCTTTTCGCCAAAATATCATAATGAAACTCAACATCGCCGAAAGTCTGATCACTCGGTTTAAAATTGATTTTAGTTCCGCTACCCTCGGTCGGACCGATTTCCGTCAATGGTGCTTGCGGTTCACCCATGAGATACTTTTGTTTATAGAGCTTTCCGTTTTTCCTGATTTCCAGATTCAACTCCTCGGACAAAGCGTTTACCACAGAAACACCTACGCCATGTAATCCGCCCGAGACCTTGTAGGCGTTGTCATCGAATTTGCCGCCAGCATGCAGCACCGTCATGATGACTTCCGCTGCAGATCGCCCTTCTTCTTTATGAATATCGACTGGAATCCCTCTTCCGTCGTCAGACACCGTCACTGAACCATCATTATGAATGATAACCTTAACTTCTTTGCAGTACCCGGCTAAGGCCTCATCAATTGAATTATCAACTACTTCGAATACCATATGATGCAACCCGGTACCGTCATCGGTATCGCCGATATACATGCCAGGCCTTTTTCTGACCGCATCCAATCCTTTTAGTACCTGAATATTCGTACTATCGTACTGCTTAATATTTTCGCTCATGTGTGTTTACTACCTTCTCAATGTACCAATGTTTCACGTGAAACATTACGCTTGTTTAATTTCACCATGTTCCACGTGGAACATTTTATAGTTTTTAAGTTTACTCAAATCACCATACTCAGACAGCTCAGTGGCTGTAATAAAAACCTGAACATCCATTGCTTGTAAATATTCTATTAGCAATGTTCTTTTGGTTGTATCCAATTCAGCAGTAAAATCATCAATTAAAACACACACATTGTTACTCTGATGTGTCGACAATAATTGTACTTGCGCAAGCTTTAAACATAAGACTAACAATTTCAATTGACCGCGCGATACAAAGTCCTTGGCGAGTCGATTGTTAACTGAAACAGTTAAGTCGGCACGATGCGGACCACTATGCGTCATTTTATAGCGTAGATCACGATCGAGGTCATCATCCAAGGATTGGCGAAAACCTTTAACGCTATCCCACCCCGATAAATAATTGAATTGAACAGTTTCAGTGCCGAGAAATCGACTGACAAATTCTTGAAAAACCGGCTCAAGCCTTTGTAAATAGGCCCGTCTATATTGATCGACTATTGTACCGTAATTAACCAATTCATTATTCCAGACTTGGATGGAATGCATTTGCCTTTGTTTGATTAAGGCGTTTCGTTGGTTCAATGCGGTTTTATACTGCCGCCAAGCCAAGAGGAATTGTTCGTTTTCATTGAAAGTCCCCCAATCGATAAATTCTCTTCTAATTTGGGGCCCGGTATCCAATAGACGATAAGATTTAGGCTCAATCAATTGAATAGGCAAGGCATAAGCAAGCAAATGCCGGGGTTGATTAGGTAATTGCTGAATTCGTATTTCAGAAACCTTTCCATCGAATTGTACTCCTAGTTGGCAACTGCTGCGCCCGCCCTGTTGCAGCACTTTGCCCGATACGATTAAGTCGTTTCGATCAAAGTTTACGACTTGTTTGATATGGGTGGTTCGAAAAGAACGTGCGCGGCCAAGAATAAATATGGCTTCAAGGACAGAACTCTTACCGCTTGCATTAGCCCCATAAATTAAATTGAGTCCGGGCGATGGTTGCAGACTGGCTTGCCGAATATTTCTAACATTAAAAATGTCGAGCTTTTGTAAACTCATCGGTTATTAGTTGCTAGTCAAAAAAGCACCCGGTTAACACCGGTTAGATGAACAAGCTCGGTTTTTTGTCGCTTCCACATTTGATAATGACTGCGATTTAGAAATTTCAGGAAGTTAGTGAAAAGTTGGCCATAAAAAAGCATGCCGAGGCAATAACTGATTCAGTTGATTTAAAAGGCTTCATTTATCCGTTGATAAAGTTCCCCAAAAGTGCATAAAGCAAAGATCATAGACGCATCGGCATCACGATGAATCGATAAGACCTTGTTTCCGGTTCGTCAATGATGCAGCAACTGGAATTACGTGCAATCGTCAACTCGGAAATTTCCGAATCGATATTGGAAATCGCATCGAGCACATATTGCACGTTAAACGCAATCGAAAGCGGTTCGCCAACATAATCGGTGACAATTTCCTCTTCGGCTTCTTCGTGTTCAGGATTGTGCGCACTAATTTTCAAGGAATCCGAAGAAAGGTCGAAAGTTACGCCTTTGTATTTTTCGTTCGATAGAATCGCTACCCGAGTCAAGGCATCTTTTAATAACTGGCGTTGAATATGAATCGGCGTTAAAAAATCTTGATGGAAGACACGATTGAAGTCGGGGTATTTGGCATCGACCAATTTAGCTGAAAAGATCGTATTATTGATCGTAACCCTTATGTTATTACTGGAAAATTCAACCGCAAGCTCAATTTCAGGATCATCCAATAAACGCACCAATTCCATGACCCCTTTTCTTGGCAGGATGATGCGTGCTTCATATCCTGCTGGATTTTCCAAGTTGTCTTCGAAAACCGATAAACGATGTCCATCGGATGCAACGAGTTTGATACGCGAATTAGAAATGTTGAGTAATAACCCATTGAGATAATAGCGTACATCCTGAGACGCCATGCAAAAAACGGTTTTTTCGAGCGCTTTTTTAAAAAGTCCGGCATTGATGGTAAACCGATGGTCTAACTCGGTTTCTGAAAATTCCGGATAATTTTCGGCAGGCAGTGTACTTAAAATAAAACGGCTACGTCCGGAAAGCACCTTAACTTTGTCGTCGGCGACTTCTAATTTGATATCGGCACTAGTTGGCAGCAAGCGGCAGATATCGAGAAACTTTCGGGCCGGTAAAGTAATTTCGGCAAAAGTCGAATTTTCTATCGCAATTTCGGTAACAATTTGAACTTCAAGATCGGTACCGGTCATTACCAGGCTGTCTTGACGAAAAACCATCAACACATTTGACAAAATCGGCATGGTTTGTCTTTTTTCAATCACACTGACAATTTGCTGCAATGGAACCAATAGCCGTTCTCTATTAATAATATATTTCATATAAGATATTTATTTATATTTACTATTAGCCTATAAAAAAAGCGTGATAAGTCATTTAATATCTTATTTATCAATAACTTACCTTGTATAAAGCCGGAGTTTAAAGCTGTGGATAAGCGCTTGATAAAAAGAGGATAACTATTCTCTTATGCTAAAGACTATACTTATCCACAAGTTAAACACCGTTAATGCGACAATGTTCTCAACAGGTTTAAATAATCTTCCTCAAGCTTTACATCCGAGTCGCGCAAGGAGGCAATGCGTTTACAAGCATTAATAACCGTGGTGTGATCGCGCCCACCGAATGCTTCGCCGATTTCCGGAAAGCTGTGCGAAGTTAATTCACGAGCCAGACACATAGCAATTTGCCGTGGTCGGGTAATGGATTGCCTGCGATTTTTCGACGATAAATCCGCAACCCTAATTTTAAAATATTCGGCGACGGTTTTTTGTATGTTATCGATATTGACGAGCTTATCTTGTAAGGAAATTAGATCGTGCAATGCTTCTTTGGTAAATTCGGTGGTAATTTCGCGTCCGGTAAATTGCGCATTGGCAATGACTCGTCGTAGTGCGCCTTCGAGATCTCGTACATTCGAAGGAATCCTTTTACCGATGAAAAACGCGACTTCCTGAGGTAGATCGACACCCGCCATCATGGCTTTTTTCATTAAAATAGCGGCACGGGTTTCAAGGTCCGGCGGCTCGATTGCAACCGGTAATCCCCAGCCGAAGCGCGATTTCAAACGGTCTTCCAAACCGACGATTTCTTTCGGATATTTATCGCAGGTTAAAACAACCTGGTGTTTTTTTTCCAACAACGTGTTGAAGGTATGGAAAAACTCTTCTTGAGAGCGTTCCTTGCCGGCAAAGAATTGAATATCGTCAATCAGCAAGGTATCGACACCTCGATAATATTCTTTGAAAGTATCGATCGCGTTTTGTTGTAAAGCCTTGACCATATCCTGCACGAATTTTTCGGAATGCAGATAAACGATTTTCGCCGATGGATTATGTTGCAAGATCGCATTACCGATCGCATGCATCAGATGTGTTTTACCTAAACCGGAGCCGCCGTAAATTAATAACGGATTGTATGCCTTGCCGATATTTTCGGAGACTTGAATAGAAGCCGCTTTTGCTAATTGGTTAGATTTACCTTCGACAAAGTTATCGAAAATGAATGCTTTATTAAGAAAGTTAGGGCGTGATTTTTTAGTATCGGGTGCTTTAGTATGCTGCGGTGGAGGAGCCGGCATGGCTTTCTTTGAGCCGATGTCCAATTGTAAGCTTAAGGAGCCGTTGGAAAATTGCTGTATCGCCTCTTCCAGTTTGGCGAAATGATGTTCTTTTACCCAATCCAGCACAAACCGGTTCGGCGCTAATAACTTGATTTGTCCATCGGTTTCGATTGCCTGCAAGGGTCTAATCCAGGTGCTGAATTCCGAGGAAGAAATTTCATTTTCAAGTTTAGCGAGACAGTTGTTCCAGAGTACACTCATTATTTAAGAAGGTAGCGAAGAGTAAATAGATGATATTATAAAAAAAATATGCCACTATACAGCAATCAAATCAGTGCCGACATAATTGACATAAACCGGCGTTTATTCTATCATCCCGGATCTTTTTTATCCGTTTTTGTTAACAATCATCTGAACGAGGATTACAGGCCATGAAAAGAACCTATCAACCCAGTAAAATTAAACGCGTAAGAACTCACGGTTTTCGTGCCAGAATGGCGACTAAAGGCGGCCGCAAAGTCATTAACGCCCGTAGAGCCAAGGGCCGTGCCAAACTAACAGTCTAAGTGATTGACGAACAAGGTATTTAGTTTCCCGCCGCAGTTAAGGTTAAGGAAGCCTTCTGAATATAAAAAAGTCTTTACCAGACCGGTAAAATCGAGTGATGCTTATTTCACATTACTAGCGGTTAGGAATGAGTTTAATCATCCTCGACTGGGTCTGGCAATTGCGAAAAAAATCATTAAAAAGGCTGTGGACAGAAATATGCTCAAAAGGACTGCCAGGGAAAGCTTTAGACTACAACAACACGAATTGATCAATATTGATGTTGTTGTCATGGCCCGAAAAGATGCACTCAATGCATCACCGGAACAATTACAAAAGTCATTGGCAAGGCATTGGCTTAGGTTGGTAAACCGATGCGAGTCTTACTCATAGCAATTATAAAGTTATACCAATACTTTATAAGTCCATTGTTAGGTAAAAACTGTCGTTTTTATCCCAGCTGCTCCTGCTATGCCTTAGTGGCGCTCCATCAACATGGAGCCGCCCGGGGCACCTATCTTACATTCCGAAGAGTATTAAAGTGTCACCCTTTTCACGAAGGCGGGCTTGATCCTGTTCCAGAAAAAATTTGGTAAAAAGAATGGATAACATTAGATTTATATTAGTCGTTACTTTTGCAATGCTGATCTATATGCTCTATGACGCATGGCAAATCGATTACGGTCCAAAACGCGAAACTCCCGTCGCACAACAAACGTCCCAAGACCTTAAGGAAGACTTGCCCACGGCAACCGGCGAACCGCAAGCCGAGTCACGCGCTGAAGCAAAACCCATAGTTACTGAGGTAACCGAACCGGACGCTATTATTAGTGTAACAACCGATGTTCTGGCGTTGGAAATCGATCCCAAAGGCGGCACGATTCGCAACCTTGATTTGCTGAAATACCCTCGTGAAAAAGAAAACACCGCTGTTGAATGGGTTTGGAATCTGTTCGGCTTTTCGAAACCGGAAAAAGACCTTAGTCCGATCCGCTTATTCGATAGCACCCCGGAAAAATTATTTCTGGCGCAAAGCGGTTTGATTGCCGGAGAGGGTTCGGCAAATGCAGCGACTCACCATAGCGTATTTAACTATGAAAAAGATCAATACTATTTAAGTAAAGATCAAGACACTATCACTGTACCGTTGACATGGACCAATAATGAAGGGCTGACTGTCACTAAAACGCTCACCTTCAAACGCGGCAGTTATGCCATTGGTGTCAATCAAACAGTCTCAAACGATTCGACACAACCTTGGACCGGCCGGCAATATAAGCAATTGTTAAGAGTTCCGTATAAAGATGAAGTAGGGCATACTTTTATTAGAACCTATGCCGGCGGCGTCGTTTATACCGAAGAAAATAAGTATCAAAAAGTCAGTTTCGACGACATGGCGAGCGATAAACTGAATGTCAAAACGACAGGCGGTTGGAGTGCGATGATTCAGCATTATTTTGCTGCGGCATGGATTCCGCCCAAGGATCAAGAAAACACGTTTTATACTAAAGACCTCAAAGACTGGCGTTACGTAATCGGTTCCTATTCTCCCGCCTTTACGGTCGAGCCGAACTCCGATATGGAGTTTAGCGCAAAATTATTTGCCGGCCCGAAAATCCAACCGATGATGGAAAAAATCGCCAAAGGCTTGGAATTGACCGTCGACTACGCTTGGTTAACGATTATTGCCAAACCGATTTACTGGTTACTGAATCAAATTCATGGTTTTGTCGGTAACTGGGGTTTGTCTATTATCGGTGTGACCTTATGTATCAAACTGCTGTTCTTTAAATTGTCGCAAGCCAGCTTCCGATCAATGGCAAAAATGCGCAAAATTCAACCCCGTCTGAAAGAACTGCAAGAACGTTTTGCCGATGACAGACAGCGTTTCAACAAAGAAATGATGGACATGTATAAACGGGAGAAAGTAAATCCCTTAGGAGGCTGCTTACCGATATTGGTGCAGATTCCGGTCTTTATTTCTTTGTATTGGGTATTGGTCGAAACCGTTGAATTGCGTCAAGCTCCGTTTGCGTTGTGGATACAGGATCTATCGGCGCAAGATCCGTTTTTTATCTTGCCGATCCTGATGGGCATTACGATGAAAATTCAGCAAAGTCTAAATCCTGCACCGATCGATCCGTTGCAAGCGAAAATCATGAAAATGTTTCCGATCGTATTCACGGTATTCTTTCTATTTTTCCCGGCCGGTTTGGTTTTGTACTGGGTGGTCAACAATACGCTGTCGATCATCCAACAATGGTACATCACTAAAAACCTGGAAGATGCTAAGTAAAACCTGAGTGGACATCGGTACCAACGATACCATTGCCGCGATTGCCACGCCGCCCGGAAACGGCGGCGTCGGCATTGTACGGATATCGGGACCGGCGGTTTCTATTATTGCCGCTAAATTAACCGATCGTCCGTTACCACCAAGATATGCCGTATTGACACCGTTTATCGATAGCGACGGTTCATTCATCGATACGGGCATCGCCATCTATTTCCCTGCCCCGGCTTCCTATACCGGCGAGGATATTCTTGAACTGCAAGGACATGGCGGTTCGGTCATTCTCGATATACTTCTCAAACGCGTCTTATCGCTTGGCGCCAGTCTGGCACGGCCCGGCGAATTCACCGAACGCGCCTTTCTTAACGGTAAAATTGATTTAGCGCAAGCTGAAGCGGTTGCCGACTTGATAGAAAGCAGTACCGAACAATCGGCGCGTTCCGCACAACAATCGATGCAGGGTGCATTCTCGAAGCAAATTAACGAATTGGTTGAAGAACTGACCGAACTCAGAATCTATGTTGAAGCCGCAATCGACTTTGTCGATGAAGAAATTGATTTTCTCGGTGACGGAGTGGTGCAAAATCGTATCGACCGACTGGTGGAAAAACTTCGAACTATCTTGTCGACTGCGCGACAAGGTCGATTGCTACGCGATGGAATGACGATAGTATTGGCCGGTAAACCCAATGCCGGTAAATCCAGTTTATTGAATGCCTTGGCCGGCCATGACGCTGCGATTGTGACCGACATTGCCGGCACTACACGCGACGTGTTGAAAGAACGTATACAAATCGACGGCATGCCGCTGCATATCATCGATACGGCAGGTTTACGCGACAGCGACAATGCCGTTGAAAAAGAAGGCATACGCAGAGCACGAGAGGAAATGAATCGAGCCGATAAAGTCTTATTGATGATCGATGCCACAGATCCCGAGCATCAATCAATACTCGAGAGCCTGCCCGAGCATGTACCTATCACAAAAATTTACAACAAAATCGATCTAATCGGCATTAAACCTGAGATTCGCGAATCCGAACAAGGCACACAGATCTATTTATCCGTCAAAAAAGAACAAGGCATTGATCTTCTCAAACAGTATTTGAAAAACAGCGTCGGATATCAATCCGAAACCGACAATGTTTTCATAGCTCGGAGACGGCATATCGAAGCCTTACAAAAGGGTTTGATGTTCGTTCAGAGTTCTCAAGCGCAATTACAAAATCATCAAGCCGGTGAATTAGTGGCCGAGGATCTCAGACAAGCGCAGCATTGTCTCGGTGAAATTACTGGTGCTGTTTCGTCCGATGACTTGCTAGGTCTGATCTTTTCCAGCTTTTGTATAGGAAAATAAAGGCTATGTTCGCGTTAGCAGTTGAAACGGTTCTCTTTCCTACTAAATAAACCATTTAGGAAATAGTCAATGATTGCTTTCCAATACACTGAGCGTGGAAGAGGGTACGATTACTCGCTTGGCAGGACACCGTAAACCCAGCACCTAAATTCCATAGTCTATTGGCCATGATTGATTACATAGATAATTTAGGTGCTGGGTAAATATGTCCAAGGCTTGACGGCGGCAGGGCAGATTTTGCAGGAGCAAAAATCTGCCCTGCCGCCGACACCTGTCAATCGAGTTACCGAACCTACTTACCTTGCATTAAAAATAGGCAAGTTATTTATGAACGAATCCTAAACGCTTTAGGTTATGATCTTCATAATTGAAAAAACGTAGAGCAAAAAATGTTAGAATTGCATAGCCTTGAATATTTCCGCTTCTAAGAGTAGACATGACAAGGTAAGATAAAATTGTATTGTTTGCGGAGGGATGCCGGAGAGGCTGAACGGCCCTGACTCGAAATCAGTGGGGGGCGCAAGTCCCACGAGGGTTCGAATCCCTCTCCCTCCGCCATTTAAACACTTCATGACAACCTTTAGCGTTTTTAAACCTTGATATGCTAAAGGCGTTTCATTAAATCCTTTTCTGATTACATATAAGCTTCAGGCTACTGAATTCTGAAAAAGGCACGGCAAAAAAAAGTACATCACACGAGCAGTGGGTAAAAGAACACGATGGTACGCTGTATAAAGTCCCCTTTTACACAAATACTCATCAAAAGCATGGATACCTAAGCCGGCGTGACCAAAAAAGGGTTTTACCGGATCTCCAGGTTGATTAAATAAAAGCTGATACAAAACAAAATACCGCACTGCTTAATCACTAATTTAAAAGCAAGCAGTCATCGCGGAAATTTGAAGTGCGATAGGTATACTACTAAAAAGTAAAACATAAAAAAGGGCGCTTTTAGCGCCCTTTCTATCAGCTTGTAATTTAGATAATTAAATCAAGCCAGGTAATTCGCTATATTGTTTCAAAGCGTTTTGCAGAGCTTCTTCGACACCATCCAAAGATCCTTTTCTAGCGGCGCTGCGAGCTTTTTTCAGTGGACGATTCGCGCGTGCGCGAGCAACGTCAACCTTGTCATTGGCATTGATTTCTTTGCTCATATCCAGAGCATCTTTGACTAAAGCAGCCACTTCATCGGCCGAAGAACCGGCTGCAACTGCGTCGATCGCGGCTTGAATTTTTTCGGAAGTCAATTTGATTGCTTCTGAAGGTTCATATGAAATTCTGCCTGGATCGGCAGCCATTACAGGAGTAGCAATAGCGCCCATAGAGCTAGCAATAGCCAGAGATAACAATACCTTTCTTAAAAATTTCATGTCTAACTTGTCCTCATGTTGTCATAGTAACTATTATTCAGCAATGCAGCAGAAATTCCATCAAATTAAAGCTACTTAGCGTGGGCCATTCTATCGTAGATTGCCGTAATATCAAACTCAAATTAAAACAAAGCGTATCAATTCAACCAAGTATAATCGTAGGGTAATGCTGATGCTTGGCTTAGAAAGTTTATCGAATATGATTACGTTATAGATTCAATCCTCATCGCGTTTGCAAGCAACATGTGCTTGACCGTTTTCATCGACTTCGATTTGGACGTAAATAGGAGAGCAGCAAACCGAGCAGTCTTCGTAATAACTTTGTGAACCGGAAGGGATATCCAGCAATAATGAAATCGTTTCGCCGCAGTAAGGACATTGAATCGACAATTCTTCTAGATCGCTAAACATCAAACTTTAAGTAGCAGAGTATCGAGCCAGGACATTGGTAAAATACGTTTGAGATAGCCAAATAAATAAGTAGGAAAAGTCACGTAATAACGGATTTTGGGCCGTTGCGACTCTAAAGCATGGATGACTTTTTCGGCTACCGCTTCAGGCGGCAACGTAAAAGGTACGGCAGGGCCTTCTTTTTGCAAGCGGGTTTCCATTGCAGCATAGCGCTCCTTATGAAAGCTGTTGCTAGGTTCGATATTTTTTTGAAAATCGCGAAGGCATTTTTACGAAAATCGCTCAGAATCGGTCCGGGTTCAATGATTGATAAATGAATGCCGGTTCCTTTAAGCTCTAGTCGTAATGTATCGGCTAAACCTTCTAATGCAAACTTACTGGCGTTATATGCGCCTCGGTAAGTCATGGCGACAAACCCCAATACCGAGCTATTGTAAATAATTCTGCCCTGCCCTTGCCGGCGCATGATCGGTATGAGCAAGTTGGTCAATTCGTGCGTGCCGAAAAAATTAGTTTCGAATTGAAACCGTAATACATCACGGCTTAAATCTTCGACCGCGCCCGGTTGGCCGAAGGCACCATTATTAAACAATGCATCGATTCTACCTTCGGTCATGATCAACATTTCGGAAACGGCTAGTCGAATCGACGCACTATCGGCAAGATCGATCCTTATTGCTTCAAAGCCTTCCTGTCTGAGTCGGTCAACATCGTGTTGTTGCCTAGCCGAAGCAATGACACGATAACCTCGTTGTTTGAGTAGAAGCGCTGTCGTATAACCGATTCCGGACGAACAACCGGTGATTAAAATTGTTTTACTGTTAGACATTAAGATTACTGGAGTTCGGTTTCATTGAAATAAGCCGATTCGCCGTTACTACAATCCACCAAAAAAACCAAGTTTTCCGAAGTACTTCTAACATTGAGCTCCGAGGATTCGACACGATCGCAAAGTCCCGATGCCAGTTGTTTTTGTGCGGCCAACCTTCTCATACGCTCAATTTCCGGGAGGCGTGATTGAAAGTTTTGCACCAAGGGCTTTAATTTGTCGTATTCGTAAGGCGGAATAGCATAAGGAGTAAATTGAACCGGATTATTCTTAATTAAGGTTTGATTAATTTCAGTTTCTTCTTTGGCATTCGCTAAGAACTGTTCTTGTTTTTGCTGTAATTGCTGCTCGGTTAATTCCTGCTGTTTTTGCAATTCAAGTTGCTGAGCTTCTCTCTTGAGTTGCTCGCTTTTATCAATCGCGCCGCCGGTTTTAAAATTGATCTGGACACTTTGGTGATTTTCATCGCAAGGCTTGGCTTGATAGATGGTTTTTCCCAAGGCATCGACACATTTAAAAGCATCGGCGTGAGTGATAGTCGAGACCGAAATAGCCAGTATAAAAATTGAAATTCGCATTATGGTATTCTCATCGTTTTGTTATTACCGGACAATCACATAGCACAGCAAATCGAATGAAAGCAATTCAATAGTGAAATATTATTAAGGAATATTCACAAAATAACTTTTACAAGTATTACGCATAGTTGGGGGGAGGCTTGCTTGACAGGACGCCGTAAACCCACACCTAACTTCCATAGCTTATTGGCCTTGATTGATTACATAGATAATTAACCATAGACAATGAATTATGGAATTTAGGTGCTGGGTGAATGCAATTTTCTGCCCTGCCGCCGACACCTGCCAATCGAGCCACCGAACCCTCTTCCACATTTGTCGAAGTTATTTCATGCCCGTCCCTAATTATAAGTCACTCTTTACTGCTTTGCTCATCCTGTAAAAAAGTTTGTTCCTGATAGCGCCGGCTTACCACTAAAAATAGTAATGCGGTAATTAACATCAGTCCGGTGAAAAACCAAAAATAAACACTTCCTGTTAATTGGCTGGAGCCGTCTGAAGGCATCATTAAAAAATTGACTGCACTGGTCAATAAATTACCGGCGGCGATAAACACGAAATAATAAGCCATGATAAAAGATTTCATCGATTTCGGTGCCTGCGTATAGGAAAATTCCAGACAAGTGATTGAAACCATGACTTCAGCCGCGGTCAATAACAAATACGCCAACAATTGCCAACCTATATGCGGCGTTAGCCTTTCATCTAATTGCATTTGAATCAACGACGGTATCGCGAATGCAAATACGGTTAAAAACAAGCCGATCGATATTTTTCTTAAGGGAGTCAAATCGAAATAACGATTCAAGAATGGATACAAGCCATAGGAAAAACAAGGAACCAAGATCATGATCAGCAAAGGGTTAGCCGCCTGAATCTGTGATGGTAGTATCTCGATACCGAATATGACTCTATCCATTTTTTGTGCCTGTAAAACCCATGAGGAGCCAATTTGTTCGAATAGAGACCAGAAAATCGCGATAAATACATAGATCGAGGTCAATTTGCCAAGGATCTTCACACCATCATAGCTAAGCATGTCCTTGATAAAACCCATGCCGGCCGGATCAATATGTACAAAACGATAACGTCCTACCCAAAAAATAATCGTGGCCAACAACATCAATACCCCGGGTACGCCGAAAGCAAGCGACGAACCATAGTTATGCAGTAGCCAGGGAATCAACAGCATCGCGACAAAAGCACCGAGATTAATTGAAAAATAAAACCAACCGAAGACTTTGGTCATCAAGTGGCTGTTCGTGTGACCGAATTGATCGCCTAAGTGTGAAGACACGCAAGGTTTGATACCGCCTGCTCCAAACGCTATCAATGCTTGTCCGATCAAAAGTCCTAAACGGGTATCGTCGATCGACAAGGTCAAATGACCGAAACAATAAAACAGCGATAAATAAAGGATGGTTCGGTATTTACCGAACACGCTATCGGCCAGTAACGCGCCGAACAAAGGCATCAAATAAACCGCCGAAACGAATAAATGAAAATAGCCTTGGGCTTCATGCTCGGACATCAGATCGGGTTGACCCGATGCATCTACTAAATATTGGGTCATGAACACGACCAAAATAGCGCGCATGCCGTAGTAGCTAAACCGTTCGGCGGCTTCATTGGCGATGATGAAGGGAATGCCTGAGGGTAGTTCGGTAGTTTTAAGTGGATTTTTGCGGTATTGGGACATGATTTTGAAAGAATCGGTTGTCTATAATCATAACAAATTAAAAGATTTAAAATTATTGTTACTATTAGTCAAGCTAAAATCTGTGGATAAGCCTTTTTTAATATTTTTTATCAATACTTTAGTTCTATGACTAAACTGCTTGTAAGCTTCGGTTCAAGATGTGGAGGGTTTGTGGATAAAATCGACCTGGTTAATTTATACACAGCAATACACAAGAAACTCACCGTTTATTCGCAAAGTTACCCACTTCTATGCTAGTCCTCATACAGATACAATGGGAACCTTTCGGCATAAAAATTGTTAAAGCAATTCGGCAAGGTATTAACTGCATGCCTTGTATACTTCGTGCGGTCATGTTTGCGGATTTTATGGCAATGCTATTTTGTTCGGTAGCAAGGCGCGAAAACAGGCGTTAAGCTAAGCTATGTAACTGTTTTTGCAAAGCTTCCGCTCCTGCTCACGCCCCTTACCTACATCCATGTAGGTAACACCGCTACCGGACAAAAGAGCGCGTCAGAAAGCCGCAAATGTGGCCGCGCGAAGTATAAAATTTAGGATTTTAAATTTCATTCATTCAGGATCATGAGCGTAGACATTACTAATCAAAGTGCGATGCAAAAGCTAAAAAGCTTTATCAGTAAGCAAATTATCGGACAGGATGTATTGATAGAAAGAATGCTGATTGCGTTGTTGAGCGACGGTCATATTCTTGTTGAAGGTGCGCCGGGCTTAGCTAAGACACGGGCAATCAATATACTCAGCAAGGGTATCGAAGGCGATTTTCATCGCGTGCAATTTACGCCGGATTTATTGCCTGCCGATTTGACCGGTACCGAAATTTACCGGCCTCAACAAGGTACATTCGAATTTCAAAAAGGGCCTTTGTTTCATAATTTGATTTTGGCCGATGAGATCAATCGTTCGCCGGCCAAAGTGCAGGCGGCATTGCTCGAAGCGATGGCCGAACGGCAGATTACCGTCGGCGGCGCGACTTATCCCCTACCCGCCTTGTTCATGGTCATGGCCACGCAAAACCCGATTGAGCAGGAAGGCACTTATCCCTTGCCGGAAGCGCAATTGGACCGGTTCTTATTGCATATCAAAATCGATTATCCTGAAGCCGAACACGAAAAAAGTATTTTGCATCTCGCAAGAAACGAAGCTAAAAACGCTAAGAACGGTACAACAGAGTCTTTTACACCGTTGAAGCAACAAAATTTATTTGCAGCCCGTCAGGAAGTCTTGGCTATCTACATGGCCGATAATCTTGAAGATTATTTGCTGCAAATCGTTTTGGCGACCCGCAATCCCGGCGCCTACGGCAAGGATTTGGCCTCGTGGTTGCAATACGGCGCAAGTCCAAGGGCAAGTATTGCATTGGACCGATGCGCGAGAGCAAAGGCATGGCTGGCGCAACGCGATTTCGTCGGCCCCGAGGATATCCAGGATATTGCTTTCGATGTCTTGCGGCATCGCCTGATTCTATCCTATGAGGCTGAAGCCGAAGGAATCACACCCGATTATTTCATTCGCGAATTGATCAACCGGATTGCTGTTCCTTGATGCTGTCGAACAAAACCGATAATCCCTCTTCAGCTGCCTACGAACGAGTCGCGGTAAGTTTGAAAAGCTTGGTCGATCTGGCACAAACGGCTGGGTCGCTTAAGTTGCATCGTTGGTCGATCCGCTCCCGGCAAACCGGAGGCTATGTATCGCGCTCGAAGGGACGCGGTATGGAATTCGATGAGGCGCGGCTTTATCAACCTGGAGACGATATTCGCAGCATCGATTGGCGAGTGACGGCCCGTACCGGAAAAACCCATACCAAGTTGTTTCGCGAAGAGCGGGAACGGCCGGTATTTATTGCGGTCGATAAACGCATGGCGATGCAATTTGCGACACGAGGAGTGTTCAAATCGGTACAGGCCGCCAAGTTGGCCGGGCTCTTGGCTTGGACTGCGCAGCAACACGGCGACCGCATCGGCGGGCAAATCTTTTCCGATAGCACCTGTATGGAGATGAAGCCGCAACATGGTCGGCATGCGGTTTTGCGGTTTTTTCACAGCCTGGTGCAAACCGGCGAAGGCCATCCGGTCGAATTCAATTTCGAACTCGGTTTGGCAAGATTGTCGCAACATGCACGGCCCGGCAGCCTGATTTATATCATCAGCGATTTTCGCGGTCTTGAAAGCAACGCCGAACATCATTTAAGGCGGCTCGCCCAACATAACGATGTCGTATTGATTCAAGTCTACGATCCGTTGGAAAGCAGCCTGCCTTCGGGGGGACATTTTCGACTGACCGATAGCCGGCGCGATGTGGTCATCGATACTCGGGACCGGGATCGTTTGAGCGATTATCAGCAACGTTTCAATGCGCGATGCCGCTATCTGGAAAACCTTGCGAAAAAATTCCGAATGACTTTTATTCAATGCAGCACCGTACAAGATCCGGTGCAGAGTTTACGTTAATGAATCCACAGCCGCTTCCGTTACGCGACATTCATCTGCCGGAACCGATCGGCTTTTGGCCGCCCGCGCTCGGCTGGTGGCTGGCGGCTTTGGGGGTTGTGATTTTACTCGTGTCGATGGTTTGGTTGATTCGGCGTTTGACTCGTAAAACCGCGCTGAAATCGGCGCGCCGATTATTGGCGGATCTAAAACAAGACCCGAGTCTGAATCCTGCCGAAAAGGTCAGTCATCTGTCGATGTTGCTTCGCCGAGTAACGATTAGCTTGGCATCGCGAGAGCAAAGTGCGGGTTTAACAGGACAAGCTTGGTTGAACTATCTGGACGCCTCGCTGCCGGAAAAACCCTTTAGTAACGGCATTGGCCGGCAATTGATCGAAATTCCGTACCGTAATGAATTACCTCCGGAAACCGATGTCTCGGAATTATTCGAACTGTGCGAGCGTTGGCTGAAGGCTCAAAAACAAAACAAACGATGATACATTTTGAATGGCCTTGGTTGATTACGGCACTGCCCTTGCCTTTATTGGTCCGCTGGTTGCTGCCGCAAGATTCGCCGCAACAACAAGCAGCATTGAAAGTTCCTTTCTTGGAAGATTTTTCGGTGTGCGCAGCGCAGGCATCAATAAAATCAGCGCGCTGGCCGCTGGTGATTGCGGTAATAGCTTGGATCTTGTTGGTATTTGCCGGCATGCGTCCGCAATGGCTCGGCGAACCGGTCGAACAAACGATCAGCGGACGTGATTTGATGCTTGCGGTCGATTTATCGGGGAGCATGGAAGAACAGGACTTTATCATCAACAAACAACGAGTCGACCGGCTCACGGCGACGAAATGGGTCGCCGGCGATTTCATCGCGCGCCGAACCGGCGATCGAATCGGTTTAATTTTGTTCGGAACTCAGGCTTATCTACAAGTGCCTTTGACCTTCGACCGTAAAACGGTCGTAACTTTATTAAACGAATCGGTGATTAGTTTGGCCGGCGAAATGACGGCGATCGGCGATGCGATCGGTTTGGCGGTTAAAAGACTAAGAAACCAAGATGATACAAGCCGCGTATTGATTTTGCTGACCGACGGCGCGAATACCGCAGGTGAAGTCACGCCGTTGAAAGCGGCGGAATTGGCTGCCGAACATGATCTAAAAATTTATGCTATCGGCATCGGTGCCGACGAAATGATAGTGCGCAGTTTTTTTGGTTCCCGTAAAGTCAATCCATCGATGGACTTAGACGAAAAGACCTTGACCGAGATTGCAGAAAAAACCGGCGGACGTTACTTTCGCGCTAGAAACACCGAAGAGCTTGAGCAAATCTACGATATTCTTGATCAACTCGAACCGGTCGAGAAAGACAAACAGTATTTTCGGCCTCGTAGCGAATTATTCCATTGGCCGCTGGCAATTTCCCTAGTTTTGGCCGGCATCATCGCGACGGCAAGATTGAGAGTATCATGAGCGACTGGCAATACTTTCATTTTATCCGGCCGTGGTGGCTGTTGGCGATAATACCTTGGTTTGCGGCCTTATTGTTGACGCTAAGACATAAACTACAGCGGGGTAATTGGTCGACGGTTTGCGACGAGCCATTGCTGCCCTATATCCTGCAGGACAAAGTACAAAATCGCAGCAGAATGACCTTGACCGCCGGAGCATTGGCGGCTTTGCTTGCTATCTTCGCCTTGGCCGGACCCACCTGGGAACGCTTACCCTCCCCTGTTTTCCGCGACGATTCGGCGTTGGTGATCGGCTTGGATTTATCGCGCTCAATGGATGCGGCCGACCTAAAACCGAGCCGGCTCGAACGCGCCCGTTTCAAAATCGCCGACATCCTGAAACAACGCAAGGACGGCCAGACCGCGTTATTGGTTTATGCCGGCGATGCCTTTACCGTGACTCCGTTGACAGCCGATACGCAAACGATTGCCAGTCAATTGTCGGCATTGACGACCGACATCATGCCGGTACAAGGCAGCAATTCCGTTGCGGCGCTAAATCATGCGGTCGATTTGCTGAAACAAGCTGGTATGCAAAAAGGCCATATTCTCTTGGTAACCGATGGCGTCGATATCGATAAAACCGAGGCCACGGTAAAAAATCTTGGCGCTTATTCCTTATCGATACTCGGAGTCGGCACGGCCGAAGGCGCTCCGATCGGTGCGCCGGGCGGCGGTTTCGTCAAGGACGGACAAGGCAGCATTGTCGTTCCGAAATTGAATGCCGGCGAATTGAAAAAATTAGCTTCACTCGGTAACGGTATCTACCGGACGATCAGTCCGAACGACAGCGATATAGAAACCCTGCTGAGTGCATTTGAAAACCGGCAAGTTCAAAGCGATGCCGGGAATGATGACTTATTACTGGAATTATGGGCGGAACGCGGCCCTTGGCTACTGTTACTGATTTTGCCGTTGGCGGCATTGAGTTTCCGAAAAGGCGTATTATCGATTGCGATGCTGCTGGTTTTGCCTTTTTCGAACCGGGCCGAGGCGCAGGATTGGCAAAGTTTGTGGAAAACGCCGAATCAACAAGCGCAACAGGCTTTCGATGCCGGAGACTACGAACGAGCGGCCGGTTTGTTTAATGATCCGGAATGGAAGGCCGTCGCCGAATATAAGTCAGGATCGTACGAACAAGTTCTTGAAACACTCAAAGATAGCCATAGCGCGCGGGCTCATTACAACCGTGGCAATGCACTGGCGCAATCGGGACGTTTGGCCGATGCCGTCACGGCCTACGAGGAAGCGTTGAAGCTCGATCCTGATCACGAAGACGCAGCTTTCAACAAATCCGTTGTCGAAAAAGAATTGGAAAAACAACAGCAAGAACAGCAACAAGGCCAAAACGATAAGAATCAACAGCAAGATTCCGAGCCATCGTCCGAACAAAGCGAACAAGGCGAGCCTTCGGAAGAGTCCGGAGGCGAACCCCCAGATCAAAAAGAACAAGAGGACGGTCAAGACCGGCAACGTTCATCGCCCGAACCTCAAGACATTGAAGAAGGACAAGACGATCCGGAACAGGATGAAGGTCAAGTTCAAGAGCAAAACGACGAAACGCCCGACGATCAAGGAAAAGAAGAAGCGGCAACCCAAGAAACCGAGCCGGCCGATGAAGCTAAACAAGCCAGCGAACAATGGCTGAAACGTATTCCGGATGATCCGGCCGGCTTGTTGAAACGTAAATTCCAATATCAATACGGCCGCCGCGGCCGGCAAAAGCAACAAGACGAAGCTTGGTGACGACGATGAGGATAGCGACAAAAAAAAGGCTCTCGATGGAGAGCTTCTTGATGCTGATAGTGTTTAGTCTATTCGCGGCTTTCAAGGCACAGGCCACAAACATCGATGTAACGGTCGATCGTAGCCCGGTCGGCTTGAACGAATCGTTCCAGATTACTTTTATTGCCGATGAAACGCCGGACGATCAGCCCGACTTCGCACCGCTCGAAAAAGATTTCGAGATACTCGGCCGGAGTCAAAGCAGTAGTACATCGATCATTAACGGTCAATACAGTAAGACGCAGCAATGGAAATTGTCGGTCATGGCTAAACGCGCGGGCGAATTGACGATACCGGCCATTACTTTCGGCAAAGATCGTAGCAATGAAGTTTCCTTGATGGTGACCGAAGCCGGTAGCCGTGAGATTCAGGCCGCTGATGACGATCTGTTTTTGGAAGTCGAGGCCACGCCGGAAAATCCTTATGTCCAATCCCAAGTTCTCTATACCTTGCGTTTCTATCGCCGAGTGTCGATCACGCAAGCCCGGTTATCCGAACCGGAATTAGATAATGCCATCATCGAAAAGCTTGGCGAGGACAGCAATTACACAACTCAAATCGGCGGTATCGGTTATCAAGTCACCGAGCGTAAATATGCGATTTTTCCGCAGCAAAGCGGTACTATGATAATAGCGCCCTTGCAACTCGATGCCGAAGTGATTACAGGAGGCCAGCCTCGGTTCAACGGCTTTTTTAATCGCCAAAGTACTCAGTTGAAACGTATTAACTCAAAACCCGTTACGCTCGAGATAAGACCGATACCGGAAACGTTTACCGGCGGTCATTGGTTGGCTGCCGATAAGTTGAGTTTGAGTCAGGAATGGTCCGGCGATATCGCTCGAATGAAAGTCGGCGAACCGCTCACTCGAACGCTACGCATTGCCGCTCAAGGCGCGACGGTTGGTCAATTGCCCGAGTTGCATAAGGCGCCGAAACAAGCCGAGCTGAAAACTTACCCGGATCAGCCTGTTTTGAACGAGAATAAAGGTCCCGAAGGCATCAAGGCGCTACGCGAAGAAAAAATCGCGTTCATTCCCGGAAAAGCCGGCCAATACACACTGCCGGCGATCGAAATACCGTGGTTCAATACCCGCACCGGACAAGTCGAAATCGCTAAATTACCGGAAATAACGGTGATTGCCGAAGGCGCAATGACGGCAAACGAGTTGCCGCCCCCCGCATCGGATGCCGAGTTTAAAGTTCAGGCAGAAACCGCAAGTTCCAAGAGCCCACCGCAGTCATCCAGGCAATCCGATTATTGGATGTGGGCGGCGCTGTTTTGTGCAGTCGGTTGGCTGGCAACCGGACTTTATTTTGGCTTACGCCGTCCGGTAAAGTCCGAAGGAAAAGTGCAAGACCCGATTCAACAGTCCTTGTCTGTATATGTCAAATCCTTGAAAAAAGCCTGTGCCGAAAACGATTCTCAAGCGGCTAAGAATGCCTTGATCGGTTGGGGTCGGGAAAAATACAAGGTCGCCAGTCTAGGTGACTTGGCCAATCATTGCGAGGCCAGGTTAAGAGACGAGATCATGCACTTGAATGCATGTCTTTATAGTGCCGACCGGCTAGACTGGCAAGGTAAAAAGTTATTCCAGGCTTTTTCCGAGCATAAAGCTAGAGAGCAATTCAGCGATAAGCCGGTAGAAAATGAGTTGGAACCTTTGTATCGCGTGTAAAAATCGAATTTTCACTACCCGGGACCTAAAGGTTTGGTCGTAAATAACTTCCCTATTTTAGGGTATAGGTATCTACACAAGTTTTTTATATTATATAGGGCCAGTAGCTAATAAAGCTACATACTGAGCTATAATTTTAAATGACTTATCATAGTGAATAAGTGCTAGCTACAACAACATTAGTGGTGGTCATTATGAACCTAGATTGGTTGGCA
>Ga0180009_10002223_pt1 | contig 22982 bp, 17 predicted proteins | sample OS_PC_MetaG_FD_123537 | JGI IMG/M metagenome (GOLD analysis project Ga0180009, IMG submission 123537) | Groundwater microbial communities from the Aspo Hard Rock Laboratory (HRL) deep subsurface site, Sweden - OS_PC_MetaG | ecosystem: Environmental > Aquatic > Deep subsurface > Groundwater...
AGCACGTGTAAAATACATTCACGTCATAGGCCTCTTTTGGAATATCTGTCGGGATACACGGCCTGACCAGAAAGTGGATATTATCCAGTTGATCCACCAGCCGTGTCAGTTGATACAGGTCTTGAAGGGTGGTGGATCTGGCCACACCGGTCTCAAGATCTAGGACCTTTATGGCTGCCCCCCCTGTGCCCAGATGAACGCGATTTCTTGTAAGGTCCAGGCCATTTTTCCCATACCGGCTATACATAACTTAGGTGTTTAGGCTGAAGGCTATAAAACATCTCGCAAGGCACGAATCAATCCATTCAAGACCTTCTCCGTTTCTACGACCTTTGGTTCAATCAGAGATGAATTCTGGACACACAAGAACCTCAAAGGCTTCGCGGGTCATTTGTGAAACACCTTCGATGTTTCCGGTAATCAATTCTTCCGCCATCTTTCCGAACAACTCTGCCATTGTGTCTGTCTCCTCATGTTTTATTAGCGTTGTGAAATAACCTTCCCCCACCCTATGGAGAGTTCATAACCCTCATTACTTCTCCGGGTGTTCTGCTTCGAAGATGACAAACTGCCACGTTGTTATGAATTACTTTTAAATCCTCTTTTTCAAGGTCTGCCGCCGTCTCCTGTGCGGCACAAATCCGACCGGAGGAAAGGAGCAGGAAACGACAGGCAGCAGATCGATCACGCCGTTTTTTTGCCATTTACCAGGTAGTAGAGGATTATATTCTTGGGTTTGCTAAAATGCTGCTGGAAAAATGCCGCAAAACCGCCTGAATAGTAGATCATCACCAGAATGAGTAAAAGTCCGTACAGAATCAGGTTCAGGCCGGGAAGGTTGGACAGTGACGAGCGCACCATCTCCATGGCGTAGATAAAGGGAAAGGCCACCACCGCACCGCCCCACAAACTGCCCCTTCCGCCGATGTAAGCCACGGCCAGGACCTCCACGGTCTTGGAAGTGTGCATCATCTCGGGCGTTAATATCCCGTAGTAGTGGGCGTAAAAGCCCCCCAAAAGACCTGCCAGAGTACACGAAAGTGTAAAGTTGACAATCCGGTAGTAGACCGGATTGATCCCCGAGGTTCGCGCCGCATCCATGTTCTGGCCGATGGCCTTGAAGGCCAGGCCCATGTCCGAGCGGGTCACCCCCTTGGTGATCACATAGGTCACCAGCATCATGGCCAAAATGACATAGTAGTAGGGCAGGTTGGACGGGGAGTCGAACAAACGCTCGACGCGAAGCCCCAGAGACCCCCGGGTCAGCCACACCGCCTTGGTGGCCAGACCCATCAGGGCAAGCCCCATGAACCAGGCCATTACCGCGGCGAATATCCCGCGCAAACGCAGGGTCACTATCCCCAGAAAAAACCCCAGCAGCCCGGCGCTGAGCGCCCCGACAAAAATTCCGATCCACGGCGAGATCCCGAACCGGTCGACCAAAATGGCCGAGGTATACCCACCCAGCCCCACAATGGCGTAGTAGCCGAAGTTTACGATGTTGATAAACCCGGCCGTAAAGTCAAAGGAGACCGAAGCAGCGGCAATCAGAGCCGCGGCACACAGCCACCGGATCAGGTACTCCTGGTTAAATGGGGGCACCAGCGGCAGGATCACCAAAATCACAAGCCCGATGGCCCCCAGCGGTTTTAAGCTCAACAGGTCTAAGACCCTGTCAAAAAGATTCAGTTCCGATTTTGCCTTGGTTGTTTGCATGCAATCTCTCCTACTGTTCAAGAACGCCCCGGACGTCGGATCCGAAAATACCGTTGGGCTTGAAAATCAGAATCAGCATGATCAGCGCCGTGGGCACCACAAAATCCCAGCCGCTACCGATATATTCCATCGTCAGCACCTTTAAAAGAGCCACCATGAAAGCCCCCACCACAGCACCGAGCACATTGCCCATGCCCGCAAGTATGATCACGAACCAGGACATGTATAGCGGATCTAACCCTACCGACGGGTAACTGGGGAACATAAACAGCAGGCTGGCTCCGGCAATACCCGCCAGCCCGCAGCTCAGCGCCATGGTCAGCACCTGGATGCCACTAAGATCGATCCCCACCATCTGAGCCCCGGTCTCATCCTGAGACACGGCCCGGATGGCCCGGCCCGTTCGGGTCGCCTTCATAAACAACCAGAACAGCCCGATGACCAGCACCGACAAAATAAAGGCGTAACACCGGTCCCGGGAAACGAACACATCCATGATACAAAAGGGTCTGCCGGTCCAGTAGCGCACAATCCCCTTTAACTCGGTGCCGAAAATCAGCTGGTGGCCGTTGACCAGAAGCACCGAAATGCCCACGGTCAGCAAAAAAGAATTCATCACCCAGTTAGTCCGGCTGCGCTTTCTAAGGTTATAGAAAATCAGCTTCTCGCTCAAAACCCCCATCAGCGCCCCCATACAAAACGCCGCCAAGATGCTCACCAGCGGCGCCAGGAACGACAGGGCTGCATTGGGGTTGGCGCCAAGATATCTTTCAATGGGAATAAAGGTATAATACGCGGTCAAAGAACCGATCATGAAATACTCGCCATGTGCGAACTGGGCCACGTTCATCACCCCGAAAACCAGGGCCAAACCTATGGACATCAGTGCCAGCATCCCGCCGGTCACCACGGTGTTGACAATGATATAAGGCCCCCTGAAAATACTGCTCAATATGGCCACCACAATGGCCAGCACAACGGTGATCCCGGCAACGGACCGGATCGTCTCGTAAAGTTTCTTCAAATACTCCGTTATCATAGCTTTTGCCCTCTTGCACTTCGGATCGTCTATACCCCTAAAAAGGCCTTGCGCACATGTGGATCACGGGCAAGCTCGGCACTGGGGCCCTCAAGTTCAATTCTGCCGTGCTCCAGCACGTATCCCCGATCGGTCACATCCAGGGTCTTGGTCACGTTCTGTTCCACCACCAGGATGGTGCCCCCCTCTTTGATCAGGGTGTCCAGTGAATCGAAAACATCTTCGGTCAGCAGCGGGGCCAGCCCGAAGGACGGCTCGTCTACAAGCAGCATCTTGGGGTTGCACATCAGGGCACGGCCAATGCCCAGCATCTTTCTCTCCCCGCCGCTCATGGTGCCGGCCAGCTGGTTTTTGCGCCCTTCTAGCTGGGGAAACAGCGCATAGACAAACGCCAGGCGGTTTTTCTCCAACTGTTTGTCCCGCACCGTGTAGGCGCCCATCAGCAGGTTTTCGTGGACCGTCATGTTGGAAAAAAGGTTCATCTCCTCGGAGATATAGGCAATGCCCCGGCGGGCCACCTTGTAGCCGGCAAGGCCACTAATGGTCTCACCGTCAAAGCAAACCTCGCCGCCTATGGGGCTGATCAGCCCGGCGATGGTTTTGAGCGTGGTGCTCTTGCCGGCCCCGTTGGGACCCACAAGGCAGACATACTCGCCTTTTTCTACGGACAAAGACACGTTTCTCAGGATGTGGAGAAATCCGTATCCGGCATCCAGATTCTTGACTTCTAAAAGCATTTGGGCCTCCGGAAAATTGCAGGGGTTGCGGCCGCAGCCAGTGCCGTTTTGGGCCTGTTTGCCGCGACACATCGGACATGGAATCGATCAAAATGCCGGTCAACCGACCTGGGCACCGGCGTGGGTATCCGGTGAGCATTCCTTTTTCTTTTGCCGTCCAAGATAGGCCTCTGTCACCGTGGGGTCCCGGGCCACTTCTTCGGTCGGCCCTTCGGCGATCTTGTTGCCAAACTGGATGCACACCAGCCGTTCACACACGCTCATGATCAGCTGCATGATGTGCTCCACCATCAAAATCGTGATTCCCTGGTCCCGGATCTTGCGGATCAGGGTCATGATGTCCCCCAGTTCGCCCTCGGTCAAACCGGCCGCAAGCTCGTCTAAAAACAGCAGCCTGGGATTGCTGGCAAGGGCCCGGGCCAGATCCAGGCGTTTTAGCTGCAACGTGTTCAGGCTCTCGGTGATGGTCTCTTCGGCCATGGGAAACTCCACAAAAGAGAGCATCTTTCGGCTGTGTGCCACCGGATCCTTGACCTTTCTCAACCGATTTCCGAAAATCGCACTGGTTAAAACCGTCTCAAGAGCCGTCATCTTGGGATAGGGACGGGGAATCTGAAAGGAACGCGAAAGCCCCCGGTGGCACATCTTTTCCGGGGTAAAGCCCGTGGTGTCCTCCCCTAAAAATAGCACCCGCCCTCCGGTGGGAGGATTAAGCCCGGCTACCGCATTGAGAAAGGTGGTCTTACCCGCCCCGTTGGGTCCGATCAGTCCCACAATATCCCCTTCTTTAACATGCATCGATACCTTGTTGACGGCGATAAGACCGCCAAACTGCTTGCTCAACTCCTGGGTTTCCAAAATTTTCATCGCATCCGTCCCCGTAACGGCTGAAGATTGAAGATAACGGCAAAACCGCCGCCCATGCCCAAAGCATGGTGACCGTTACTGCCAGTATAATTTCGGCTTTTTATGTGCGCAAGGACCATTTACAACCGAATAAGCTACCGCCGGTTCGCGATGTTGCCAAAGAGTACCAGGTCAGTGCCAACCCGGCAGAACTGGGAAAACGCAATACAGAAAAACTACAGGTTTAAAGCCTGAATTAACGCAGGCTTATCTTGGGCGGTTTGGAGTAACCCGTCTTTTTCCCATCCGTAGTGGATCCCTCCCGGGTGAGGCCGGCCGTAACCGGCCCCAGCACAGGTTTTAGGGTTTTATCTTAATGTCCGTTTCCTTCCAGTCCTCCGGATATACGGTGCTGCTTTTTCCGTTCATATACTGAATAACGGGAAAAGCGAAAGCATCCTTTCCCACCACCGCATCCGGCATGGACTCGGGTGAGAATCTGTATTCGTTCATGATCAGAGCCCCATCGGATTTATTATATGTTACTTTGCCTGTTGCAACTTCATCCAGAAAGAATCTGTGAATCGACTCTTTATCCAGTTTTCCGTATTTTTCATAAGTCTTCTGAAATATTTTAATAGCAAAGTTCGCCCAATCGTAGACCAGTCCCGATGCAGAAGGCGCGGGTTTGAATCCCATCCGTTTTTCCGCAATCCTGGCAAATTCCTTGGCTTCCGGTGTGGTAAAGGAGGTGATCATATCCAGAACATAATCCGACGCACTGCCCGTCATTTTATACCAATTCCCCAACCAGCCCAAACCATCGGCTATAATGACGGCCTTTACACCCACTTCATCGATTTGCTTTACAAGGGCCGGCATGGCGGCGGAACCGGCGCTGGTCCCGCCAGCGACAGTTACACCGGCTTTTTTCCATTTGCTGAGCAGCGGATAAAAATCGGTTTGGGTTACCGGAAAATAATCTTCCGATAAAATTTCCCATCCGGACTTGGTAAAGGCATCCTTGAGTGCTCCGGCCGCGCTGCGCCCCCAGTCCGTATCCTCTCCATAGATGGCGGCCAGCTTTTTCTTGGGCTTCCAAATCCCCTTTTCAATGGCATTGTTGAGACATTCCACATATCCCACAGTCAGTTTTGCCGGCACCGGCCAGCCTTTGCCACAATGATAGCTGTATTTTTCCGGATTGGCACGATACTTTTCATCGATGAGGGGTGCAGCTCCGAAAGCGAATATATGCGGGATCTTATAATGCGCAGCCACATCCATCAGGGCAATGGCCACAGAACTGTGCCAGTTCAAAATCCCCACTTCCATTCCTTTGGCTTCCACGGCTTCAGCATAAGCGCTCGATGCCTTTGCCGGATCGGATTGGGAATCGATCCAGATAAGATCGATCTTATAGTCACCGACTTTATAATCAATCTTCTCAAAGGCCATCTTGGTGGAGTTCTTGAACTCAACCCCGCTTTTCGCCGAAGGTCCTGTATAGGGAGCCAGAACCCCTACTTTCAAAACCCTTTCAGCCGCCAGCGCATTGGAAAACATCATCGAAGCAGCTACGGCCACACACAATGTCAAAACCCAAAATCCTTTTTTCCGACCCATCACGTCCTCCTTTCGTTCCTTTCATGTCCCTTTTGTTAGCCCGGTCAGCTGCCTTGAATTCATGCTGCGAACCGGGAGTTGGACGCTTACAGAAAAAGCAAGCTTTTGTCTACGTCCCTACTCTGAATCCTTTTTTCCGACCCATCACGACCTCCTTTCGTTCCTTTCATGTCCCTTTTGTTAGCCCAGTCAGCCGCCTGGAATTCATGCTGCGAACCGGGAGTTGGATGCTTACAGAAAAAGCAAGCTTTTGTCTACGCCCTTACTCTGAAGATAATCGGTCAATGCAGACGCGATTGATTGGGGGAGATGAGGCTGCTGATAAGCCGATAGCATTTTTTCTTTTTTCTTTAAGATATTATCCAAAATGTCAGAATTTGGGTCTTTACTTACCTTCATCCCCTTTAACCCAATCTCCGGGTTCCACGGCTCCTGGCGACACAATTTTACGGTGTGCTCTGAGGTCATATACTGCCCACCAGGCCCTATTTCACGAATGATATCTACAGCCAGTGTTTCATCGTCAATCCTGACGCCTTTTCCGATACGTTCGACCATGTCAATGATCTCTAAATCTACGATAAACTTATCAAAGGACATGGCGCTAAAACTATCAATGATACCGGCACTGTGGATAATATAATTAATATTTTCCCTGCAGCTGGTAAGTAGTATCATCATGCTTTCGTATCCACTTTGAACTGACAATTGTTTGGCATCGCTGGGCGCACCACCACCGCGGCATGGGAGCCCATAGGCCTTGGCCAGCTTCGCAGCATATGAAAGGCACAAGACGTGTTCTGGATTTCCAACAACATAGGCACCCGAGCGCATATCAGCCGCAGTTGACTGGCAACCGTATACAACGGGGGTTCCTTTTCTAATCATCTGAGTAACAGCAATGCCAGCCAGTGTTTCGGCGTTACTTAAAGCGATCAATCCAGCCAGTGTTATGGGACCCGTGAAGCCAGCCATCGCTGCTGGGGTGATTATTACCGGCTGCCCATTGGATGCATAGATCAGCATCGTATCCAACGCCGTTTGATCCATCCTCAAAGGGCTTAACGTGTTGACGATTGTCATAATCCTGGGCTGTTTGATGAGCTCGTTCCGATCTCCGAATACGGCCCCGATCATATCCATCGTCATGTTTACCTGATCTGCTTTTCCTTCCATGCCAAAGATAAATTTGTCAGAATGGGTAAGGTTATAATAAAGCATGACAGGGTAGTTATACTGAGGATCGAGATCGGAGGGTTCCACAAGGATACCCCCATTTACTTTGAATTTATCACTTTGATGAACAAGTTTCAAAAATTGCACATGGTCGCTTAAAACAGCGCTTCTTTTGGAACCATCTCTTTCCAGTATATTTGGCGCACCATACCCAGGTGCAAATTCGATGTGGTTATCACCTAGGACAAAATCATACTTTGGATTTCGGGCAAATAGCCTGAATCTACGGGGGGCTTTGCTGACCCATTCCATAACCTGTTCACGTGTAAAAAAGGCGGTCTCGCCGGAAACTTTGATGCCTTTTTGCTCCAGAAGCTTTAAGATTCCCGGGTGATGAAAAATCATCCCGGATTTTTCCAGAATCCTCATTGATGCATCGTGAATTTTTTTTAAGTCATCATTCATCTATTAACCTCTTTTAGTCCCGGAAAGCATATCTATATTGGACCAAAAATAACGTTTTGTTTTATGGTAAACTACATATAACCGGAAAAAGACTGCCGCACCACAGCGCTGTAGACCCAGTTTATCAGGGTAGAGAAATCAAAGACCGGCAGCCGAACCGCATCCTGAACCGCCCGTGCATGCGTTGGGAAAAGCGTACATTCGAGGAGCAAAGACCCAATGTCATGATTCTCGCTAACCATCTGCTTTGCAATTTCGACGATTCCCTGTTCAAGTTTAACCGGATTGTAATGGCTGACACCCGTTAAGATCTTTTGCATTTCAGGCAGGATTTCGGCACCGGCAATAACAACGGAGGAAGGATCATCGACCCCGCAATTTTTAAGAACCGGTGCCGATGTCAACACACTGCCGTTGGCGCAGATAACACCGACTTTTTTTCCAGGCGTCATCGAGCGAAGGATTAACGGTACCTGCATGAGACTGGAGAAAAAACAGGGAACATCCATTACCTTGACGACATCGGGCAGGTAATTGGCGAAATAGCCGCAGGCACCGATAATGGCCCTGCATCCCTGCTGCACCATTTCGTTTCCGGTCTGAATAAGTTGTTCCAAAACGACGGGATCAAGCCTGGAAGAAACCACGCTTCCTACAGAGGCCGCTTCAATGGCTTTAAAATGCACAGGAAAGTTGAACGTCGTCGCATTTTCGACACTTCCCGGCGGGAAAGCATATCCGGTCTGGCCAAAGAGAATGATCCCGATGGCGACGCCTCCCATTACCCGTCCTTCATTGATGTAAACATCCTCATCTTTGAAGTTGTTTGTATAACTATACATTTGCATTTCTCCCCTTTGAACTGGATATCTTTTCTCTGCCGCGTCATGTCCTGCCGCCCGGATGCTCTGGTATTGGGCTTTCAAGGACTTTTAGCCAATATTTGATATAACGTCAGCTCAATCCCATCAGTCGGTCTGCGTCATCCACGGCCGTTGATGCATCCTCGGCGTAGCCGTCGGCTCCGATCTCACGGGCCCAGTCTCTTGTGACGGGAGCGCCGCCAACTATTATTTTTACCTTTTCCCTTACTCCAGCTTCCTCTAGCGTTTGGATTACTTCTCTTTGTGCTGGCATGGTAGTAGACAGTAGGGCTGAGAGTCCCAGGATCTGAGGACTTAATTCGTTGACTTTCTCCAGGATAGTCTCGGCGGGGACACTCTTACCCAGATCTACGACCTCATAACCAGAAGCCGAAAGCAAAAGAGCCACCAGATTTTTTCCTATTTCGTGAACATCCCCCTTGACCGTGGCGATGAGAAACAGCCCCTTTTTTTTGTAATTCTTGTCTCCTGAAAGTTGAGGTTTCAAGCTTTCCATCACTTCTGTCACCATCTGACCAGCCAAAACAAGTTCGGGCAGAAAGATCGCTTCATCGGCGAAAAGAACGCCTACCTTTCGCAGACCCAGAGTTAGCCCCTCATTGACAATCAATAGGGGGTCGATTCCTTGCGCTATTCCTTTTGATACAAGGTCGGCTAGGTCTTTTTTATCCATCCTCACAACAGCATCGATTACCCTATTGAGATACTCTTCGGTTTCCATTCCGCACTCCTTTAACTCATTTATTTATAAATAATCTCATCCAGTTTCTTATCAATGTCCTCTGGCAATTCAGGAGGCGTGTATTTCTCCATGACTTCCCCGAAGTATTTACGCGCCCGTTTCCGCATGGTTTTTGCTCTTGGATCCTTATCCAATGCCAAAAACCCCCGATCCATTATTTTTGGTATGAACATTTCCTTTCTAAAGTTGTCTCGAGTATGTTTGGTTTGTACAAAATCGCCTCCCGACCCAACTTCTTTGAAGACAGACAGATCTGTCGTCTCATCGGTAACTTCAATTCCTCGCATGGCTCGTTTGATCCAATTTGTGACTTCATGATCAATTACCAAGGTTTCCAGGCTTATGGCATTTTCATCTGCAATAAGACCCATACCAACAACCATATTTGTCTCAGCCAGCGCAGGAAGCAGGCCGGTTCCCAGTTTTTCCATTCCCAACTGGACATCGATCGATTTTGTATCCGCAAGAATTCCACCTCCACCTGAGGGTAATCCATAATATTTGGCCATTTGTGTCGTCCCGATTCGAAGGAGTGAAAATTCCGGTCCACCATGGGAGACTGTTGCTGCCTTCATATCTAAGATCCTGGCCCAACTGGCATAAATTAGAGGTACTGCAGGGTTGATAGATTTAGCTAGAACAAAACTGCTCAACAACTCAGCGTTTGCCATAATTAGTGTGGAAGCAAGAGTTGCCGGGGATGTTCCTCCACACATGGGCCCCGACTCGATAAAGAGGGGTAGTCCCAAACGAGATGATTCAACAATCAGTTCAATGCTGTCGTCCCGAAGTACCAGAGGGGAGGTCAAACAGACAAGCGTGGAAAAAAACGGACGTTCTTGCAAAGCCTCCAGACTGCCCGCCACCTCCGCCGCCATTTCAATATTTTTTTTCGAATTTTTGCCACTCTGGGCCTCAGCGATAAAATGCTTCTTTGTATTTGTCAAAAGTAATTTAGTCTCAATGTTGTCAACTACGTTAGAAGGGACATCTGTTGGTGTCGCTGGAACCAACACAAAATCAGGAGGGTTAAGAACATCGGAGAGACGAATGATATCTCTGAGGTCATCACACACGACTTGGCGGTATTCATCTGTTTCGAAGTCAAGCACATTTGTGGCGATTCCGACAGTGCCGAAATAGACCCGATCACCCCCTATGAGAAGGGGAGGTCCGCCGGTTCGATCATAAAGGCGAACACACGATGAACATTTTGATAGGGTATCATTTATGACGTGGTCGGGAATTCTCACCATTTGACTCTTAGAGTCAACCCTGGCCCCTGCTTTTTCAAATATTTCCAAAGCCTCTTCATTTGGCACATGAGTTCCAATCTCCATCAGTAGCGCTCTCGACCCCTGATCGATTCTAAGGATTTCCTGGTCATTCAAAAGCTTTATTGTGGGAAACATATCGAGCCTCCTCTCAATATCAAGTTATAAAGGGAAATTGCATTCCCTATTTTCTTATATAAAAAACTGCACAAATTGTTTTTTGGGATCAGGAGAATGCTCACAGCCATACTGACGATGATGATGAGATATAGCAAACAATATCTGAGCAATTCACGGCTGGATTTTGGGAAAGTGTGTACACAAAACCAAAATCGATAAAAAGATGATACTATTGTTGAGTGTTCAATGGACAGATTGTTTAAGCGAGAAGCCATCTTTTTGGGGGCATTAACATCCCCTATTCTTAAGGTTAGGTAATTCATATATCTTTTCAAACGATTCCACCTTCGCTTAATGGCTTGTTTTTAAGGATTCGCTCAGGACCGAAGATAGAAAGATCCAGTGTTATAGTCCTGCCAGTTATCAGTTCGGACATGTAACGGCCAACCGCGGGTGCCTGTTGAAGCCCGTGACCCGAAAAGCCATTGGCCAGAAGAAGGCCTTTAATCTCTGGCCACTCGCCGAGGATGGCGTTTTCGTCGAGGGTATTAACTGCATAAAGGCCGGCCCAGCCTCGCATCAGCTTGAGTGTGTCGAAGGTGGGGACGAACTCGGCCAGCTCCGGCCAGAGGATGTCCTCAAATCTTTTCCTGTCCCAGGTGAAGTCGAATCCGACCGGGTCATCGTCCATCGACTTTCCCAACAGGATCAGGTCGCCGGTCTCAGTGCGGAAGTAAAGACCCGAAGGCAGTATGGTCAGCGGCAGCGGCCCTTCCGGCTTGACCGCTGTGTCCAGTGTAAAAATCTGGCGCTTGGTCGGCTCTACCGGGAGTTTTACCCCCGCCGTCTGGGCCACCTTGGCCGCCCACGCTCCGGCGCAATTGACCACAAACTTGCCCGCCAGTCTCCCACCCGAGGCCAACCTGACCCCACTGACCCGGCCGCCCTCTGTGATGATCTCAATAACCTCGTCTTTGATGAACTCTGTTCCCAGTGATCTGGCCTTGGCCTTATAGCCCATGAGGACAGAGTAGGCATCCAGGTGACCGTCCTGAGAGCCAAACGTTCCGCCCAGCAGACCAGTCGGCTGGTAAAGGGGATAGTGCTCCCTGATCTGCTCCGGTGACCACCATTCCACCTGACAGCCTAAGTCTTTCTGCAAGGCGAGCGCTTCTTCAGCCACGCTGCGCCCATTGTCGTCTACAAGGAAGAGGTTTCCTTCACGGCGGTAGCTTATGTTTGGCTTTTCATCGTCCACAACCATGTCGTCCTCGAATCGCTCTAGGACATCAAAGGCGTACTGTGAGATCTGAATGTTCTCCTTGAGGCTGAACTGGATACGAATGTTGGCCATTGATAAGGTGCTTGAGGCCCGGGTGTAAGCAGGGTCCATCTCGACGACAGTAAGTTTGAGCTTGTCGTCAGCACCCATGAGGTAGTAGGCAGTGGAGCACCCCATGATACCCCCGCCCACAACAATTACATCGTAAGTCTTCTTCTCCATAGTTGCTTTAGTCTCTTATTTATTAATTCACCAGATTTAAAACCTTTGCCTTTCAGGCGAACAGCTTTAGCAGGTAGTGGTTTAATAAATGACTGGTATATCCATCGCGAATCCGTTTGAAGCAATTGACGCTGAAGAAGCTGAGAAATACCAATATTCCTTTTTCATTCTATTAGTTGTATACTACTAATGCTTTCAGTCGATACATGCATTAAGCTCCCTTGTCTTCAATCGAGTTTATAAACTTCCTTAAATCCTTCGCGATTCCTGGCGGCAACTCCGGTGCCTCGTAGCTTTTCAGTATTTCCTTGTATTTCTTATTGGCCGTTTCCATAGTCTTGGGCGATCCGCTGGCGTACCATTTGTCGAAGTTGGCCCGGTTGGATAAGCGCGGCTGGTAAAATTCACGCCTGAAGTGCTCAAAGGTATGATCCTTATCCAGGAAATGCCCGCCGGGTCCGGCTTCCTTGATCACATCCAGGCCCAAGGTGTCTTCATTGACTTCATAGCCTTTCTTAATTCTTTTCACCATGCCGCAGATTTCATCGTCGATGATGAATTTCTCATAAGACATGCAAGCGTAAGTTTCGAGGATGCCTGCGGTATGGAGGACAAAATGGATGCCGCTGACCTGGGCCATTAGGAGGCTCATCATGGATTCGTAGGCAGCCTGTGCATCAGGTATCTTTGCATCACAGATCGCGCCGCCGCCTCTGGAGGGAAGATTATAGTATCTGGCCATTTGGGCTGTTGCGGCGGTATTGATCGCCATTTCAGGCGAACCGACGACCAAGGCGCCGGAATGCATATTTACGTTGGTGGAAGATCCGGCAAAGACCACCGGTGTGCCCTCGCGAACAAGCTGTGTAAGGACGATGCCTGCTAACACTTCCGCATTCTGGAGGGCCAACGTTCCGGCAAGGGTGGCCGGGGCGGTCGCGCCGGCGATTGCCAGGGAAGAAATAAGCTGCGGCTGCCCGGCTTTGGCATATTCCATTATAGCCCCCAACATCCGGTCGTCATATCCCAATGGTGTAAGTGAGCACAGGATGCTGATAAGACAGGGCTTTTCAGCCAGTTCCGCTTTGCTGCCGAACATGATGGACGCCATCCGGATACTGTCTCTGGCGCCCTTCGCCCCCATGGCGCTTCCCATGAAACATTTATCGGAATATTTCATGGCAGCAAAAATTATCTCGGCATGACGGATTATATGGGGCACATCGTTCGGCTCAATGACCATGCCGCTGCAAATATCCTGGTAGGGGCTGTCACCCGTCAATTTGACGAAGTTTTCAAAATCTTTCAGCGTTCCTTCCCGTCTGCCCTTATCCAGGTCCGTCACAAATGGGGCGCCGTATCCGGGGATAAAGGCGATGCTGTCACTGCCGATAACGACGTCCTTTTCGGGATTACGCGCGTAAAGCGTAAACTGCCTGGGGGCCTTTTTTATTTGTTCTTCCACCATCTGACGCGATAAAAATACGCGTTCTCCTTCCACCTTGGCACCGCCTTTGGATAATACTTCCAGGGCAGGGGGGTAATGAAACTCCATCCCGATTCGCTCTAAAATCTGCAAACTGGCCTCATGAACCTGCTCAACCTGTTCTTTAGTCAGGAATTCGTAATATTGCATTCGATATTTCTCCTTTCTACGCGTTTTCCATAGGCGCGAACCCGCTGCGGAACGTGTTTTCGACGATTGTCCTTGAAAACATGAACTGGGGCAGATAATCCGACCCCATGGACTTCGAACCGACTCCGGACATTTTGTATCCGCCAAAAGGATGACGTTCCACAAAGGCACCTGTGATTGGTCGGTTGATATAAAGGTTGCCAACCTCAAATCCTTTGCAGGCCTTTTCGATATTTGCGGGGCTCCTGGAGAAAACGCCACCGGTCAGGGCATATGGCGTATTGTTTGCCACCTCAAGGGCTTCATCAAAGTTCTCAGCCTTGAAAATACAAACCACGGGGCCAAAAATCTCTTCCTGTGTCAGGCGGCTATCGGATCGGATATCCGTAAAAACCGTCGGCGGAACGAAATGACCGGGTGCGTTTTCGCTGGTATGCTGCAGCAGCAGTTTGCCTTCCTGTTTGCCCGTTTCGATATAGCCCTCGATCTTCTTTTGGACGGCCTCGTCGATTACGGCACTGACATCTGTTTTGGGATCTTCTGCTGGGCCAAGACACAAGGTTTCCACTGCATTTTTAAATCGTGTGACGAATTTGCCGTAGTTTTCTTCGAGAACTATCAGCCGGGAACAGGACGAGCACTTCAGGCCCATGTAGCTGAAGGACGACCGGACGATATGGCCCACGGCTTCGTCAAGATCTGCGTCGGAGTCAACGATAATGGCGTTGTTTCCTCCCATCATTGCGATAACGGTTTTAATTTTTTCTGCACGTTCAGGGGTCTTTCCGGATTTTTCAATGATTCCGAGCCCCACTTCCTTGCTTCCCGTAAAGGCGGTAAACGCAACGTCTGGATGGGTCACCAGAAATTCTCCGATCGCATTAGTCCCGGTTATGAAGTTCAGAACACCTTCGGGCAGCCCGGCCTCCTCAAAAATCCTATATGCTGCTGCCCCAATCACGGGAACCTGAGGTGCGGGTTTGTAAACCGCCGTATTACCTGTAACGATCGCTGCCGCGGACATGCCGATGGAAATGGAAAAAGGAAAATTCCAAGGCGCAATAACAGCACCCACACCCTTGGGTATGTATACAAGTTCACTGGTTTCACCGGGAAACCGGGCGATCCGCCTGGGAACACCTAACCGGATCATCTCCCGTCCGTAAAATTCAAGAAAATCGCTTGCCTCACAGATCTCTGCATGGGCTTCGTTCCAGTTTTTTCCTGCTTCATATATCAGAAGGGCCGCCAGTCTATGGCGATTCTCCCTGACGATGGCCGCCGCTTTGAAAAGGTATTCGCTGCGTTTTGCAGGGGATGTATTGCTCCACGCCGAAAATGCCGTTTTCGCAGCCGCAATTGCCTTTTCGGATTCCGAAACACCAGCAGCAGTAACAACGCCGATAACTTCATCCGGATTATTGGGATTGGTTGAACGAATTTCCTTTCCTGTGGTGATTTTCTGGCCCCCGATATACAGAGGGATGATTTGGGGAAAGCGTTTTTTGACATTTTGCAGGGCGTTGGAGAATGCTTTTCTATTTTCAGTCGTCCATTCGATGGGCGGCTCGTTTTGAAAAGGTCCCTTGTCGCCATATACCGGAGTCTGTTTCGGCGGCTTTTCCGGTTCCGGATTTTCTTTTGCCAGCTCGACGGGATTCTTAAGCATCTGTTCTTTTGAAGCACCGTCTGCAAAGCTTTGACGTAAAAAGGACTCGTTGGACGTGTTTTCCAACAGGCGACGAACCAGATAGGCCATGCCGGGGATAATTTCGCCCACGGGCGTATAGAGCCTAAGATAAAGCCCCATCTTTATCCAGGCCGATCTCAGGTTTTCCGCCATGCCGTGGAGCATCTGGAATTCAAGCCGGTCATCGGGAACTCTCAGGTCTTTAGCGGCCTCCAGCACGAAGGCGACTGTCCGAACGTTATGGGAGGCGCACTTTAGCATGGTATATCTGTGATTTTCCAGAATCATGCGGGCGCATTTTTCATAACTGGCATCGGTTTCATGTTTGTTGGCAAAAACCGGTATCGGATAGTTGTACTGGTTGGCCAGAACCACCTCCTCATCCCAGAAGGCGCCTTTAACCAGCCGGATTCCGAAATCCTGCTTCTGTTTGCAGGCCCAGTTAAGCAGGTCCTTAAGCAGCGTCGCACTATCGCGCAGATAGGCCTGGTAGGCAATGCCTTTGTGGGGATAGTCGCTAAACTCCGGCTCTTCATTAATGCTCTTAAAGACGGCGAGGGTAAACTCCCGGGCGGGCAGATGTTCCATATCCATTAATACGTATGCCCCGACCTGCATGGCTTTGCGGTATATGGGGCGAAGACGTTCCTTCGCTCTGTCAACTGAATAGTCGAACGCACAGGCCTTGTTCAAATACTGGGAAAACAGGCAGGAGGCCATCAGGGAGACATTGTTTTTGGGTGTAAATCCCCAGTCCAGATCTCCGGACCCTCCGCCTAAGGCCGGCCATTGTTTCTGGATTTCATTGAGTTCATCCAGCAATTCGATCTGTTTGGTCATGAAATCTTCTTCATCTTTTTTGGACGTAACCGCCTCCTTGAGAATCTTCACGGTCCAGGCCACGCCCTTATTCCGGAGCTTTTTCATCACCGCCGCGGCTTCTTTCAGCGTGGCGCCGATGATGAACTGTTTGCCCATGGAATGAATATTCTTGGCAATACTCTTTGCGGCCATTTTGGCCGTTAATGAATCGGGCTTGACCATTTTAAGACCCCACTGCATGGATTTGGGAAAATCCTGGTCCGGCCGGCAGAAATATTCTTGAATATGCCTAGCAACAGATTCAGGGCGGGTCAGGTAGGGGAAGACGTCCACGAAACGGAACATTTCCTCCTTAAAGGCTTCATTTTTCATAGACCAGTCCATCACTTTTCCGGTCCAGTAGTCTTTCTTAAAAAGGGAGGGCTTCTCACCTTCAGCCAGATCGTAGAGGCGCAATCCAGTTGCCGTGACGCGGTCTTCAAAATTAAAGGCCATTTTTATCCTCACTTTCTTCATACGATATGTTTCCAAGTTGTCTTTCCGTTTAGGGCGTGCGTACCCGTTGCGCCCCGGTGTTGGACCGGGAAAAGCGCGCGCACCCTAGATGCCTAAAACATCTCGGCAATACCGAATGCTTTTTTCAACCGCGACACGCTCCTTGCGCCGTGCTTCTCCCGGCCCGTCCGCTCCTGCATCCCATTCCACCTCAATATTTATCCGGTTCATGGATGACCGCTCACATATGATCTCATAGGCCCTTTTCAGGTCGATATCCCCATCCCCGCATGCCACACCGTGAAATCTGCATCCATATTGATCCCTTTCAATCCGGTGATCACAGAAATGATTCGTAAATGCCCGGGGGGCGAGTTTCGCGATGGCATACATGGGATCTTCCAGTACCATAACTGAATTAACAGTATCAACACAGGCACCGACAAAAGGATGATCCAGTTCGTCAATCAGCCAGAGGATTTCGCTTGAAAATGTTTCCGTGTGATTTTCTATGGCCAGTTTTACATCGGCCGCCTCGGCAATGGGTGCCGCATTATGGAGGCGTTCTGCAATCTTTTCCAGTTGTTCCATGACAATGGGATGATGGCGGCTGGCACAAAGGGGACGGGGGCGTCGCAGATCAAGACTGACCTTGGCGATAGCGGCCCCAAGTGTTTTAGCAATGACGATCCCCTCTTCAAAGGTATGGTTCAAACGCTTATCAAACTCTTCATTCAGGGAGAAATTATATTCCAGGTAAAGCCCCCGCTCTTTTGCATACGCGCTGATTTTCTCAAGGTTGTCCTTCTCCGTGCTTTCACAGTCCGCGGCGGTCATATGGAACCCGTCCAATTCCAACTGCTCGGCCTCATCCATTAGTGAATAGATGTTCATAACCCTTGGCCATTGCAACTCATATCCGCCCCAGTTCTGACCCATTCCATGCAGGTGAAAACTGTATGTATGCAATCCTAACAACATGATTCATTCGCCTCCGCGTTTGTATCTAAAAAAGTTCTAGGCTTGCTTATCTTTACATTTTCATTCTTGTCTCCTTTTCGTGCGGATGGCCGCCAGTCAATCCGGCCAGAATATTACACGGCCTAAAGTCCATTTGCTTCCAGGACTTCGGCCACGTCATCGAGACCTACTCGCCTCAGTGTTTCTTTGGTGGGTATCCCGCCTTTGCTCCAGCCCCGGGCCCGATAATACTCATCCAGCAGTGTATCAATCTCCGCCTTGGTCAGACAATGACCATCATTGGGGCCGCTCGGTACTGGCTTATCATAGAAACGGGGTGGGGGATAATCCAGATGCCGGCCAAAGCCCGGTATTTCCCTGGCGGAAAAGGCCCGGGTTAAGTGCCATATTCGTTCGGATATTTTGATGATGTCGTCCCAGCTTTTCTCTTTGCCGGTAATCAGACGGTAAAGTTCAGCATAGTTTTCCACTTCAAACCCCAGTTCCATCAACTGCAGCCTGCAACAGCCCAGTGCATCAAATGCCGGCCTGGTATGCTGGGATTCGATCACCTTTTGCGGCTTACCGGTCAGGGTTGCCTTGGGCATTTTTTCTCCGGTTCTACCGGCAGTGACCAAATCATGTACGTTTGCGTTTGAACCGGTCATATCGTGTCCCAGCACCCAGGCCCGGTTATGGTGGGCGCCGACATCCGCGGTCATGTAAGCCAGCATCATGGCCGGCGCGTTCCGGCACTCATAGCCGGTCCATTCCAGGCCCTTCACATGGATGGCAAATTTTTCCGATCCCTGCCCCAGCCTCTCGGAAGCAACTTTTACGCCCTCCGCCAGCAGATCGCCTATGCCCTTACGGTAACAGATTGAGTTTAATAGATAAACAACTGATTCCAGATCGCCAAAGCGAAGTTCCTTGCCCACCTGCTCTGTTGTTAGGATGCCTTTTTCGTAACATTCAATGGCCCAGGCTGCCACTCCCCCGGAAGAAATGGTGTCAAGACCTAATTCATCGCAAATATAGTTCGCATAGGCAACATCCTCAATCGATTTTAGTAAGCAGCTTCCACCAAAAAGCGCAATGGTTTCATATTCCGGCCCTTCAACATATGCAGATCCCAAACTAGTTTTCGTATAACCGTATTTCCCGCATGGAGTCGGGCAACAAAAACATGCCTTATCTGTAATCTTCAGCTTCTCGATGACTGCCTTACCATTGATATTCCTGTAGTGATCGGCTTGAGATGTTTGAAAGTTACGAGTGGGAAATGCACCGACTTCGTTCACCCAGTCCGTGATTCCTGCGGTACCTTCAGGCGTCCAGCCCTTAAAACCCGGTTTGGCGTATACTTTTTGATAGGCTTCTTTCCCTTTGCGGTATGCCCCGTCAATGTCAAAAACAGGAAGGCGGCCGTTCCCCTTAACGGCGATCGCCTTGATATTTTTGGTCCCGAGTACGGTGCCGATTCCGGTGCGCCCGGCCTGACGGCCGAAATCATGCGAAATACAGGCGAACCGGACGCCATTTTCACCGGCGGGTCCGATGGTGATGATCTGGAAGTCCTCCCCCAGGTCTTTTTTTAAGGCCGCTTCGCAGCTTATAGCCCCTTGGCCCCAGTAGGGGGTCGCGGACCGGATCTCCACCACATCGTCATCGATGAACAGGCAACTCGGTTGCGCGGCCTGGCCGGTCAACACCAGCGCATCGTATCCGGCGTATTTTAAAGCCGGACCGAAATGTCCGCCCATGTTGCTGTCGGCATACCCACCGGTGGCGGGTGATTTGGTCCCGAAATGCGTTTTGCCGCTGGCCGGCAGGAAATGGCCGGTCAGTGGTCCGGTAGCCGCTATAAAAATATTATCCGTATCGTAAGGGCCGGTATTGGGGGGTAACTCATCGAAAAGGATCTTCGCCACAAAACCTCTTCCACCCAAAAATTTGTTGGCCATCTCTTCGGAAAGCGGATCTTTGCTTATTTCCCCGCTGCTCAAGTCGACGCGTAAAATGGTGCCGGCATATCCGTAAATCATTTTATTAAGCCTCTTTTTGCTGATTTTCTACCAGAAAAATGGCTTCCCGCGGGCATGCGCGCGCGCATGCTCCGCAAAGTGTACACTTTGCGGGTATTTCCGAGTGCTTGTGTTTAAAAAACACACCCCGGGGACATTCTTCCACGCACATCATGCATCCCGTACATTCATCATTAGCAATGACATACACGCCGTTTTCCAGATAAATGGCCTCCACCGGACAAACTTCGGCGCACTGCCCGCACTGGTCACAGAGATGAATCCGGTAATCCCCCGGCGCAGGAAAACGCCCTTCTATTCTTAGCATTGCCCGGGATGGGCACACTTCGCTGAAATTTTCCAAAGCGCAAACCAGACGGCAGATTCCACAACCGGAGCAGTTTGTGTGTTGCGCTATTAATTTCATCATGGGGCCTCGCAGATAAGGTTATTAACCGTCTGATTTCATCGATCAAAAAATATCTATCGCTTGGCCGACCGGCTGGCGGCACTAACGCTTTCTAGCGGTCTTTTTGCATTTTTCGCCTCGTGGTCACAACCTCGGCGCCGTAGCAAACAATCAAAAGAAGTAAAAGCAGTTTTCGTGCCAACTCGAAATCGGCAACATTAATAAATATCGTTTAGATAACGATTTCATTTCAGACGTTGGAACCATCCACAGTAACGCAAGAACGCAAAAATATCACATAGGGGTCAGTAAAGGGAGGGATAAAGCGGACCGAAAATAATTTTTCGTAATTGAATGGAAAACTGCAAAAATATTTGCAGTAACTGCAAATATTTTTGCAGTTTCGCTCCAAGCTCACCCGCTATCAACTTTTCTCTTCGAGGCGAGCCGGAGGCAGGCTTGTCAGGATGAGTGCGTTTGGCGCTGAAATTGTTTGCGGTCAAAACCGTATTTACGAATTTTATAGTTAAGCAGCTGACGAGAGATACCCAGGCTCTGAGCGCCCCGGGTAACATTGCCCCGGTGCCGGGCGAGTGCCTGTTGAATCGCTTGCTGCTCCCGCATTTGCTGCGCTTCTACCAATGTTTGGCCGTTGATGGTGGAATCCGGTGGGCCGGCATACCGAGGCAAGGGGTACCTCAGGGGCTGGGGATGCGCGTTGGCCGGCGTTTGGGCAAAATTACCCCCCACTCCCGACGTTAATGCCGCCGGGCGCCGCTCGGCTCCGTCCCCGTAAAAAAAGTGGGTCCGCAGGTGGTCAAGGGTGATGGTTTCCCGGTCCCAGGCCATGTTAATGGCGCCTTCCAGCACGTGCTCCAGTTCCCGGGCGTTGCCAGGCCACGGGTAGGCTAAAAACTGGGCCATCACCTCATCGGCAACCCCGGCAACCTGTTTGCCCAGCGCCGGACCGAGTTTGTTTAAAAAGTATTCGACCAGCGTGGGGATATCGTCCCGGCGTTCCCGCAAGGGGGGAATACGGATAAATACCACGCCCAGGCGGTAAAAAAGGTCCGATCGCAGGCTTTGTTCCGCAATGGCGCGGTGGGGATCCTGGCTGACCGAACTGATGATTTTCACGTCCACGTCGATCTCCTCCAACGACCCCACCCGGCGAACTTTTCTTTCCTGCAGGGCGCGCAGAATCTTGGCCTGCAGCCCACAGGGCATGGAATTGACTTCATCCAGAAAAAGGGTGCCCCCGTTGGCTCGCTCAAACAAGCCCGGTTTGTCCAGCGAACCGGTAAAGGCCCCCTTGGTGGTACCGAAAAGGATGCCTTCCAGCAGGTTTTCGGGAATCGCGGTGCAGTTGAGAGGAATGTAACGCCGGCGGCGCCTATCGCTGTAATTGTGAATGGACTGGGCAAACAGCTCCTTGCCCGTGCCGGTTTCGCCGCAAAGCATTACCGGCGAGGGCGAGTGGGAGGCCATCATGGCCGTATTGACGCAGTGCCGAAAATCGGCATTTTCACCGATGATATCGATGAAAGTAAAGCGGGCGTTGTTGTCGGAGCGGCGTTTTTTGCGGGGCAAGGCGATCGAGGCGATGGTTTCTTCGACCAGTTTGTAATCTCTGACAAAGCAAATGGCCCCGACCAGACGCTGGCCGCGGAAAAGCGGAAAGGTGTTGTGAATGGTGTTGGCTACCTTGCCCATCCGGGTGCGGTAAAAAAACGGCCGGTTTATCAACGGCTGCTGTTTTTTCAGACACTGCATGACCATACTGGTATCGTCGATAATATCGTAGACCTCCGTGACCCTTTTGTTAAACACTTCGGCCGGATCAAGATCGTCGATTTTGGCCATGGTATGGTTGTAGTAGACGATGACACCGGACTTGTTGACAATCACCACACCTTCGGCGAATTTGTCGAAAATGGATAGGAAATCGGCGTAATCAAGTTCAAGGTAGCGATTAAACTGGTGTTTCGATTTTTCTCCCATTTGTCTCCCCTTCTTGATAGAAAGGCAAGGCGGATGTCGGCCGAGCGCAATCCGAACAAATTGTTCAAGAGCTAACCCGGGATGCACCCAACGGCGCCCCTAAAATCTTAGCACATTCGGACAAAATCTGGAAGTTTTCCTAATTTTGCACATTACTAACGCATAAACCCCCTAACCCGAACAAGCCGGAACCAAACAGGTTGTAAAAAGTTGAATCGCCATTCATTCTTCTGAAAGCCTTTACAGCAAAGGCTTTCCGGGCCATACGAAAAATTTTTTTGCGCAATTTGAACACAAATATATTCCTAAGGGCCTAAATTGCTCATAGCGTAGAGATTCTGGATACTGAATGAAGACATTTAATAGTGATTTTCGTTAAGACGGCTATAATAAAATACTATTTTTTTGTTGCAGTTTGGTCATGAAAAGTTGCAACTGATCTGCTATATAAACAAAATGCGTTTGAAATACAATAACATTATTCTCTACTTGCAAAATGTATGGCTTACAGACATATGATACAGATTCTATATTGAAGAAAGGAGTCAGTGAAAAATGAGAGTTGCAATATACCAGACGAATCCGGTCCTGCTGGATCTTAAGGCCAACCTGGAAGATGTTATCGGCAAAATCCATCAAGGCCGGGAAAAGGGTGCTCAGCTAATTGTTTTCCCCGAACTTGCACTGACAGGATATTTTGTAGGACAGAAGTATCACACGGTGGCGCTCAGGCTTGATTCTAAGGAAATCAAACAGTTGACAGACGCCACGAAAGGGACTGCTGCTGTAGTTGGTTTTATAGAAGAATCAAAATCA
>Ga0180009_10002224_pt1 | contig 22979 bp, 21 predicted proteins | sample OS_PC_MetaG_FD_123537 | JGI IMG/M metagenome (GOLD analysis project Ga0180009, IMG submission 123537) | Groundwater microbial communities from the Aspo Hard Rock Laboratory (HRL) deep subsurface site, Sweden - OS_PC_MetaG | ecosystem: Environmental > Aquatic > Deep subsurface > Groundwater...
TAATCAGTGAGTTCGTCATTTAGCCCCCTATTCCGGATGAAGGTGACCCAATCTTTGGGAAATCTTAAATGCGGTATCCTTCAGCATAGGAACATATTCTTTTTCCATTTTCTCCCGCGTCATCCGATAGACGAGTCCCTGGATGCTGATAGCGGCGATCACCTTTGCGTTGTTGTCGAAAATCGGCACACCCACACAGCGGACATCCTCTATCAATTCGACATCATCGATGGCATATCCGTTTTCTTTAATCCGGGTCAAATGCCTCCTCAGCTCGTCCTTGGCTGTTATGGTATTGCGGGTATGTCGGACGAGTTCCACTGTGTCGAAATATTCCTTCAGTCCCGCTTCATCCAGGTATGCCAACAAGACTTTTCCCAGGGCCGAACCATTTGCATCGGTGGGAACATCTTGGGTGATGCGGATCCCGATGGGTCTTTTATTCTCTATGGTTTCGATGTTGACCACCGTAAACTTATTAAGAAAACCGATGTGCACCGTTTCATTGCATAAGACGGCTATCTCTGTGAGCAAAGGAATGGCCACCCGGTGGAGGTCCACTTGGCTGATGTATACCCGACCCAGTCGGTAGAGGCGGTATGTTAAGCGATATTCTCGTGTTTTTTCATCCTTCTCTAAGAATCCCCCTTCTACCAGCGAACTCAGCAACGTGGTCACCGTGCTCTTATTCAATCCCAGTATGTTGGAAAGCTCTTTATTCGTATAAGAAGATTTATGAAATGAATAGGAGTCAAGAATCTTCAAGGCGCGGAGTACAGAGTTGATGGAATATCGATTTTGCGGCAAAGCAAGCTCCTTAGAATATTTATATGTTAAACTAAGTTTATTTTATTAAACCTATTCTGTCAATAATCTGGGAATTACACAAAATCCAACAATTTATCCGATCAATGCTCGGATACCATAAAATTCTTCTTGACAAATCAGATATTGAAGGTAAATAAATGGTAAATAATAAAACTAAGTTTAACATATTAAACTAAATAACCTTTTAGCGTTTTGATCCAACAGCTCCTTAATTTCAGTCCATACGGTATTGGCTGTATCCCATAAGGATAAAATAATGGCAGCAGCATAATCATCCAATAAGAAAAGTCGGCATCTTTCCAGATGAGATAGCACTTTCGCGGAACCGTTCATCGAAAGAACAGGAGGGGCATCATGAAAAAAACGAAAATCCATTGGCTGGGGCACGCTTCGGTATCCGTCACGTTCGAGGACCGGATCATTTATTTTGATCCCTGGTTGGACGACAATCCGGTGTGTCCGGTGAAAAAGAGCGACGTTACAAAAGCAACCGCCATATGCGCGACCCATGGCCATATCGATCATCTGGGGGATTCTTTTGATCTGGTACGACAGACCGGTGCGACTCTTATATGTACACCGGAGTTGGGTTTTTATGCCGAATCCAAAGGGCTCCGTGAGGGGAAAGAAGTGTACGGCCTCAACACAGGCGGCAGCTGGCACGGCGATGGGTTTTCTATCATTATGGTGCCCGCAACCCATACCTCTGAGATCATGGGTGAGGGGTGGATTGAAGGCCCCATTCAACCCGGCTCCGGTGCGGTGGGGTTCGTGTTGGATATTGAGGATGGGTCCACCGTCTATTTTTCCGGGGATACGGGGGTTTCCACAGAGATGTCCATGATCAGAGATCTGTATCGCCCCGATGTGGCCATTATGACCGTAGGAGGGAAATACAACATGGGATTCAGAGAGGCCGCTTTCGCAGCGTCCCTTATCTGGCCCGCATATCTGATTCCGACCCACTACGGTACGTTTCCGGATCAACAACTTGACCTTAAGAAACTGGCGGCAGAAATGAAAGTGCGGGCTCCCGGTGTTCAACTGGTGGCGCTCAAACCAGGGGAGCATTTCGAATGCTGAACCCGCAACATCATCCATGAAACCGGATGCGATCTTATTGGAATACCCACAGCGTCCGGCAATAGGATAACACCATTTTTCACAGAAGGGAGGTGACCCATGATTGAGCTTCACATTTATTTGGAACCCTGCGGGGGAAAGGAAAAGGAATTGGAATCACTCTACCGGAAAGAATACGTTCCGGGCATTCAGATCCAGAAAGGGTTTCAACGCACCACGCTATTGAAAAAACGCGACGCCTTGCGCGAGTACCAGATCGATATCGCCTTTGACAGCGAAGAATTGCGCTTGAAGTGGGTGGCTTCAAAGGAGCACACGGAAATTTGGCCTAAAATGGCAGCCTTGTGTCAGAGCTTATCCTGGGCCGGTTTTGATACCGTCGCCCGGTGAAACATGACCCAAACCGGTATTCGGTATCCGAAATACCGCTATGGAGGCAATAAGGCAACTGGAATTCTCCGACACGCTGGAGAATACGAACGAAAAACCATTTACTCAAGGAGGGAAGCACAATGAAACGCTTATTACTTTCTTTGGCTGTCTGTATGATGATCGTGGCGCCGGTACTGTCGGCCCATGGAGCAGAGAAACCGATTACGGTCGGGTTTCCCATGTACCTTTCCGGTGGTGGTGCGGTATTCGGGAAACCTTCCTCACAGGGTGCGATGATGTATGTCAAAGAGGTCAATGATGCCGGCGGTGTCCTGGGAAGAAAGATCGAGTTGATCGTCAGGGATTGCAGCGGCAGCCCGGAGGAGGCTACCCGCGTGGCAAAAGAGCTGATCAACAAAAATAACATCGATTTTCTCGTTGGCGGTTTGACCGGTAGTCAAGGCTTCGCCCTTTCGGAGGTGGCCAAACAGGAAAAGATTCTCTATATCGCTCCCATTTCAAAGCCTGCTGAAATCTGCGAACCGCCGAAACTCCATAAGTATGTGTTCCGGGCGGCTGCCAACACCAAAACCGAGGGGCGCAGTGCCGCCGTTTTGATGTCAAAGCTTCCCATCACACGGATTGCAACCATCTCTCCGGACTATTCCTACGGGCAGGGAGTTACCGCCGCTTTTGTTGAAAGGATCAAGAAGCTCAAACCGGAAGTTGAAATCGTTCACCAGGCATGGCCGAAGCTCGGTGAAACCGACTATACCCCCTTTATCACCGTTCTGATGGCTTCCAAACCGGAGGCGGTGTTCTGCAGCCTGTGGGGCGGCCATTTTATCACCTTCACGAAACAGGCAAAAGATTACGGGCTTTTCGAAAAATTCAAGTTTGTCTCCGCCGGTGAAGGGGGGTGTATCGAGTCCATCAAAGGCGCCGGAGACGATATGCCGTTGGGGATCATATCAAACGCCTACGACACCTTCTATTATCCGGATACCGACTGGCATAAAGACTGGGTGGCGCGCTGCAAAGCTTATACCGGCGAGGAATATCCTTCAAGCTGGATGGGCACCGGCTACGATGCCATGAAATTTTTGGTCGAGGCCATTAAAAAAGCCGGTTCAACCGATACGGACAAGGTGATCCAAGCACTCGAGGGGTTAATCATTGATTCTACCGCCGGCAAACTGACCATGCGGGCAAAGGATCACCAAGCCACCCGAGGACAATACTGGGGCACGGTTGCCAAGGTTGCCGAGTATCCCTTTCCGATCCTACAACCGGTTGAGTACATACCGGCCGACGATCTGATGGATTGATCCTTCCGGCAATATCCGGGAAGTCCGTCCTCGCAGCCCGGATTCGCGGCGGACAGACTTCCCGTAACCTCCATTTCTTAGGCTCGGAATCGGTAACCCATGTCATATGATTTGCCTTTTATTACGATCCAGATTCTGACCGGTCTGACAAACGCCATGTTTATTTTTCTGATCGCATCCGGTCTGTCGGTGATCTTCGGGGTCCAGGGGATCATCAACTTTGCCCACGGCTCTTTTTACATGCTTGGGGCTTACATGACCCACCAATGCGTATCCCTTTTTATCCATTCCCCCCATCGATTCTGGGCGGCGGTGGTATTGGCGCCTGTTGTGGTTGCTCTTTTCGGAGGGTTGATTGAGCGATTTCTGCTCAGAAGATTATACGGCCGGGAGGAATTGACACAGCTTCTGTTCACCTATGCGCTTGTTTTGATTCTGGGGGATGTCATTCGGATTTTCTGGGGGATTGAGCAGTTTTCGGTGTCCCGTCCCCCGGTATTGAAGGGGGCTGTTGAAATCTTCGGACAGTTTTTCCCAAAATACAATATATTCATTTTAATCATGGGTCCTTGTGTTGCGTTTCTCTTTTGGTTTTTCATGCTCAGAACCCGGTGGGGAAGAATGATTCGGGCAGCCGCCCAGGATCGGGAAACCCTCAATGCGCTGGGGGTAAACGTCAATCGATTGTTCACCGTCGTATTTATTCTCGGCACATGGCTTGCTGCTTTGGGAGGTGCGCTGGTGGCGCCAGCCACTTCCATAAAACCCGGCATGGATATCGACGTCATCATTACCGCTTTTGTGGTGGTTGTGATCGGCGGATTAGGCAGTTTCTGGGGCACTTTCCTGGGCTCCATCATCGTAGGTATCGTTTATTCCTTGGGAATTCTGGTGTTTCCAAGACTGTCCATTGTTTTTATCTATGTGATCATGATTCTGGTACTGATTATCCGTCCGTGGGGACTTCTGGGACGGCCATTGACATTGGAACGTTAATCCCATGACGAAAATTGAAAAGTGGACGGTTTTGGCCATCCTTATTATCATCGCCCTTATCCCTGTTTATGGGTCTCGGTTTTTTGTTTTTCTTTTCACCGATATTTTGATCTTCGGCCTTTTCGCCCTCAGTCTCAACCTGTTACTGGGATACACCGGCCTGGTGTCTTTCGGCCATGCCGCCTATTTCGGGATCGGCGCTTACACCTGCGCGCTTCTGATTAAAAAAGCCGGCATCGATTTTATGCTCAGCCTCCTTGCCGCCGGTCTGTTCGGTGCGGTGGGGGCCTTGCTCATCGGCTTTTTCTGTGTGCGGCTGACGAAAATCTACTTTGCCATGCTAACTCTGGCCTTCTCACAGATCATATGGGCCATTGCGTTTAAGTGGAATGCACTGACAGGTGGCGACAACGGTATCATGGGTATTGATTTTCCTCCGTACTTGGACTCCAAGGTAAAATTTTTCTATTTTGTGCTGGTGGTTTTTACAACATCGTTGATAATTCTTCGCACTATTGTCAATTCACCCTTCGGTCGTGTCCTTGTTGCCATTCGCGAAAACCCGGCACGCACCGAATTTATCGGCATCAACGTGAAACGATTTCAGCTTCTGGCTTTTATCATCTCTGGTTTTTTTGCTTCCGTATCCGGTGGTCTGTTTTGCATGTTCAACCATAGTGTGTTTCCGAGTTTCTGCAACTGGTCCATGTCCGCAGAAGTCCTGATCATGGCCCTTCTTGGCGGTATTTACAACTTCTTCGGACCGGTGATCGGTGCCGGACTACTGCTCTATTTAAGAATGGAAAGCACATCATTTACGGCGTACTGGCCTCTTATCCTCGGAACCATTCTATGCCTGCTGCTGTTTTTCTTTCCTGGCGGTATTGCAGGATTTGTTCAGGATCGATTCCAGAAATGGAGAGCCGCGAAATGATGTTATGTGTTGAAAACCTCCAAAAGTCGTTTGATGGGTTTAAAGCCGTTGCCGGTGTCAGTTTCACCATCGGAAAAGGAGAAATCTGCTCCATCATCGGTCCAAACGGTGCCGGCAAAAGCACGGTGTTTAACCTGATTACCGGTCATCTTCCCATAGACATCGGAAAGGTGATATTTGACGGTATCGATATCTCTCATATGCCCGCCCACAAGATCTGTCGGATGGGCCTGGGGCGATCTTTTCAACGCATCAATATCTTTCCGAAGCTGACGGTATTTGAAAATATTCAGGTCGCCGTTCTGACCCATCGCGGAAAGAGCCTGAACCTGTTTTCTCCGGTTCACGACCTGTACACAGACGAGACCGAAGCGATTTTAGAAAATGTGGGATTGCAGGATTTTCGGAATCATCCGGGCGGGGCCATCGCATACGGGTTCCAGAAACAATTGGAACTGGGCATCGCTCTTGCAAATGATCCGAAAATGCTGCTTTTGGACGAACCCACAGCCGGCATGTCTTCCCGTGAAACCCGATTCACCATCACGTTGATAGAAAAAATCGTAAAAGAAAAGGGGCTGACGCTGCTGTTTACCGAACATGATATGTCCATGGTCTTTTCCATCTCAGAACGTATTTTCATTCTTCACCAGGGCCAATTGATCACCTCGGGTCTTCCGGATGAGGTCCGGGTCAATCCCGAAGTTCAGAAGATCTATTTCGGAGAAACGCGATGCTCCTAACGGTTGAAAACATGTATACGGCATATGGGTTAAGCAGGGTTTTATTCGGGATTTCGCTCCATGTGGCACCGGGGGAGGTGGTCACCCTTTTGGGACGAAACGGCGTGGGCAAGACAACGACCCTGCGCTCCATCATGGGTTTGACAAAGCCCCAGTCCGGTTCCGTCAAATGGAAAGGTGAAGAGACTGTGGGGAAAGCCCCCTTCCAGATTGCTCAAATGGGAATCGGATATGTCCCGGGGGATCGAAGGATTTTTCCGGACCTCACGGTTTGGGAAAATTTGGATGTGGCCGCCAAACCGTCTGTCACCGACCGAACCGTTTGGACCGTGGAACGCGTATTTGAATTTTTCCCTGCCCTTGCAAAACTGAAAGACCGGCGCGGCGGATACCTCAGTGGCGGTGAACAGCAAATGCTGACCATTGCACGAACATTGATGGGCAACCCGGAGCTGCTGCTTCTTGATGAGCCGTCCGAGGGGTTGGCACCGGTCATTGTTTGGCAACTTCTGGATCACATCCGAGAATTGAAAAAAGAAGGGATGACGATCTTGTTATCCGAACAGAATACGGATTTTTCATTAAAAGTCTCCGACAGGGTCTATATTCTGGAAAAAGGGGAAGTCCGATATGAAGGCAGCGTTGAGGATTTCATGAAGGATGAAGCGGTTTGCCGCGGGTTTCTCACCGTATGAAGTCGTAACGTCGGCATGTTATAAATGATAAGACATTGTTTTTAAGCGGATAAATCAAAAAAGGTGAATGGTGTATCGGCTCGGACTGCAGCTCAGTGAAATGAACAAAACAGACACAAGGGGGCGAGCAAATGACAATACAAGTTGATGTCTCAAAATCGGCCGTTTTAGTGATGCATACCCAGAATGACATTACGCACCCTGACGGTAAGTTTGCATACTCAGGTATTCCTGGACAGGTAGCGAAGCACAATACATGGGACAAAATAACGGCGCTACTTGATGCCAGCAGAAACGCAGGTATGCTGGTGATCTATATCAAAGTGGCGCTCAGACCGGGGCACCCCGAGCTAACCCAAAAAACCTATCCTATTCACGCTGGGGGAAGGGATGTCGGCGCTTGGACAGAAGGTACCTGGGGTGCTGAAATCGTTGATGAGCTGGAACCGAAAACAAAAGACATAGTAATTACGAACTACAGTCCGAATGTTTTTTTATACACAAATTTGGATCAAATCCTTAGAGCGAAAGAGATACAGAATCTTTTCCTAACAGGAACCGCGACCAATTTTGTGGTTGAAGAGGCTGTTAGATATGGCGCCCAATTAGGTTATGATATCACCACGGTTGAGGACTGCTGCACATCGTTCACTGATGAGATGCATGAATTTTCGATAAAAAATATTCTTCCGCAGTTCGGTGCCGTTTCCCAGTCGAGCGATATTATCGCGGCCCTAAAGAAGTAAGATAGCTTGGCAGACGCTTTTGATCAACGGTCGACAGGGATATTACAGACAATATTGCCATCACAGATAGGAAAAACAGAGGGGGTCAGGTCTTGAATCTTGAATATTTACAAGATGAATTCAAGAATCAAGACCTGACTCTAATTTCCGTTCGTTTTCCTCCATTACCCGCCCTTCATCCTCCGACCCGACGAGCCGTCTCACTACGACAACATCGCCGAGCCGGCCCGCTCCCGGCTCCTCGACCTGCTGGGCCGGCACCCCGTGGAGGCCCTCTTCGCCGGGCACGTTCACCATTACTTCCACAACCGGTGGCAGGGGGTGGAGATCTACTGCGTCCCCGCGGTGGCCTTCACGCGGCCCGAGTACGCCGAAATGTTCCCCGTGGGCCCGGCGGAAGAGAACGGCCGGAACGATTCGGCCAAGCTCGGTTTTACCATACTGCACATCGATGCGAAAGGGCATCGGGTCGAGGTGGTCCGTCTCGCCCAGGACCCGCTCCCCCCGCCCGTCCTCTCGCCCCTCGGGATCTGGCTCCGTGGCGGATGGGCCCGGGAGGTGGACCTCCCCTGCGGAGATCTCGACGAGTTCTCCCGCAAGCTCGCCCGAAACGACTGGCCTCTGCTGGCGCTGGACGAGATGGGGATCCGCAGGATCCGGGTGCCCGCCGCGGATTTGGACCACCCCCGCACGGCCGACCTCGAAGCCTGGGGTTTCCGGTTCTTGCCCTTCTCCGTGGGTGTGCCCACCGGCCCCGATCACGACCGGCTTGAGCGCCACCGACGCGCCATCGACGCCCACGAGGTCGTGACCTATTCCGAGAAGATGAAGGACACACTAGACGTCGTGGCCCGAAGCCCGATCCCCGTGGCCCTGTCCCTCTATGATCCGGGGGAGCCCGACGCCAACGGATACTTCTCCCACTTCCCTTTCCAGGGCTTCCGCCTCGATGGGATTGCGGTAACCGCCCTTCCACAGCTACCCGGCAGTGTCTCACGCCTCGTGTTCCGGATTCCACCCGAGGTGGAAGTTGCGGAAGGAATGACCCGGGCTGAAGGCATCGCCCGGGGTCTCGGAGTGGGCGCCCTCTGTCACGTCGAGCTGCCCCGCGCAGGCGAGGCCCATCTCCAGGCGGATGACGCCGCCGTTTCGTCACGGGCCGCCGCCGCCCTCAAAGCCGCTGTCCGCTCCCCGGAGACCCCCATCTACCTCGACACGCTCGAAGACAAGGATCGAGGCTACTTCCCTCGGGTCGGACTGATAGACCGCCGGTCCAACCCCCGATCGGCCGTTGCGGTACTGCGGCGACTCCTGTCCGAACTGGCGTGAAGGTGCAGCCCAACGACGAAGAACCGGCCCGAAAAATACGTAAAAATACGGGGTCATATATAAAATAGGTCAAACAGCAGGGTCTTGAATCTTGAATATTTGCACAACATATGATAGAAGTTAACTCATTAAGATAAATATCAAGTCAAGATTCAAGACGCGACCCCCGTGTCTTCCCCCGTGTCTTCCCACAAAATGTGCAGAAACTCCTTTTTCTATTAATCGAGGACTTGAAGTCAGACGGACCAATCCAAAAAAGTTGGAACAATTTTTCTCCGCTGGGCATGGATCAATATCATTGCCATCTTACATATAGATATGTGGCATGTTGGGCTTGTCAGAAAGGAGAAATAGAAATCGAGGTGTATTATGTTGGCAGTCGTGAAAAAGCCCCGTATTGAAATATCTCTTCAAGGGGAAAATGTTGAAGAGCTTATAGAATGGATTAGTAAGAAATTTGAAGTGAGCATACTTACATCCGACAGGTCCGACAGTGTGCCAATAGAAGAGACTGATTTTTGGAAGGAAATGCAGTCCAATAGAGTTGGAAACCTTCTGGCAGGTGCCAGGCTAAAGGCGGGGTTCACCCAGGCTCAACTTGCTGAAAAACTTGGCATTCGTCAGAATATGATTAGTGATTACGAAAGAGGAAAGCGCAGACTTTCTTCATCCATGGCTGATCGGCTTGCTAAAATTCTTAATCTCAAAGCTAATAGACTTTCTTAGATGCGAACCTGTCACTTAACCAGGCGTCAAAAACCTCGCAGCTTTTGCCGCTGGTGAGTTCTGCGTTATAACGCAGGAATAAATATAAGATTCAGGATAGGTTTTCTATGAAATAATTGGGGTCATTTAATCGCGCGTAAAGAATGAAGACCCCATGGTTTTCCCAGATGTTTGGCTACATAATGGATGGTAATGATGATTAAGTTAAGCGAATCAGTCGCGGTCATTACAGGCGCCACAAGCGGTATCGGCAAAGCCACAGCCAAAGCATTCCATGTCAGGCAAATACGAATGATCCTGCATGGAAGAAATGAAGAAAAGCTGAAACAGATTGCCGAAGAAACCGAAAGCCCCTGTGTCCTCGGAGACATCACCGATCCGCATATACCGGTAAAATTACTGCAGGCCGCAAAAGAACACTTCAACCGTTGCGACATTGTCGTCAATAATGCCGGCGGGATTGCGGTCGGCCCCATTGGAACAATCGACATTGACAAGGTCTGTCAAATGGTGCGGGTCAATGTCGAAGCCGCATACCGGGTGATTTACACATTCGCGAAACATTTCAAAGGAACGGATGCCGGGCATATCATAAATATTTCCAGCGTTATGGGGACAAAAGTTCGGGAAACGGCGGGCGCCTACTCCGGGACCAAGTTTGCCATAGAAGCGCTGTCCGAGGCGCTGAGAATCGAACTGTCCAAGACAAATGTGGAAATCACCTGCATCGAACCCGGCCTGGTGAAAACCGAACTGCACCGGGAGTGGGCGTCACTTCCATCTGAATCAATGGATATTCCGAATCCGCTTCGTCCCGAAGATATCGCCCGCATGGTTCTCTATGTTTTAGAACAGAACGACAACGTGCGCATTCCAAAGCTTATGATTTTGCCCAAAGATCACATGATATAGGATTGCCCCACAAGGTGCTGCACACAGAATCTCGCACGCTCTCTGACCATGAAGGCGGCAAAAGCGAGGACGCAGCCTGCTGGACCATTAAATAATTCAATAAGGACCTTAGGTCGGGCCCTGGAGTTGGACTGGCATTACACTGGCGCTCCATACCAGTTACCCAAGCTGGACGTTAACAATAGACACACATTGGAATGTGTGATATGTTGTGTGAAAAATGGAGGTTCAATATGTCCACAAACTTATCGATAGATCCGGAATTATTACAAAAAGCATTAGAGATAAGCGGCTTGCGATCTAAAAAAGACACGGTTAACTTGGCTTTAAAAGAATTGATTAACAGGCATAACCAATTGGAAATAATAAATCTTTTCGGGAAGATGGATCCAGATCCCGATTACGATTACAAAAAGGGAAGGGGTCGGTGAAAGTTCTCGTTGATACCCCTATTTGGTCATATGCTCTCCGCACCCGTAATAACAAATACCAAAATGAAATAGATCAACTTACGTCTCTTATCAGAGATCAAAGGGCTCTTATCATTGGTCCGATCCGCCAAGAAATTTTGTCTGGCTATAGTGATTTACGAAAATTTAGAAAACTAAAAGAAAAACTCTCCTTTTTCGAAAATACTCCTATTCAAGATATTGACTATGAATTGGCGGCTGAACTATGCAACCAATGCAGGAAAAGAGGAGTTCAAGGCTCCCATATTGATTTCCTTATTTGTGCTGTTGCAAAAAGAATTGATGTTCCGGTCTTTACTACTGACAAAGATTTTTCTCATTACCACAAAGCGCTTTCGATAAAATTATATAAATACGCCGGCTGACACCTCACTGAACTCGATGGGCTATAACGGTGCCGATCGTTCAATCATTTCCAAGGTTAATAACAGGAGCAATAACAATGGCGGATTTCACACCCAGTGACAGGGTCAGGGCGCTGCGTGACGAGTTGCTGTTCACGGAAGAGGTGCTCAGTTACGAACGGGCCCGTTTGGTCATGGAATCATACCGGAGTACGGAGGGAGAACCCCGGATTATTCGGCGGGCAAAAGCACTCCGGCATGTTCTGGAAAACATGACCCTCCTTATCCGTGACGGGGAGCTTATCGTGGGACAGCAGACGGAGAAGCTCAAAGGGGTGCCCGTTTTCCCTGAGACCGGCGCAATTTGGGTTGAAGAAGAGTTGGAAATCTTCGAGAGGCGCAAATTTAAACGGGTCCGGGTACCTTCCGAGGGCAAAGCGGAGTTGCTAAAAATTCTGCAATACTGGAAACCGAAAACGATCCATCATCAGATGTCCGTCAGTCTCCCGGAAGAAACCAAAAAGGTACTTGAATTCGAGTGTTCGCCGCTTTCACCAAACCTCTTTATTCGAAACGCCATCGGGCATTTGCTGGTGGACTATCCGAAGGTTATGCGATCCGGTTTTGACGGCATCCGGGAAGAGGCACGGGAACTGGCAGCGAAGCTCAACATGACGGACCCTGACGCCCCGCGGAAAAACCACTTCTATGAGGCGGTTGCGATCGTTTGTAATGCCGCAGCCGATTTCGGGCGGCGATACGCAGGGAAAGCTTCGGAAATGGCGGCGGCCGAGGCGGATTCGCAACGCCGCCGGGAACTTCAGGAGATCGCCCGTATCTGCGGGCGTATTCCGGCCAGCCCTGCGGAAACCTATCATGAAGCATTGCAGTCCTTCTGGTTTACGCATCTGATCATCCAAATCGATACCGACGGGTTGGCCATCTCGCCCGGTCGATTCGATCGGTATATGCATGAATACTACCGGCGGGATCTGGCGGGCGGGCGCATGACGCCTGACCATGCCCAAGAACTTCTCAACTGCCTCTGGATCAAGTTTTACGAGATCATTAAATTAGTGGATAATCGAAGTCTCGATGACATGTCCTTTGGTACCGGCAACAACCTGTCTCAGAACCTGGTCGTGGGAGGGGTCGATGCGGACGGTGCGGATACCACCAATGAGCTGACGTACATGTGTTTGATCGCCGATGGAACGGTCCGTTTCGATCAGCCCTCCCTGAGCGTCCGGGTGCACCCGGATACGCCGACCGAGTTTCTCAGCGCAGTTGTGGATGTGATCAAGCTGGGCGGGGGTAAACCGGCGATTTTTTTCGATCAGGCCGCGATTCCGGCTTTGCTTGCAACAGGGGTGCCGATCGACGAAGCCCGTGAATACGCGCTCTGCGGCTGTGTGGAACCGGCTACGGTGTTCAACTCATATACATGGGCCAACGGCTGCATGTTCAACCTGCCGAAATGCGTCGAGCTCGCTCTCAATAACGGTGTCTGTATGTTGACGGGGATCCAGATAGGACCGCAGACCGGAACGCCTTCAGATCTGGATAGTTACGAAAAGGTCTTTACGGCGTTCAAGGAGCAGATAGCCTATTTCGTCGGACAAATGGTTTCCATCCTGAACACGTGCGACCTGATTCATGCCGACACGCTGCCGACTCCCTTTGTTTCCGCTGTAAGCGACGACTGCCTGACCCGGGGTAAGGACATTACCGCCGGCGGTGCAACGTACAACCATATCGGTGTTTCGGGAATCGGCCTGGCGGATGCCACCGACTCCCTCTCCGCGATCAAGACGCTTGTTTTCTGTCAACGAAAGATATCGCTGGAGGAACTGAACCGCGCCATGCAGGCTGATTTCGAAGGCTACGAAGAGATGTTCGAGATGCTCAGGAATAAAGCATCGAAGTATGGCAACGACGACGATCAGGCCGATTTGATTGCCAGAGAGATCGGGCAGTTTTTCTGTGCGCAAGTTTCCGGTTACCATTGTCCGCGCGGCGGGCAATATCGTCCGGGGCTGTTTCCGGTAGCTTCAAATGTTCCCCTGGGGCGACGGGTGGGGGCTCTTCCCGGCGGCCACCGGAGCAGGCAGCCTTTGGCTGACGGCATCTCGCCCGCACCAGGCTTCGATATCAAAGGCCCGACGGCGGTCATCAAGTCGGTTACCAAAGTGGATCATGTCATCGTTCCCAACGGGACCTTGCTCAATTTGAAATTTCATCCCGGTGCCCTTGAAAACGCCAAAGGTATTGGGAACCTTATATCCCTGATCCGGGCCATGGGCTCCATGCAGGGGATGCACGTACAGTTCAATGTGGTAAGTGCCGACACCCTCCGTCAGGCCCAGAAACGCCCCGAACAACACCGGGACCTGCTGATCCGAGTGGCCGGCTACAGCGCTTTCTTCGTAGAGCTGGATCGAGCCCTGCAGGATCACATCATATCGCGAACCGAAAACGTGCTGTGAAGACGATGTGGCCGACCCCATAACGGTGAGATCGGCTATATCTTTAGTTCCTCTCCGATGAAGTTGATTTTGGGGTGTTCGGAAAAGAGGTGCGGGTTGAAGATGTTCCGGGGGTCATATTTCTTTTTGAGGGTGCTCAATTCCTCCCTCCGCTGCGGATCGGACAGTTTGAACAGTTCGAGACCGAGGCCGTGTTCCATTCTTTTGAGGGTAAAATACTTCTCGTTATTGACAATCTCATCGTTCAGTTCCTGGGTCAGCTGCCAGGCTTTCAAATACTCTGCCTTGTTCACCAGGGCCTGAGGCCTGTAATGGATAACGATCCCGTCGATATACTGATGCCCGATGGGCCGTCCGGGAAGTTTTCCTTCACACATCTCGAATATCTTCTGAAGCACGATTCCCAGTTTTGACGGTTTGGTGACGTAAATATCCTCAAAGCCCGGAACGGCAACTCTCGCCGTCGATTTGCCGGTGGCGGCCTTTCTGACACCCAGCATGATGTTCATATTCTCAACGGAAATACTTCTGTATTTTACCCCTTGGTATTTTTCGACGATGCTCTCCAGGTTGTGCATGCCCTTTCTTTCGCCCTGGTATAAAATCAGCATCTTTCTATTCCGTTCATCCACCCTGAGGAAATCGGCCAGATCCGTGTTCTCCCACAAGGGATCGTCTTTTTTTAACAATAAGGGATCGATGAACAGAAACTCCGCGTTTAAGAATGAGCAGTTTTTCTGGGTATCCTCGATCAGGGTTCCCATTTTTTCTCCGATTTCCGAAATATCGACCGACTCGTAGGACAACACCACGTTCTCCGTGTCGGACGGGTCGAGGATCGGGACGATCAGCACGCCGATCTCCAAAATAACTCCCAAAGTACCCTGAAATCCACCCATCCGTTCGATTTCGTTCTTATCCCGGATTTCGACAGTCTTGGCACCCTGCTCATCCACCACCACCATTTTCAGGTAACCGATAATGTCCTTGAAAGTTCCGTATTTGGGCGTTCCGTTACCTCCGGCGTTGGTTGCAAAATTACCTGCAATGCTCGACCAGCCGGAGGAAGGAACCACCGCTGTGTGGTAATTCATCTTTTTAAGATATCTGTCCAGCTCATCGGTTGAAAGGCCTCCACCTACAACCGCATACAGCTCCCTGTCATCGTTTTCCTTAATTTCGGCGGGCTCTAAATCTCTGTCGACGATTTTGATCTCCGGCTTTCTTTGACGCACGCCCCATTCATCACAGACTCCCAATCGATCCACCACCATCAGAATTGAGTTTTCATTGGCCAGAGCGGCACCGGCTGTGCTGGATCCCATGGCACGGGGCGTAACAGCCAGTCCGTGTTGAGATGCATAGGAAACCACTTTTTTTACTTCAGGCTCGTTTTTGGGAAACACAAGGGCAAAAGGGGTCCCCAGTGTCAGGAAAGAAGCGTCGCTCCTGTAGTGAAGGTCAAGGTTTTCGCTGAATACGATGTTTTCTTCTCTGCAATATTCCTGGAATTGTTTTCTACTGGTCATTTCATTGCGCCTTAGTGCCTTTGCGGCTAAATTGATTCTACAATGCTTTGGCCACTATTTCAGTAATGTCGGTAATATTCAGTTCGGGCAGCTCCCGGATCGGTTTGCCGTCCAGATAACAGTTGAAATGGATCCGGCATTTGGGACAGGCTGTGATCACGTGCTTCGCCCCGGTTTCCGCTGCCTCTTCCAGGCGGTCGGCCTGTAAAAACTTGATGTTGGTGTCGCAGTTTGAGAAACCGCCCACCCCGCAGCAGCGCGAGTTTGCCTTGATATACTCCATCTCCGTGAATTCGAGCCCGGCAATATGATTGAGAATGTATCGGGGCGCGTCATAGTTATGACCGATCCTGCCCAACCTGCAGGGATCGTGATAGGTGACCTTTTCTTCAACCAGTGTATTCAGCTTCAAGTCTCCTCTTTTCAGCGCTTCCGCTGTAAATTCCGTGATATGCTGAACTTCCCAGTCCACGTCTTGGATCGTCGGATACTCGTCTTTGAGTGTTACGAAGCACTCAGCGCAACTGGTGATGATTTTTTTAATTCCCAGTTCTTTGAACAACTTGAGATTTGATTCCGCCAGTTTTTGAAAAATCTCTGTCTCCCCGTTCCACAGGAGGTCATAACCGCAGCATTTTTCGTTATTGGAAACAACCGGTTTGATGCCGGCGCCGTTCAGTATTTTAAGGGTATTTTGGGCCGTTGTGATGCTGTTGGTATGAGGGAAAACAAAATCGAATACCGGCAGGCATCCGACAAAATAGAGTATCTCGCCGGATGCGGCAAATGTATCCGCATCCAAATTTTCCAACCGGCTCTGGGGGGTATTCAACTCCGCCTGGAACTGCTGGATGGTTCTCAAAATCAGACCGTGCTTGCATTCATCGATATGTCCCTTTTCCCGTGCCTTCCGACGGGCTTTCCGGACCGCCTCGATATATTTGATGCTTGAGGGGCAGACCTCCTTGCATTGATAACAGGTCAGGCACCGGTAGAGGTCCTTATTTTCCGTAAATTTTTCATCCCCGTCCAGGAGCAGCTGCAGGGTGTTGCCCCTTGGAGAATAAGTGGGATCCACCCGGTTTAAGGGGCAGCTGAGCTGGCATTTGTTGCACTGTATGCATTCAAGTTCGCTGGTGCTTGATTTGTCCATCGTGTAAACCTGTTGCTTGCACTGCTGTATAGATTTTTTAGAACGCAGATGAACGCAGATTTTTTGGATCAAAAATTATTATCTGAGCGTATCTGTGAAAACCTGCCCGCTCGTGCCTTGCATGGCAGGCGGGTCTGTGTCCTATTCAACTTGTACTTTCCGCAACATTGGCGCTGGTAGTTTCAACTTCGCTGCTTACCAAGGGGCTCGGTCCGAGTTTCTTTAATTCTTCGGTAAATTCCTTAACCACTTTTACAAATAAAGGACCTTCTCCTCCCGAGACCTCTTCGATCCTCAATCTCTCGGGTTCAATACCCAGGTAGTGCAGGATATTTTTCAGTCGTTCCACAACGAGAACGGCATTTTTATTACCCGAGATATAATGGCAATCGCCGATATGGCATCCAACGAGCATAATGCCGTCAAATCCCTTCTGAAAAGCTTCCAGCACCAGGTTCGTATCCACCCGGCCGAGACACATCACTCTCAAAAGTTTGATATTTGCCGGATACTGCATCTTGTTCATGCCGGCCTGGTCGGCGCCTGCATAACCGCACCAGTTGCAGGCAAAGCCCAGAACATCGGGTTCAAAACTCATTTGGCTTTCTCCAATTTCAGACCTTCTATCAACGCTCCGATCTGCTCGTCGGTTCCTGAATGAACGCTGGCAGCGCCGGTGGGACACAAGACCGCACATTTACCGCAGCCCTCGCACATGCCGGCTACCACGCTGGCACTCAATTTAGAGGCATCCACCTTTATTGCCTGAAATTCGCATCCCTCCTCGCATCTTCCGCAGGCTCGGCAGAGAGATTCATCGATGTCTGCGATCATCGGGTTCAACCAGATATATCCGTCGCCGAGGTAGGATACAACGCTTGAAGCCGCACTGCCCGCCTGAGCGATGGTATCGGGTATATCCTTGGGCCCCTGGGCGGCTCCGCAGACAAAAACATTTTTCACCATGGTGTCGGTGGGACGTATCTTCTGATGGAACTCCTTGACGAAGCCGCTTTCATCCCGGGGGATATTCAGTTTTCGCATCAGCTCCGAATTTTCCGCCGGTTCGGTGGCGCTGGATAGAACCACCAGGTCGGCCTCGATGTCCAGCAGCGTGCTGGTATTGGCGTCTTCCACCGTAACCATTAGTTTTCCGGTCTCCTTGTCTTCCATCACACTGCCCGGCAATCCTTTGATAAATTTTACGCCCATGCCCTTTACGGACTCAAAATACTCCTCATACCCTTTTCCGAACGCCCGGATATCGATATTGCAGATGTATATCTCGGCATCCGGATTGAAAAACTTCTTTACCAGTCCGGCATGCTTTAAAGCCGCCATGCAGCATACCCTGGAGCAGTACCGGTGCGTCCCCTCGATGCCCTGCTCCCCGGCCCGGGAGCCCACGCACTGAACCATGACGATTTTTTGAACCGGTTCTTTGTTGCTGACCCTCAATATCTCTCCGTTTGTCGGGCCGACCGGATCGAGCATCCGGGCAAATTGAAGCTGGGTGAGCACATCCGGGTATTTCCCGTAACCATAATGGAGCGCCGAAGGATCGAATTCCTTGAAACCGGTGGCCACGATGACCGCCCCGACCTCGATGCTCTCCGTAGTATCTTTTTGAAAGTGATTCACAGCATCGGCTTCGCAGGCGATTTCACAGACCCGGCAGTCCGAACAATCCCCGCACTGGAGGCATCGTTTGGCCTCAGCCACTGCCATCTCCTCGGTGAATCCGGTCTCCACCTCGGTGAAATCGTTTCTTTCAGACAGAGGGATTTCAGGCATGTTCATTCTCGGCGCTTTCTCGTAATATCCCTCTTTGGATTGAATGATTTCCTGACGGTTATAATCCAATCGCTGGTAGGGCTGCGCTTTTCCCGGATAGGTCGTCCGGTTCAGATAACAGTCGATCTCCTCGGCCGCCAGTTGTCCTTTGGCTATGGCGCCGATAACGGTCGCAGGGCCTGTGGTGACGTCGCCGCCTGCAAAGACGTTTTCCAAACCGGTTGATGTGCTGTCTTCCGGCGTTTCGATCAGCCCTCTCCGGTCGATGTTCAGCTTCACGCCGTCTCCCATGAATGCCAGATCCGGGCCCTGACCGGTTGCCGTAACCAGCATATCCAGTTCGATGCGTGTTTCCGTACCTTCGATGGGAATGGGGCGTCGTCTTCCGCTGTCATCCGGCTCACCGAGTTCCATCCTGACGTATTCCAGATGCGTCATGCGGTTTTCCGCATCACCCAGGATCTTGACGGGTGCTGCCAGAAAATGAAATTTTACGCCTTCGTGCTCTGCCGCATCGATTTCTTCCGCTATGGCAGGCATCTCTTTCCGGGTTCTGCGATAGATGATGGAAACCTCCTCAGCACCCATGCGGATCAGGGTGCGGGCGCAGTCGATAGCGGTATTTCCGCCGCCGATAACGGCGCATCTGCGGCCGATGGTCACGGATTCATTGCGCCCCCCGATCCTCGAGAGAAAATCGATCCCGGTATGACAGCCGGTAAGGTCTTCACCGTCCATTCCCGGTGTATAGTCCTGCCATGCACCGATACCGAGGAAAACCGCGTCAAATCCTTCTGAAACCAGGAAATCGAGATCCATATCCCGCCCCAGTTTTTTGTTCGTGTGGGCTTTGATTCCGAGATCCAGGATTCCCTGAATCTCCCAATCCAGAACATCCCGGGGCAGCCTATACTCTGGAATCCCGTACCGCAGCATTCCGCCGAGTTCCGGCATGGCTTCAAAAATGGTAACGTCATAACCGAGGCGGTGTAGAGAATGCGCACAGCCCAACCCGGCAGGCCCGCCGCCGATGACTGCCACACGCTTGTCCTTTACTTCAACCAGGGGCATGGTCGGCCGGATATCATGTGCTCTTGCATAATCGGCAAGGAATCGTTTAACGCCCCGGATGGCGATGGGTTCATCAACATCGTTTCTCGTACACTCGGTTTCGCAGACATGATCGCAAACCCGGCCGCAGACCGACGGAAGCGGATTGTCCCGGCAGACGACGTTGAATGCTTCTTCAAACCGTTTTTCGGCCACCAGCGCCAAATACCCCTGGGCAGCCTGGTTGACCGGACAGGCAGCCTTGCAGGGTGCCATCTGCTTTTTCTGAATGGTATAAAGATTCGGCACGCCTGCGGCAAAATGTTTGAAAGCGGCCTTTTTGGTGGAGTGTAAACCCTGGTTGTATTCATTATAGATATCGACGGGACAGACCTCGGAGCATTTGCCGCATCCGGTACACTTTTCTTCATCCAGATAACGTGCTTTTCTTAAAACCTTAAGCCGCAAACCTTCGGGGGTTTTCTCCACATCCTGGACTTCCGAATAGGTCATCAGCCTGATATTTTTGTTTTTAGCCACTTCGTCCAGTTTGGGTGACAGGGTGCACATGGCGCAGTCATCGGTGGGAAAGGTTTTAACCAATTTAGCCATGTTGCCGCCGATGGTGGTTTCTTTTTCAATCAGATAAACCTTGTACCCCATCTTTGCCAACATCAGGGAGGAGTGGACACCGGCAATACCGCCGCCGATAACCGCCACGTCCTTGTTGACCTTTGCCTTTTCTATTTTCAGGGGTTTCAACAGACGGACTTTATCCACCGCAGCCTCGAGCAGTTTGATTCCCTTCTGCGTGGCCTTTTCCGGTTCATCATGATGGGGGTAGGAGCACTGTTCACGCAGGTTGACCATTTCAAGGAGATAGGGGTTCAGTCCGGATTCCTTGATACATTCCCGATACAGCTCTTCATACTGCTTCGGCGTACAGCAACCGATGACCACCGAGTCTATGTCTTGCTCCTTTATGGCTTTTTGAATGATCGCCTGTCCTTCGCTGGAGCAGGTGAAGGACTGATATTCGGCAAACTCGACATCCGGCTGCTCCAGAGCAAATTCCTTCAACCGATCGAGATCCACCACCTGAGAAATATTGCCTCCGCAGCGACATAAAAAGACGCCTATTTTTTTGTTGGTTTCCATTTCTTTTCGAATTCCCGCCCCAGACACACAAAGACCAAGTTAAATGGGACGCAGATTTTCGCGGATACACGGGGATAATATAATTAATTATTTATTTTTGTATCTTTATGATCCGCGTTCATCTGCGTTCATCCGCGTCCTAATAGAAAAATGTCTGTGAATTATATCATTTCTTGGCGCCTGCGTGCCTTCGTGGCATTTTTTACGCTCTTAAATTTGAAAGAACCTTGTCCACCCCCACCATATTCTTATCCAAGCCCAATTCCTTCGGTCCGAGGCCCAGAGCCAGGCCCAGCATTTGCGCAAGATGCAGAACCGGAATTTCCGTCCGATGATTGATGTTCGCCGGTTTCTGATAGCCGTCAAGGCTGATGTGACAGAGGGTGCAGGGGGTCACCAACATGTCGGCTGCAGCTTTCTCTGCATTTGACAGGCATTTTTCGGTCATTTTCAACGAAGTTGCCTGATCGTTGAGCAGGATATGAAACCCGCAGCAGTTGTATTTATGGTCGTAGTCTACCTCTTCAGCGCCACAGGCCTCGATCAGCCGGCTTAAGAAATCGGGTTCTTTGTCATCTCCGATGATCTCTGAGGGCCTGACGATATGGCACCCGTAAAAGGGTGCAATTTTTACGTTCCTGATCGGTACCTTAACCAGTTCTTTGAGCCTGTCAAGCCCGATATCGTCGCGCAGCAGCCACATGAAATGTTTTATCCTGACCTCACCTTTGTATTCGAGCCCGATCTCCGCCAGATCGGCGTTTACCTGCCGGAAGAGCGTCTGGTTTTCCGCCAAGGTTTTTTTCGTGTTCAGCATTGTCAGGAGACACGTGTTGCAGATGACCACGATATCCCGTTCTTCCTTTTCCGCCAGGGCGAAATTTCTGGCATTCAGTGTGTATTCGAATTCAGGGTCTTCTTCTTCAACGATGCCGGCGCCGCAGCATGAATAGGCATCGTTTTCGGTGACATCCATCCCCAGGAAATCCAAAACTCTGCTTGTGGCCGACCAGGCCTCTTTGGTGGTGGCTTCACCGGCGCATCCGGGATACAGGGAGTATTTCATTTTTTCGCTCTTCTATTCTCAATCAGCCGATTCAGTCTTTTTAAGTCTTTTACGCCTTTAATCCGTTTGGGCAGTATCGGTGGAAGTTTTCCTTTAAAAAGCATCCGGATCGATTGGGGAACCTGGGAGACGATACCCAGCCTCAACGTATTGAGCGGCAGGATCATCTCATTGATTTTGCCGGTCATTAAAATGCTCTTTTTAAAAAATCGAGAATGCCGGACACCTTTGTAATTGGCGATGCCTTCCTTTAGCGCGATATGCCGCAACGCCATGATAATATCACCGGGTTTGATTCCCTTCGGACATTTTTCGATGCAGCTGTTGCATCGGGCGCAAATCCAGATCATTTCAGAGTGCAGCACATCATCCCTCAGGCCCAGGACCGCTTTTTGAATCAGCTTCCTGGGGTTATAGTCCGGATTCACCGAGAATACCTGGCAGGTGGAAGAGCACGTCCCGCAGCTCAGACACTTGGTAATCCCTTCGCCTTTCGGTTGTTCGGCGATCTCTTTATAAAAACAGTAATCTATTTTATTTTTCTCAGCAGCACTCATCTAATTCACCTAAAATAAAAAATGATTTTTTTACCGGCAGGCTTAATACGTCATGGGTGAAATGATAGTACGATATAAGAATCCAAACCGGAGGCTACTTTGACCATAAAATACAGGATTCGGGCCTTTCTGTCAATCGGCGGCACTTCAAATTATCCATCGAAAGAGCTGAATCAGCTCATTCGAAATGCCGATTCGCGGAGCTGAGATGTGGGAAACGCACCAGCGTTTTCCCGTCGATACTCAAACGATTTGTTCTGCAGGATTCACGTGTTTATAATCTGTCGTAATCTTCCGGTACTGCATTAGGGACCTTTTTCAATACGTTCTGGAACTTTCTTAAACTTGCCCTTTTGGCCCTTGCTTCAATGTATTCTTCGGTCAATAGCGCGGACATTTTTTCAGCAGCAGCAGAGGCGACAAACTGATTGATGGAAATACCCTCACGCTTAGCCAGTTGCCTGATCTGCTCATGAAGTGAGTTGGGTATACGCAAACTTAAGGTACTCATGATATCACTCCTATCTCGGCGATGATCAAGTTTATTTTGTTTTATGCCCAACGAAGAACTCACCAGCGATAAAAACCGCGAGGTTTTTGATGTCTGGTGCAGTGACAGATTGGGGCAGCAGGACATTCATTACCGGAATAAATCTGAGTGAGTTCCTGTGCGTTCGAAA
>Ga0180009_10002225_pt1 | contig 22977 bp, 18 predicted proteins | sample OS_PC_MetaG_FD_123537 | JGI IMG/M metagenome (GOLD analysis project Ga0180009, IMG submission 123537) | Groundwater microbial communities from the Aspo Hard Rock Laboratory (HRL) deep subsurface site, Sweden - OS_PC_MetaG | ecosystem: Environmental > Aquatic > Deep subsurface > Groundwater...
ATTGACCATATCATCCCCAAATCCAAAGGCGGCAAGGCCACCTTTGAAAACTGCGTGACGTCCTGTAAGCCGTGCAACAATGTAAAAGGTGACCGAACCCCCAGAGAAGCGAAGATGTTTCTCAGAGTGAAGGCTTATCAACCCACCATTTCGGAATTTTTGCGATTGAAGGTCAAAAAGCTTAGTATCAACGATGTTTTAAAAGATTTGGGAATTTACTGAAGTCGGTTTTAATCTTTTTCGTTTATAATCGACCCGGACGCAGTTTTCGTTCGGGTTTTTTGTTGCCGCTAAGACACCAGGGTTCACCCTAGTTAAATAGTTCTAAATTTGGCTTGCTAAACGATATTCGATAATACTTTTTAACAAAAACCGATCCCGATTTTTTAATAATCTAACAGGGCAGGCGAAGAAATAATGAATATATCCTTTGTGTCTTTGTACCTTGGCGGCAAGATTTATTTAAGTTTGCGGTTTGGCATCTATTTCCTTGACAGTCAGTGGTTTTGAAAGTAATTTTCAAAGTTTAAAACTGAACCCTAAAGCTGCAAATAGCATATTTTTTATACAGCAACAGGGTGAATTGGGAGGATGCATGGACTACAAGAAGACACTTAACCTGCCGGTGACAGAGTTCCCCATGAAAGCCAGCCTGGTAACGCGTGAGCCTGAGCAGTTAAAGCAATGGGAAGAATTTGGTTTATATGATAAGATCCGAACCGTTTCCGTGGGCCGCAAGCGGTTCATCCTGCATGACGGACCTCCCTATGCCAACGGCCACATTCATATCGGCACCGCCCTGAATAAGATCTTAAAGGATATTATTGTTCGTTCGCGCCAGATGTCCGGTTATGATGCCGTTTACGTGCCGGGCTGGGATTGCCACGGACTTCCCATCGAACATAATGTCGACAAAGAAATCGGGCCCAAAAAGCTGCAAATGTCCCAGTCCGAATTCCGCGGATTGTGCCGGGCATATGCTGAAAAATATATCGATATTCAACGTGAAGAGTTCAAGCGCTTGGGTGTCCTGGGGGAGTGGGATAATCCTTATTTGACGATGAACCCCCGGTACGAAGCCGTCATCGCTCGTGAATGCTGCACGTTTGCACTTCAGGGGAGCCTGTTTAGGAGCAAAAAACCGATCCACTGGTGCTGCAGTTGCCAAACCGCTCTGGCCGAAGCGGAAATCGAATATTTTGATGAAACATCCCCTTCGATTTTTGTCAAGTTCCTCTTAAAAGACGATTTGAGCCGTGAAATTTCCGAACTGGCCGGTAAAAACGTTTTTGTAGTTATCTGGACAACAACGCCCTGGACGATTCCGGCCAACCTGGCCATCGCCCTGCATCCGGATTTTGTTTATGCGGCCGTGGAGACGAAAAACGGCGAAGTGTTTATTCTGGCAAGGGAGCTTGTCGAAATTTGTATGCATACCTTTGGTATTTCGGATTTCACGATTCTAACCGACATTAAAGCCGGTGTGCTTGAACGCAAAAAATGCATCCATCCGCTCTATGACCGCGAGTCTCTGATTATCCTTGGTTCGCATGTCACCCTGGATGCCGGCACCGGTTGTGTCCATACCGCGCCCGGTCATGGCCGGGACGATTATGAGGCAGGCCTTTTATACGGTTTGGATGTCTACTCGCCGGTTGATAACCGCGGCTGTTTTACCGAGACGGTCGATTTTTTTAAAAACCAGTTCGTTTTCAACGCCAACAAAGAGATCACGTCCAAGCTCCGGGAAACAGGGTCTCTGATGTTCCAAGATGAAATCGAACATTCTTATCCCCATTGCTGGCGATGTAAAAGGCCGGTTATTTTTCGGGCCACCCCCCAGTGGTTTATTTCCATGGATGAAACCGGACTAAGGCAAAAGTCCCTCGAAGAAATCGACAAGGTAACGTGGATACCGCGCTGGGGTCGTGATCGCATTTACGGCATGATCGAGAACCGGCCGGACTGGTGTATTTCCCGGCAGCGCGCCTGGGGTGTGCCCATAACCGTCTTTTATTGTGAAAAATGCGAAGCCCTGCATATGAATCAAAACATCGTCGATCAAATTTTTACCCGGTTCGAGACCCATGGTGCCGATATCTGGTTTGAAGAAGGGGTTGAAGAATTCCTGCCTCAAGGTACGGCATGCTCCAAGTGCGGTCATCAAACCTTTGTAAAAGAGGCCGACATTCTGGACGTGTGGTTCGAATCCGGGGTCAGCCATGCGGCCGTACTTGAAGATCGCGAATATTTGAGGTGGCCGGCCGATCTGTATCTGGAAGGCAGCGATCAGCACCGCGGATGGTTTCACAGCTCTTTGCTGGCAGCCGTGGGTACCAGGGGGAGGGCTCCCTACAAATCCGTATTGACCCATGGATTTGTCGTCGACGCGAACGGAAAGAAAATGTCCAAGTCCCTTGGGAATGTTATCGCCCCCGAAGAGGTTATCAACAAGCATGGCGCCGAAATTCTGCGTCTCTGGGTGGCGGCAGCGGACTACAAGGATGATATCCGAATTTCCGAGAATATTTTAAAACAGTTCAGTGATGCCTACCGCAAAATCAGAAATACCAGCAGATTCATGCTCGGGAATTTAAATGATTTTAATCCTGAAAAACAGATGGTTGCCTATGAATCGATGGCGGAAATTGACAGATTCGCTCTCCACAGGCTCCAGGTGTTGATCCAGCGGTCTTTAAAAGCCTATGAGGACTATGAGTTTCATATCATTTATCATGCGCTGTATAACTATTGTGTTCTCGATCTTTCGGCGTTTTATCTCGATATTCTTAAAGACCGGCTGTATACATCCGGGCCGGAATCTATGCAAAGAAAAAGTGCTCAGACCGTCATGTACATTATTTCAGACTCCATAGCCAGGCTGATGGCGCCGATACTTGCGTTTACGGCCGAAGAAATCTGGCGATTTATGCCGGAGCGTTCGGAAAAAGAGCCGAGTGTTCATCTGGCTTCTCTGCCCGTCGTAAATCCGGCCTGGATGGATGCAGAACTGGCCGAAAAATGGGGCCGTTTGCTCGACCTGCGCGGCGAAGTCACGAAAGCCCTTGAGGAAGCCAGGGTCAAAAAGCGCATCGGTCATTCCCTTGATGCCGCCGTTACGATTTACACCGGTCAAAAATTGTATGACGCTCTTTACCCGTACCGCAATGAATTGAGAACCGTTTTTATTGTTTCCAGTGCTGCCGTGGTTCGGGGAGAGCAGCCTGCCGGTGCTTTTACAAGTTCTGATATCGACGGGTTGTCGATTCTGGTTGAACCTGCGACGGATGATAAATGTGCCCGGTGCTGGATACATGATCCGTATGTTGGCACCAGTACGCAGCATCCTACAATTTGCGGCCGCTGTGAGAATGTATTGAAACAGATGATTTAACTTTCCCGATTTTATAGATTACAATTTCTTTTGTTTTTAGGCCAGACTGATTACGATTACGAATGATTTTATGTTACTATCAGAACTCAGGGCCAAATATCAAAAACTTGCTGTCGTTGCCGGTGCAGTCATCGTTTTTGACCAGATAACCAAGGCCGTGATCTTAAATAACCTGCCGTTATACAACTCTGTGGCGGTCATACCGGGATTGTTCAGCCTCACTCATATTCACAATCCAGGCGGTGCCTTCGGTTTTTTAGCGTCTCAAAGTTCAAATGTCCGCAACACAATTTTTATTTTAATTGCAACCCTGGCCGTTGGTTTGATATTTTATTTTTATCGGCAGACACCCAAGACACATCCCTTGCTTGCATCCGGTTTTGCCTTGATTTTCGGGGGCGCCCTGGGCAACCTGATCGACAGGCTTCGTTTCGGAAAGGTGGTTGACTTTTTAGACTTTTACATCGGAAACTACCATTGGCCCGCGTTTAATGTCGCCGACAGTGCCATTTCCGTCGGAGTCACAATTTTTTTATTTCATATTATCTTTAAGAACCTACCGGAATGAATTGCAATTTCAGATGTCGGAAATAAACTATAAAGCGTTCAAAGGATATCTGAAAGATATACAAACAAAACAGGTATCCGGCGGTTTTGCGCCCGTGTATCTTTTTTACGGAGAAGAACTTCTTTACAAAACCGCCTTGGAATCGCTTTTGGATGCCTTGATTCCCGAGGGAAAACGGAGCCTTAACTATGATCCGCTTGAGGGTACCAATAATAATATTCAAGAAGCAATCCAGCGGGTCAACACCTATGCGCTGATGCCCGGCACAAAAGTTGTTGCCCTTTGCGATGCTAACATTTTCTATTCGAGGCAGGATGAAGGCGAACTCTTTGCAAAAGCAAAGGAGGCCTATGACAACAAAGACCACAAACAGGCCGCCAAACATTTTCTAAATCTTCTTGGTATCTTAAATCTTTCATTTGATGATCTTTCTCGTGAAAACAGAGCCAAGGCCTTAACTCTTGATACAGATGGCTTTGGCGATGACCGCTGGCTGGATGACATCATCGGTTATTGCCGGGATAACAACCTGTCCATACCTGCCGTTGAAGGCGCTGCCGAGGCCTTGCAGAAGGCCATTGCCAAAGGCTTTCCCAGCGGGAATCACTTGATCATCACCGCCGATTTGGTTGATAAACGGCGAACTTTGTATAAAACCATCCGTGAAAACGGAATCATCATCGACTGCTCGGTTCCCAAAGGAGCTCGCAGAGCCGACAAAATGGCCCAGGAGGCCGTTCTGAGTGAACGCAGGGATACGATTCTTCAAAAGTTCGGCAAGACCATCGATCAAGGCGCCTTCCAGGCCATGTGTGAAATGACCGGCTTCGATTTGCGGACATTTAACCAGAACCTGGAAAAACTTGTCAATTATGTGGGAGATCGAAAACAGATCGTAATAGATGACGTCGAATCCGTTTTAGAGCGCACCAAAGAGGATCCCGTTTATGAGCTGACCAACGCCGTTTCCGATCGCAACATCGAAAGGACCCTTTTTTATTTAGATTCACTGCTTGTGGTTGATCTTCACCCGCTGCAACTTCTCGCCGCTATAACGAATCAGATCAGAAAGCTTCTGCTTGTCAAGGGATTTGTGGAAAGCTCCCATGACAGCAACTGGCATGCCGGCGCCGGCTACGATTATTTTAAAAGCCATGTCATGCCTGCGATCCAGGTCTACGATCGTGCGCTTTTAAATCAGATCGAAGCGTGGGAGAGCATGGTTGCAAACGATGCCGGCGCGGATGATCGCAACAGGGGCAAAAGAGAGACAAAAAAGAAAGATAAATTGACGACGGATTTGTTGATAGCCAAGAACCCCAACAATCCCTATCCTGTGTACCTTTTGTTCCAGAAATCCGAAAGATTTACAACCGATGAGCTTATGGCTGCCCTTGAATGTCTGAGCCGGGCCGACATGCGCATGAAGTCCACCGGACAGCGTCCAAAGCTCATATTGGAAGAGGCAATTTTAAAAATTTGCCGGTCAAATTGAATCATTCAATTTTCCCGTTGCTAATTTCCATCCGCCTTACTATAATCACGCGATCTTTTAAGCTGAATCTTCACGATACACTAATTTACAGGAGGATATCATGGCAGTGAAAAAATCCATTTGCCTGGGGGTTGTCTGCGGACTTCTCCTTATCTTTTCCTTTGCGGAACCGATTCGGGGGCAGGACCTTTCTGCTGCCCAGGAGCAGGAATATCTCGATGCCCAAAAGGCTCTGAAAGCCGCCAGGAATGCCCAGGCGGAGAAATATTCAGCCGATAACCTGAAAAAAGCCGAGGATTTTCTGAGCCAGGCCGACAGCATTCGCACCTTAAAGGATAAGTCAGAATTCGCCCAGGCTTCCCATTTGGCACGTGTTTACGCAGAGTTGGCCGAGGCGCTGGCAGAGCTCAAAGCAGAAGAAGAGAAACTGGCAGCAACAAACGAAGAATTGCTCAAAATCAAAGACGAAATCGAGCGGTTGAAAGAGGGTCAATAGGCGCGGGCGCAAAAAAAGATTAAGATTATCAGCAGGTAAGGGGGAAAATAATTCATGGACGACAAAAAAAGACTCATATGTAACGCGGTATTGATGGGTTTTATGGTCATATCGGTCCTTCTGCCGTTGTCCGCCCGAGGTGCGGAAAACGCCGCTATGGTGATTGAGCAAGCCAAAGCGGCAATCGAACAGGCTCGACAGGCCGGCGCGGAGAAAAAAGCCCCGGATGTCCTGTCCCAGGCTAAATCCTGGTTGTCCCAGGCCGAAAAGGAGTACGCCGACTCCCAATCCATCTTGTCCAGAACCATGAAGATGGTCGTATCGAATGAAGTCAAGTCCCGGGAAATCAGCTATCTGGCCACCATGGCCATGACCAAAGGCCTGATTGCCGAGGCAAAATCCAAAAAGATTACGGTTGCCGAGGAATTGAAAGGTGCTCAGAAGGATCTGGCGGATTACCGGACCTCCCTGGAGGTTCTCAACCGGAAGTTGGCGGAAGCCGAGGCGGCCAAAGAGGTTCAGGCCAAGGCAGAGGCCGAGCTGAAAGATTTGGAGCAGGCCAAACAGAAAGCCGTGGAACTTGAGGCCCAAAAGAGAATGGAGTTGGAGGATGTACAGCGGAAGTCCGCGGAAATCGAAGCCTTAAAGCAGCAAGATCGCCTGCAGGAAGCCCAGAGGGTTGCCGCAAGGGAGAAAGAGCTGGCCGAGGCCAGAATAAGGACGGAGAAGCTGGCATTACAGAAAGAGAAGGATGATGCGGAGCTAAAGGCCAAGGAACAGCAGATGGCGATGGAAAGGCAGAAGATGGAGGCCATGCAAAAGAAAATGGCCGCGCTGGAAAAGGAAAAAGCGATGCTCGCCGATGCCGCAAAGATCCTCCAGACTACCGTAAAATCGACCGACAGGGAAATTGTGATCAGTCTGCCGACGATCAACATCTTTTCCTCCAAGAACGAAATTCACTCCCAGGGTAAGGCCATCCTGGACGAGGTGGGAGCTTATTTAAAAAAATATTCGATCGGAAAGATCGCCATCCGGAGTTATACGGACAGCACCGGCACGGCGGCCGTAAATCAATCGCTCTCCGAAAAGCGCGCCCAGAAGGTGAAGGAATACATAGTAGTTTATCAGAACATCTCCTCTGCCGAAGTAACGGTTGAAGGGTTTGGTTCAACCCAGCCGGTGGCGAGCAACTCCACGGAAGCGGGCCGGGCACTGAATCGCAGGGTGGAGATCGGCATCCCCACAAGCAAATAAACGGGATGTTCTCCGAGGAGAATCATGGGATTTATCAGACAACAGCAAGAGCGCCTGGCGGTTCGTTACCTGCAATGGCAGTATCAGAAAATGAATCTGCCGCTGCCCACGCCCTCGGAGCTTGAGGGGCAGGCCCGAAGAATTGTCGAAGAAGCCCATCAAATCGCTCGCAACAGGGGCCGCAATGTTATTGCGATCGTAAAAGAACTTATCAAGGATATCAGGGGATAGTAAAGAATCCTGGCCCATAGGACCAGGCTTTGGTTTACCCCTGAAAGGGGCTGATTTTCTGAAAATTGACAAGTTCGAAGTGCCTAAAGTGAACTAAAGTGCCTAAAGTTATCGAGTCGCTTCGCTCCACTAATTTTATATAATTGACAGAATTCCTTAACTTTAGGCACTTTAGCTCACTTCAAACTTTAGGCACTTTTAAGGGCCTTTGGCAAAGCCAGTTAACTCTGACTCACGCAAAGCGGGACAGGCTTGGCCCAGAGGACCAGGTTTTTCAGGACTAAATAAAGTCAGGCATCCTTATTTGTCAGGGTCTGGTAGAGATCTTTGGCATGATAGGAACTGCGCACCAGCGGCCCGCTGGCAACTTCAGCAAACCCCATTGCAAGCGCAATTTTTTTCCATTCATCAAATTCTGCGGGAGGAATAAAGCGTTCAACGTTCAGGTGTTCTTTGGTGGGCTGAAGATATTGACCCAGCGTCAGGATGCTGCAACCCGCTTCAAGAAGATCCTGCAGGGTCTTTTCGACTTCCTCGGGTAACTCTCCCAATCCGAGCATCAGACCTGATTTGGTGGGAATGGAGGTGTCAAAACGCCTAGCGCGCTTTAGCAACAAAAGCGAGCGACGATAGTTCGCTTGCGGTCGAACCGAAGGATAAAGACGCGGGACCGTTTCAAGATTGTGGTTCAATACCTCCGGATGAGCCGTTATCACCTTCTGAAGCGCATCTTTATTGCCTTGAAAATCCGGGATCAAAACTTCCACCAGCGTACCCGGTATTCTTGTGCGGATTGCTTTGATTGTTTTTGCAAAAAGACCGGCCCCGCCGTCAGGCAGATCGTCCCGGGTGACGGAGGTGATGACCACATAGCTTAATTTCAAGCTTTTTACGGCTTCGGCCACCCTGGCCGGTTCTTCAGGGTCGGTCGGTCCTGAAGGTCCGTGGGTTACGTTGCAGAAACGGCAGTTGCGCGTGCAGTAAGGCCCCATAATGAGAAATGTCGAAGTCTGACGGGAAAAGCATTCCCAGAGGTTGGGACAGCGGGCTTCCTGGCATACGGTGTGCAGCCGGCTTTTGCTTAGCAGCGCCCTGACATTTTCATAGGCGGGTCCTGTTGGAAGACGCCGTTTTAGCCAGCGGGGTTTGGCAGCCTGCGGTTTATGTTGCTGGTGCTGATTCATCAGTTTTGCTTTTCGAGTGTCTTGCCACAAAGGCACCAAGGCACTAAGACTGTATCATTGTTTTAGTTTTCTCATGCTCTGCTGTATTGCACATAAGTGGATTAAATTTAAAACCATGATTTCTTTGTGTCTTTGTGCCTTAGTGGCTGATTTGAAACGCTCAATTTAGGTTCAATTCTTCAAGGCGTGTCATCATCAGGTTAACATCAAAAACCGCTTTTAGGTGGCACTTGATTGTCTCGCGGATTTGTTTCATAGATAGTTTGCATGCAAGCTCACGCTCCATGGACGTTACCCCCACATCCTGGAGACCGCAGGGATGGATCCACTCGAAAGGCTCCAGAGAAATATTAACGTTCAATGCCATACCATGGAAACAAATACCCCGTCGAACAGCTATTCCGATGCTCCCCAGCTTATTATTGCCGACCCATACGCCCCTGTTAAGCGGATTTCTTGCAGCCTTGATTCCCCACTCGGCCGCGGTCCGAATCATGACTTCCTCGAGATTTTCAACATAATCGACGACGGTCAGCCTGGCCAGTTGCAGATCAATGATCGGATAGATGACAAGCTGGCCGAGTCCATGAAACGTAATATTGCCGCCCCGTTCCACTTGAATTACGGGAATACCCGCTTTTTCCAGAAAATTTTCCGGCACCGACAGGTTGTTCAACCCGCCCCTGCGGCCCAGCGTGAAAACAGAAGGGTGTTCCAATAACAAGATGATATTGTTATTAATAATTTTGTTCTTGAGTGCAGCTACAAGATTGCTCTGCAGATACCAGGCCTCCCGGTACTCGGTAGAAGGAAGATCAATGCACAACCATCTTTTGATCCGGGCGATGTCTTGATCGTTCTGTGTTCGGTTTTGGCAATTTACATTATGCATAGCCATAAACTGCATTTTTTTGTTATAACTTTTTGCTACCCCAGGTTTATCCTTAGCGGATGCTTCGCTCGGGTTTTTGGTTTCAGGTGTCGGGTGTCAGGTGTCGGGTGTCAGTGGCGTAGGTACTGAATCCTGACACCTGAACACTGAAACCTGTTGCAACGGAACGGAAATCCCGATTCAGCGGGAATGCCGGATAGCCGGTGATCATCCCGCCAGGCAGGGCTTTCGCGCTGCGGTTACCTCATCCAGTCTTTTTACCTTGCAGCGTTTCGGCGCCTGGTGCAGCTTGTCAGGGTCTTCCCGGGCTTCGCTCGCAATAGTTTTGAACGCTTCGATAAACTGATCGATATCTTCTTTGGATTCGGTTTCAGTGGGTTCCACCATGATGGCCCCGTGTACGACCAGCGGAAAATATATGGTCGGCGGGTGAAATCCATAATCCATCAGTCGCTTGGCCATATCCAGGGTTGTAACTTTTTGAGCCGCTTGATGTTTGTCGGAAAAAACGCATTCATGCATGCAAGGTCTGTCAAAAGGAAGATGGAGTGTTCCTTTTAACATTTCTTTGATATAGTTTGCATTCAAAACAGCAAGCTGGCTGGCCTTTTTCAGATTCTTTGCCCCCATGCTGCGAATATAACTGTAAGCTTTGATGATGACGTTAAAAGCGCCGTAAAAGGCTGCAACCTTGCCGATGGATTCAGGATAATCTTCGGCAAGGATATATGGGCCGTTTTTCTCGACGACGCGCGGGATGGGCAGAAATGGTTCAAGCTGTTTTTTGACGCACACGGGACCTGAACCGGGTCCTCCGCCGCCATGGGGTGTTGAAAAGGTCTTATGAAGGTTGAGCTGCATGACGTCAATCCCGATATCCCCCATCTTTACCACCCCCATGACGGCATTCAAATTGGCACCGTCGCAATAGACCAGTCCGCCTTTAGCGTGTACGATTGCGGCTATTTTTTGGATATTTTCTTCAAAAAGACCCAGCGTATTGGGATTGGTTACCATGATTCCGGCGGTGTCTGCATCCATGGTTGCGGCAATGGCTTCCACCGATAAAATTCCCTGTTCATTCGATGCTACGGCCACAGGATGGTAACCGCACAGCGCCGCGCTGGCAGGATTTGTGCCGTGGGCGGTATCCGGGACAATGATTTTTGAACGCTGCGTTCCCTGCTTCTTATGGAAAGCATGGATAATGAACATTCCGGTAAGCTCTCCATGGGCTCCGGCGGCCGGTTGGAGGGCGGTTGCATCCATGCCGGTAATTTCGTTAAGATATTGACATAATTCAAATATCACCTTTAGCGCGCCTTGAGACAGGCTGGCGGGCACAAGCGGATGCGCCCCGCTAAATCCTGGAAGGCTTGCCTGTTTTTCATTGGTTTTGGGGTTGTACTTCATGGTACATGAACCCAAGGGGTACATGCCGGTGTCCACCCCGAAATTCCACTGGGCCAGCCGGGTGTAGTGGCGAACAATATCCACCTCGCTCAAATCAGGGAAGTCAGGCCCTTGGCCGGTGAGTTCTGCATTCAGAGGGCAGGGCTCAACATCACGCCGGGGAAGGGAAAATCCGTGTCTGCCCTTTTTTCCTTTTTCCCAAAGGAAAGGCTCATTTAGTATCAGGCCGCTGGTACCTAAAGATGCTTTCATGCTTTAACCTCCCTGACCAGGGCATCCATGTCGTCCTTGGACCTGGTTTCCGTTACGCACAACAGGTAATGGTTGGAGAGTTCAGGATAGTAAGCGGCCAGGGAAAGGCCTGCCACTATCTTTTTTTCCAAAAGACGCTGGTAGGTGTCCTCAAAGCCGGAAGGGAATTCAACGACGAATTCATTGAAAGTCGGGCCGGCAAAGGGAATGGCAAATCCCGCCTTTTTCAATTCCCTTTTAAGATACTCGGCCTTGTCATGGTTGAGTCGGGCAAGCTCCCGTATCCCGGTACCCCCGACAGAAGCCATATACATGGCGGCTGCCAAAGCACAGAGGCTGTTGTTGGTGCAAATATTGGAAGTCGCTTTTTCGCGGCGGATGTGCTGCTCTCGGGTCGCAAGGGTCAGCACAAAGCCTCTTTTGCCATCCAGATCTTTGGTTTTGCCGACCAGCCGACCCGGCAGGCTGCGCATGTACTGCTTGCTGCTTGCCAGCATACCCAGTGCCGGTCCTCCGAAGGAACAGGGGATACCTAAACTCTGCCCTTCACCGCCGACGATATCGGCACCTTGACTGCCCGGGCTTTTTAAAAGACCGTACGCAAGAGCTTCCGTAAAGGAAGCAACCAGAAGGGCCTTTTGGTCATGAACCTTGTCCCCGGCTGCCTGAAGATTCTCAATGCATCCAAAAAAATTAGGTGACTGGATGGCAACGGCTGCAAGATCGTCCATCCTGTCAAGCCCGGACACATCGGTTACACCGCTGTTCAGATAGGGAAGTTGTAAAATTTCATAGCTGGTGGGTTCAAAATAGGTTTGAATCACGCGACGATATAAGGGATGAATCAGGCTCGAAACAGCGACTTTCGTTCGTTTGGTGATACGAATGGCCATAAGAAGCGCTTCGGCCAGGGACGTGGCACCGTCATAATGGGAGGCGGTTGCCACTTCCATGCCCAGAAGCCGCGCAGCCAGGGTCTGATATTCATAAATCGCCTGAAGCGTTCCCTGGCTCATTTCCGGTTGGTAAGGGGTATATGATGTCACAAACTCGGAACGACCTAGAAGGTAAGATACCGATGCAGGAATAAAGTGTTGATAACTGCCGGCACCTACGAACAGTTTATATTCCGGAGAGACAGCCATATTGTTGGCCAGCGCGGCCATGTGGTCGTTTAATTCCCACTCGCTTAACGCTTCCGGCAGATTCAAATCGCCCTTGAAACGGCAATCGTTTGGGACTGTCGAAAAAAGATCGTCAAGCTTGTTAACCCCCACAACCCGAAGCATTGAAAAAATATCTTCAGCGGTATGAGGCAAGTAACGCATTTACGCTGCTCCTTTCAGCTTTTCCAGGCAGGCGGTATTGGTCATGAGGGTGTCTAGCTCGGATAGATCCCCGGGATTGACCACAACGAACCATCCATCACCGTAAGGACCGGTGTTTACCAGTTCGGGCGATTCTTCAAGGGCGGTGTTTACAGCAATAATTTTCCCGCTAACCGGAAGGTAGCATTCGCACACAGCCTTGACGGACTCCACGGTCGCAAATTCATCTCCCTGCTTAAAGGTATCCCCCACCTGGGGCAGCTCCACGAAAACAATGTCTCCGAGTTGGTCCTGGGCATAGTCATCAAGGCCTACCCTGATCGTATCGTCCTCACGCCTGGCCCATTCATGATCTTCTGCATATCGAACGTCATCCGGCAGAATTAGTTCACTGATTTCTTTCATGTCCTTTACTCCTTTTGTTACACTCTATTTTTGACGGAACGGTTTTCGGTATCAGCGGGCTGAATATCGTTATGAGAAATTCAGGTTAGGTCAATATAGCATAATATGCATAATTGTAAACATCTTAATATGACCTACACTGAGCGTTATAAATTTTGGGAATGGCTAATTATCAAATATTTTAAAGGAATTATATCTATTTGAATTCCCCAAAATTATAACCCTGCGGGATTTCCAATTTTACCGCATCTACGGCGTCAGATGCCGCACTGCATAGTTGACTATAGCGGAACGGCATCTTCCTTGTATCTGCGGCAAACTTGAAAATCGCTCAATTTAGGTATGACCCGGATTGAGTCAAAACTCGATCAGGCCTCATTGGGGTATAAGTTTTTATAAAGCTTGATGCCGTATCAAGTCGTTGCAATTCGTTGTTTCTCTTTAAGTTGACGAAATGCTTTAACCCTGATATTAGCTTTATTTTCGTGCTGAAAGCTCTTTTTAAGCGAGGGCGTTGAACTGCTGCTAATCCAGGCTTAAAAAATGAAAGGGGATGGTTGATGAGCGGATTTCTAAGAACCGTTTTTTATGATCGGCATGTGGCCCTGGGCGCCAAGATGGTGGAATTTTTTGGCTGGGAAATGCCCATATTTTACCCCACCGGGATTGTAAAGGAGCACCTGGCCACCCGCAAGGCAGCGGGTGTTTTTGATGTTTCCCACATGGGACGATTCATTATCCGGGGGACCGGGGCACTGAAATTTCTTCAGCATGTTTTGAGCAACAACGCTGAAGCCCTCGATATTAGAGAGACGGGAGCTCAGTACACCATCATTCCAAACAAAACCGGCGGGGCTGTCGACGACGCCTATCTCTATCGCTTTGTTGAGGATGAGTATCTGCTGGTGGTCAATGGAGCCAACCGGGAAAAGGACTGGAATCATTTTCAGTCCTTTCTGAATGATTTCGACAACGTTGAACTTACCGACCGCACTAAAGAGATTGCCATGCTATCGCTGCAAGGATCAAAGTCGCGCGCGATTCTGGAAGCGATTGTTCATTCCGGCCGACTACCGGACCCGATGCGAAATGCCGTCAGCATGGTGACGATCTCCGGTGTCAAGGTAAAGGTGGCCCGTACCGGTTATACGGGTGAGCCGCTCTGTTTTGAACTCTTTGCCGATCGGAAGAACGGTCCGATGCTGTGGGATTTGATTGTGGCAAAAGGAGCAACACCCGTCGGTCTTGGCGCCAGGGATACGCTCCGTTTGGAAGCCGCCCTGCCGCTTTATGGCCACGAGCTGGGTGCAGATCCCGAAGGGAAGGAAATCCCTGTCTTTGCCTGTCCCCTGGCAAAGATTGCTGTAAGCTTTTCGCCCCTGAAAGGCGAGTTCTTAGGCCGTGCAGAGCTGGCCGGACAACATGAGGCCTTCAAAAAAATCATCTTCCGTGATTACGCCCTCATCAAAGATCTGCCCCGGATGATCAAATCGATTGCCGTGGCGGGTCGCGGTGTCGCCCGAGAAGGGGCCAAGGTGTTTAAGGGCGACAAACTCATCGGCCATGTTACCAGCGGCACCATGGTTCCTCTGTGGTCCGTCGAGGGGCAAGGGCTGGAGTCAAAGCAGATCGACCAACATCAGTTGCGGTCAATTTGCCTGGGTTACATCGACAGTGACATTGTCGAAAGCGAGACGGTCAAGATCGAGATTCGCGGCAAGCTGGTTGATGCCGTGGTGGTGCCGTTTCACCTGCGTTCCGAAGCCCCGCCTTACTCCCGTCCGATCATCTTCGATCACCAACTGCCGGCCGAGGAACTGCCGACAGGCGACGCAACGGTCAAGGTTCGCAGGCTGCTTGAAAAGAGCGTGGAAAACACCCGCTGGCGACAACGAGAATGCATCAACCTGATCCCTTCGGAGATGACGATTTCTCCCATGGTCCGACTGTTGTCGGTGATGGATCCTGCCTTCCGGTATGCGGAGCATAAGCGCTTCAAGGCTTTCTATGATGCCGATATATTTTACTACCAGGGCACCGAGTTTATTGCCGAAGTCGAGCTGCTGCTGGAAGAGGAGATGCGAAAATATATGAGTTGTGCGAACGTGGAGACGCGCCTCATCAGCGGGCAAATGGCCAATACCGCCGTTTTTAGTGCCATGGCAGACTACATCAATCGCGTAGACCGTAAGATCGAGCCGCGACGAATCCAGTTGGTGATGAACAACCATATCGGCAAAGGCGGGCATCTTAGTGCCCAGCCCATGGGCGCCTTGAAAGACTATGTCGCCAGGAACCCGCGCACCGAGCGACCGGCGGTGATAAATTTTCCGGTAATGCCGGACAACCCTCACAGGATGGATGTAAAGACTACGCTGGAATTGATCGATGAACACAGGCCGGAGTTGATCATTTTAGGCAAAAGCCTGATCCTGCACAAGGAGCCCGTGGCCGAGATCCGCCAATTTTTAGACGCTCAGAAAATAGACTCGGTGGTGATGTACGATATGGCCCACGTACTGGGCCTTATCGGCCCACACTTCCAGGAGCCGTTTGCCGAAGGAGCCGATCTGGTGACCGGATCAACCCACAAAACCTATTTTGGAACGCAGCGTGGGATCGTCGGCAGTCGTTACCAGGAGAACGAAGAGCGTTACGAACTCTGGGAGGCTCTGATGCGGCGCGCTTTCCCCGGGTCGGTGTCCAACCACCACCCCGGCACGCTGCTCGGCTTGCTTATCGCCGCTTATGAAATGAATCACTTCAGGGATGAATACCAGTCCAGGGTTATCGCCAATGCCAAGTCATTTGCCCGTGGGTTGAAAGAGTGCGGGCTGAATGTTGTCGGCGATCCCGGCATCGACTTCACCGAAACCCACCAGGTGTTGGTGAATGTGGGCTATAGCCACGGTCCGGAAATCGCTAAACGGCTGGAAGCCAACAACATCATCTGCAACTACCAGACGAATACCGACGAAGAGGGATTTACCGCCTCCGGGGCTCTGCGAACGGGTGTGTCGGAAATGACGCGTTTCGGCATGCAGGCAGACGACTTCCGTAAACTGGCAGTGCTGATCCATGACGTGGTGAAGAACAATAAGAATGTAGTTGATGAAGTCAAGGCGCTGAGGGGACGATTCAGTGAATTGCAGTTTTGTTTCCGTGGGGATGAATACGATGATGTGCTGCAAGAGCTGCACGAGCTGCTGTAGAAAATCGACTCGCCGCTGACAGAATTAAAAGGTGACAAAATGAGTGATAACACGTCTGTTGGCCCAATAAATAACCTTGATTGTCTGGAAGAATTGCTTAATGCGGGATATGTTATTAACGGCCCGAGAAAAGATCCCCAAAGAGATTTGATTTCATTCAAGGCATTTCTGAAAAAGGGCAAGGAATTTGTGCCCGAAGTTTGGCTGTCAAATATGGGATATGAATTCGTAGAACCGAGCACATTTACCAAAGGGCATAAAATTGCATATAAAATGATTGATGAATTATTTGATGAACGATTTAATTCAAATTATACCATGGTTAAAGGAAAGAGAGAAATTCCCTTATATTTGAAAGTAGCAATGCCGAAGGCAGAGTAAACATTAACTTTAGCTCATTTTAGCTCACTTCAAACTTTAGGCACTTTTAACGGTCTTTGCCAGAGTCAAATATCTCTGATCTGACCCAGAGGACCAGATTTTTCAGAACTAAATAAAGCAGATATTATCTTGTTGAAAAAGAATCTGCATTGTGGTACGGACCAAACCAACCACCCACGTGAACTCAATTCCAATATATTACTTTAAATCAGCATGTTAACTAGATAAGAAAAGGAGGGCTTTATGCGAAGAGGGTTATTTTTATTGATTCCTGTCCTTATTATCGGTTTGATTTTTTCACCTTGCGCCTGGAGTAAGGCCAAGAGCATTAAAATCGGCATCAACGCTCCCTTGACCGGCGATATCCCCAAGGTGGGCGAGGGCACCAAGTTTGCGGCCCGGATGTGGCTTGAGGACGTTAACGCCGCCGGCGGCCTCAAGATTGGAAAAAAGAAGTATCCGGTCGAGTTGGTCATCGAGGACAATGAGTCCAAAGCGGAATCGGCTGTTAAGGTCAATACCAAGATGATCACCGAAGACGAAGTGCTGGTCATTGTCGGGCCTCAGGCCTCCAAGCAGGCCATTCCTGCGGGCGGCGTTGCCAACAACTACAAGACCCCGATGATTAGTCCCTGGTCGACAAATCCCGACACCACCAAGGACCGCCCCTTTGTTTTCCGAGGCTGCTTTCTTGATCCTTTTCAGGGACCGGTACTGGCCAATTTTATTAAAGAGGAGTTCGGATATACAAAGGCCGCGGTTTTATACGACGTGGCCAGTGACTATCCCAAGGGGCTGGCTGAGTTTTTCAAGGCGGCCTGGGAAAAGGTCAACGGACCGGGTTCTGTGGTGGCCTTTGAAAGCTTTACCACAAAAGACGTTGACTTCAGCTCTCAGCTGACCAAGATAAAAAACACAGCTGCCCAGATATTGTTCACCCCGCAGTATTATAATGAAGTCGCCTTAATCGTAAAGCAGGCCCACGAACTGGGCTGGGATAAACCCATTGTCGGCAGTGACAGTTGGGGCTCGGCCGAGCTGATCGAGCACTGCGGCAAGGACTGTTACGGGCTGTTTTTCAGTACCCACTATGCTGCCGCAGGCGCCAAAGGCGCAACCAAAGCGTTTATCGATCGTTACAATAAAAAATACGGCTATGTGCCGGATGATGTGGGCGCCCTGACCTGGGATGCCCTGCACATCGTTCAAAAGGCCATTGAATCTTGCGGCAAGATTACCGGAAATATTGAAAAGGACCGCCAGTGTGTCCGCGATGCCATGGCCAAAATTAAGGAGTTTGACGGCATCACCGGAAAGATGACCTTTACCGAAGACGGCGACCCGATCAAATGTGCTGTTATCGTTAAAATCAGTGAAAAGGGTGAATTCGAGTTTTATAAATCCATCTGCCCGTAAGAAAATAAAACAAGACCTCAATTGAGCGAAAAGGGTAACAGACCGTAATTTTGATTCTTTTGATATTTGTCAGCATTTTGTTTACGCTCAATTGAGGTAAGATTAAGTAGGTTAAAGATAAGGCGGGCCAGGGCTATTAAGCCTTGAGCCCGCCTTTTGAATGATCATGGAAAGAGCTCGATGACATATTTCCTCCAGAATTTGGTCAACGCCTTGCAATGGGGCAGCTTCTACGCCCTCATTGCCCTGGGTTATTCCATGGTATACGGCATCCTGATGCTTTTCAATTTTGCTCACGGCGATATTTTCATGGTAGGGGCTTACATCGGTTTCGGCGTCGCCACCGGCCTGGCGGCACTGGCCTCCCTGGGTGCGATTGCTTTGCCCAACTGGTTGATCCTGGTATTGACCATTATCATCTCCATGTTTTTGACTTCCCTAATGGGCATGCTGGTTGAAAGGGTGGGGTACCGGCCTTTGAGAGAAGCGCCGCGAGCCTCGGCTGCAATTACCGGTCTGATGATCGGGATCATCCTTGAGACCGGGAATCTGGCCTTGCTGGGCGCCAGGCGCATCAGCTTTCCTTCCCTGGTTAAATCCACTACCTACAACCTTGGCGGCGTGTACGTTACCAACAAGAAGATTATGATTGTCGGCGTATCCTTGATGCTGATGCTGGCCTTGCATCAGTTTGTGCGCCGGACCAAGTGGGGGATGGCCATGCGGGCCATGGCTTTTGACCATGTCGTGGTTCCGCTGATGGGGGTGTCGATAAACACGATCGCTGCCATGACGTTTGCGATTGGCTCGGCCTTGGCGGCCGCTGCGGGGATACTCTTTGGAGTCGCCTATCCTGTTCTGGATCCTTACATGGGAATTGTCTTCGGGTGGAAGGCTTTTGTGGCTGCAATCTTAGGCGGAAGAGGTTCTATACTGGGCGCCACCATGGCCGGATTCCTGCTGGGTTTCATCGAAATATTTGTGGCCATGATTTTCCCTTCGACACTTCGAGATCTGATCGCATACTCAATTATACTTCTCATTCTGGCGTTCCGGCCCCACGGTTTTTTCGGGGAGCCATACAGCGCCCGCTTGAGACTATAGAGCCTTGGCGACATCATAGCGACATTTTTTTGATGTTTAATAACCTTTTGTATTTGCAGATTAAAAGAAACTGGAAATTTGAAACCGGGAAAACTACAGACATTCAAGAACAAGCTGCGTGAGTCGTTTTCTCAGGTACCCCTTCTGGGATGGCTGCTTGGCACCCTGGTCGCGGTTTTGCTTGAACATTATCTGGGTGCTTCGCTAGCTGATGTGTTGGGGCTGCCCAAAATTCCGGTCCTGTTCGGCTTTGTTATCATGCTTAAAAAACCCTTACTGATTCCCAGCGCCACCTGCTTCGTACTGCTGATATATGTCCTGCCGATCAGTGTGGTTGCACGGCTGAGCGCCCCGCTGACGAACCGGCTGGCTGGCAAGCTTTTCAATTTCTCCCTGTTTATTTCGGGCATGATTCATCTTGGCCTGCTGTATGCTGTCTTGCATTTGTGGTCCGATATCAGCGCCTATCGGGTTCTGACACTTAAGCTGACCATGATCGCCATCATGGTCACCCTGAGCTTAAACGTGATTAACGGCTACATGGGAGAATTCTCCTGCTCACACCCCGGCTTCATGGCTCTGGGGGCATACGCCGCCTCGGCATTTACCGTGATTTTATTCGTCAATGACAAACTCTTCGGGCCTGCGATTCTGCCTTCCGCTCTGGGACCGATCATGTTTCCCCTTGCTTTGATTATCGGCGGTGTTGTAGCGGCCCTGGGCGCACTGGCCGTCGCGATACCCTCCTTTCGAACAAGAGGCGACTACCTGGCGATTATTTCACTGGCATTTATGTTCATCGTCAAAAGTATGATCGAAAACCTGGAGATCGTCGGCGGCCCGCGGGGTCTGAGCAATCAGCCGGACTGGGCCGATCTGCCCACGGTCTTTTTGTGGACCGTCGCCTGCATCTGGATCATTAACAATTTTGTGCGTTCCACCATGGGAAAGGCACTGAATGCGGTGCGCGACGATGAAATGGCTGCGGATGCCATGACCGTCGACACCAAACGCACAAAAATCGTGGCGTTTTTATTTGCGGCTTTCTGGGCCGGTGTGGCCGGCGGGCTTTTTGCCCATGTACTAAGGTATGTGAATCCGGGGACCTTCGGTCTTCAAAAACTTGCCGAGGTTTTGGCAATGGTCTACTTCGGCGGACTGAATTCCGTCTACGGTTCAATCGTCGGCGCCGTAAGCCTGAGTATGCTCGGTGAAGCCCTGCGTCCGCTGGAGATTTTCAAGTGGATCATTATTCCGCTTTTGCTCATTCTGGTGATGATTTTTCGACCGACAGGCCTGATCGCCTTCAAGGAATTTGATGTAAAGAAACTGCTCAAACCCAAACAGTAAAACTAAAGTGACTAAAGTTTGAAGTGAGCTAAAGTGAGCTAAAGTTAAGGTACTTTGTCAATTTTATATGGATAGATGGAGTGAGCCGACTTCGCCAGCCCACTCCGCCGTAGTAAGGCTACGAAGGCCGGATAGTAGCCGATGGCTACGACGGCTAAAAGCGACACCTTAACTTTAGGCACTTTAGTTCACTTTAGGCACTTTAAGCTTTTAATATTAATCTTTGTGTCTTTGTGCCTTGGTGCCTGAAACAGAGCATCATTTAAAAAGAAGTGAAACATGTCATTGCTGCTGATTAAAAATATGAGCCATGATTTTGGCGGCTTGCGGGCTGTCAACAACTATGCCCTCAAGATCCCGGCCGGTCAGATCAGGGGTCTGATCGGGCCCAACGGTGCCGGCAAAACCACCATCTTCAATCTCATTACCGGTATTTATAAGCCCACCGAAGGTGACATCTATCTGGATGGTAAACGAATTACGGGCCTCCAGCCACACAGGATCGCATCCATGGGCATCGGCAGAACCTTCCAAAACCTGCAATTGTGGCGGCATATGACCGTTTTGGAGCATGTCAAGATGGCTCGTTATTCAAAGATCCGCTATGGTTTGACAGGCGCCTTTTTCGGCACTCCCCGCCGACACAGGGAAGAAGCGGAGATTGAAAAGAAAGCGCATGACCTTTTGAAGATTGTGGGTGTCGATCACCTTTCGGATCAGGTCGTTACCAATCTGCCGTACGGCGACCAGAGAAGAGTGGAGCTGGCGCGGGCACTTGCCACCGAACCCAAGATATTATTCCTGGACGAGCCCACCGCCGGCATGAATCCGGAAGAACTCATCCAGATGATCCAGATTATCCGCCGTGTCCATCAAGAGCTGGGGCTGGCCATTTTTCTGATTGAGCACCGCTTGAAAATGGTTATGGAGCTATGTGAGATCATCCAGACCTTGGACTTTGGCCGGGTTATTGCCGAGGGCACGCCCGCAGAAATTCAGAACGACCCCAAAGTGATTGATGCCTATCTGGGCAAAGAGGTGCTGATCTGATGTTGCTGTCCGTGGAAAACCTTCAAGTTTCATACGGTAATATCCGGGCGCTGCACGGCATCAACTTTCAGATCGAAGAGGGCGAGATCGTGTGCATCATCGGCGCTAACGGCGCCGGCAAGAGCACAACCTTGCGAGCGATTTCCCGGCTGATCCCTGTGGAACCGGGGAGCACGATTACCTTCAAGGGAAACGACTTGCTTCAATTTCCGGCGGACAAGGTGGTCAGCAGGTTCGGCATCTCCCATGTCCCTGAAGGCCGGCGCCTGTTCGGCAACCTGACGGTTATGGAAAATCTGAAGCTTGCCACCTTTGCAAGAAAAAACACCCAAATGATCGAAAAAGATCTTGAACGGGTGTTTGCAATTTTTCCACGCCTGAAAGAGCGTAAAGTGCAGAAGGCCGGAACGTTGAGCGGCGGCGAACAGCAGATGCTCGCTATCGGCAGAGCGTTTATGAGCGGCCGGAAGATCATGCTTTTAGATGAGCCCTCCATGGGTCTGGCCCCTTTGTTGATGATCAACATGTTCAAGGCGCTGCAGGAACTCAACCGGGAAGGAACCACGATCTTGCTTGTTGAACAGAATGCGCGCATGGCGCTTCAATTTGCCCGGCGGGGCTATGTGCTGGAGCACGGCAATATTGTCCTGGAAGGGGCGTCCGCAGCGCTGCTGGCCGACCCCGAAGTCAAGAAGGCTTACTTGGGCGGCTGATTGGGTTATTAAGGTACACCGGCATCCGTCACCGAAGTTTTGAAAGGGGTTGTAACGCTTCTGAAATTGGGATATTAAATTTTAAATTTCAAAACACAAATTCCAAATGAATCTAAAATTTCAAAATCAAAAATTGGTTATTTTACAATCACCGCAAAGACGCTGAGACCGCAGAGAGAATTATTATTTTGCATTTGCCGCTGATACGCCCCGCTAAAGTTAACGGGATTAGAAACCGGCAAATGCAAACCTTCATGCCATTGGCAAGTTGTTGGCATAAACCCTAACCGAAAGGTTTGGGGTTTATTTCTTTTCGCCCCTCTCAGCGAAAAGAAACAAGAAAACACCTCTGTGCCCTCCGTATCTCGAATGAGCGAAGCGAATGGGCGGTGGAAAATTAAAATACGTCATCGAATTTACGAATTAGAGTACTAAGGGGGTATTATGATACGCGTTGCTGTTATAGGCGCTACCGGATATGCCGGTGCCGAGGTGGTTCGAATTCTTTGCGGACATCCTGATGTCGAGTTGACACTCTTAAGCTCCCGTCAGTATGCCGGTGTTCGCTACGACCAGGTGTATCCGGCCATGACAGGTCACGTGAACCTTGTTTGCGAAGAGCTTTCCGTGGAGCGGACCTGCGAGCTGGCGGATGTGGTCTTTACGGCGCTGCCCCACAAGATTCCCATGTCGATCATCCCCGAACTTCTGCGCCGGGGAAAGAAGGTCATCGATCTCAGCGCCGATTTCAGGTACAAGGATGCCGCCGTCTATGAGTCGGTTTATCAGCCGCATACTGCCAAAAATTTGCTTGCAAAAACGGTTTACGGGCTTTG
>Ga0180009_10002226_pt1 | contig 22974 bp, 18 predicted proteins | sample OS_PC_MetaG_FD_123537 | JGI IMG/M metagenome (GOLD analysis project Ga0180009, IMG submission 123537) | Groundwater microbial communities from the Aspo Hard Rock Laboratory (HRL) deep subsurface site, Sweden - OS_PC_MetaG | ecosystem: Environmental > Aquatic > Deep subsurface > Groundwater...
AACTTGTCCCTGTATTTATTTGACAAATTTTTTGTTTGTTTTAGTGGCCTGCGCTTAGATGGTTTCTTATTGCCTTTAATTGGATCCATATAGCTGCCATATCTATTCCTTTTAGCTTCTGAAAATCCCTCAATAATGGCTGATTTTGTCCATCCGTGCTGCAATAGAATTCGTCGTGTCATTGCCTCTGTCTGCCCCTTCTTAATCTGACGTGCTATATAATCAACAAGTTTTTTGTTAGCCATTGGTTAAAATTTGGTTTTCTTTGTATATAAAATCCTATAAAACATTAAAAACTTACTTACAAAGAGATAACATGACTTCTGAAATATCTGAGCAAAAGAGAACAGAATTTATCTCCAAGTTTAAGGAGTTTCTTCATGAAAACTACGAAACAGAGATGATTACTGCTGCCATGGGAGATGAGTCGCTAGAAATTGATTACAATGTTTTGCATAAGTATTCATCAGATATAGCTGATCTATTGCTGATAGAACCTGATGCTGTTATTGAGATAATTAAAGAGTCTATAAAGGACATAGATCTGCCGAATGATATTGAGGTGCGTTTTTCAAACCACCCTGAACCAATTTCAATAAGAAATCTCAGATCCAAGCATATTGCTAAATTCATCTGCGTTGAAGGTACTGTGCGAAGGGCATCAGAGATCAGGCCTGAAATAATAGAATCTATGTGGGAATGCTCTGATTGTGGAGAAGAGATAATACAGCCTAGAAGAAGCAATATGATAATGAAGCCCTTTCAATGCACCAACGATTCTTGCCGAAGCAGAAAGGCGTTTAAACAAATCGGTAAAAAAATGGTCGATACGCGTTGGATAACAATAGAAGAACCGTTTGAATTAACAGAAGGTGACAGGCCGTCACAGGTAACAATTGTTCTTATTGATGATCTTGTTTCGCCAGAAATGAGAAGAATCACTGATCCTGGAAACCGCCTGAAGATCTCAGGCATTTTAAGAGAAATGCCTAAAGGCAAATGGTTCTCAACAAAACTTGAATTCTACATGGATGCTAATCATGTAGAACCTGTTGAAATAAGCTGGCATCATATTGATATATCAGAAGCTGACAGGGAAAGAATAAAGAATTTTGCCAAAGATCCAGGAATTTATGAGACGCTCGTTGATTCGCTCGCACCATCATTATACGGATTGAGGGAGATAAAAGAATCCATAATTCTGCAGCTCTTTGGCGGAGTGCCGCAACACCTTAAAGACGGCACGCATATCAGAGGCGATATACATATTTTGCTGATAGGTGATCCGGCCTCAGGAAAGAGTCAGTTGCTTAAGCTTGTACCTGAAATTGTTCCACGTGCACGTTATGTTTCTGGTAAAGGTGTGACGGCCGCTGGGCTTACTGCAAGCGTTATAAAAGATGAATTGTTTATGGGAGGATGGGTGCTTGAGGCAGGTGCAATGGTTCTTGCCAATAAAGGTGTCTTGTCTATAGATGAATTTGAAAAGATGTCACCAGATGATATGATAGCTATGCACGAAGCTCTTGAGCAAGGTACTATATCCATTGCTAAAGCATCGATTGTTGCAACATTACCTGCAAAAACATCTGTTCTTGCAGGCGGAAACCCAAAATTCAGCAGGTTCGATCCTTATATGGCTATTTCAAAACAGATAACAATACCTGACAGCTTATTATCCAGATTTGATCTTAAATTTGCTTTAAGAGATATTCCAGACTCAAAAAAAGATAAATTGATAGTTGAACATATTCTAGATTCTAGAGAAGAGGGTCATGAAAAAGCTAGACCGAAAATAGAACCACTTTTTATTAGAAAATATATAGCTTATGCCAAGGAAAAATGTAGTCCCATATTAACAAAAGAAGCCAGCAAGGTTATCAAAGCGTTTTATCTTCAAACAAGAAAAAAAGCAGAAGGTGGTTCTGCACCGATACCGATAACCTTAAGGCAGTTTGAAGCTCTTGTTCGTTTGTCAGAAGCTTCTGCAAAAATTCAACTAAGTGATAAAGTGAGAAGAAGTGATGCGGATCGCGCAATAAAATTGATGCGTTACTCTTTGCATCAGCTTGGTTTTGATCCAGAGACAGGCATGATAGATATTGACAGGGCTGATGGTGCAAGCACCAGTTCAAGCGAGAGGAACAAAATAAAGATAGTGCTGGAGATAATCAATGATATGTCAGAGAAGAAGAAAGAGATCTCTGTGGACGAATTAACCTCTCGTGCCAAGGTACAAGAAGTTGATGACGTAGATGATATAATAGAAAAACTGAAAAGAGAAGGTATGTTGTTTGAACCTAATCCTGGATTCGTACAGAAAATCTGATATTTTAACAAAGAAAATTAATATTATATATATGGTTTCAGACAAAGCGCAGAAAGTGGTTTTTTTTAGTTTGCTTTTAGTGATAATTACTAGCTATGTTATTTTTTTTTCTACACAAGCCAATGCGCAGGATGAGTGGTGGAACGAGAATTGGCAATACAGACAGAAAATAACTGTGGATGAAAATTCTGGCACTACTCTTACAGAATACCAAGTTAGGTTGCTTGTTGATACAAGCTCTTTGGTATCAGCAAGTAAAATGAATTCTGATTGTAGCGATATTAGGTTCACTGATGATGCGGGGCAGGGAATAGACTACTGGATAGAGAATAATTGTAATACATTATCGACTGTTATCTGGGTACAGGTTCCACAAATAACTGCCAGTGGAAGCGCTGATATTTACATGTATTATGGCAACCCATCTGCAAATTCCGCAAGCAGTGGGATAAGCACGTTTTTATTTTTTGATAATTTTGAAAATCCTTCCTGGTCATCTGAACATTGGACACAGGCCTATCAAGGAACTGATGGTAGCTGGATAATTGAAAACGGCTACGCAGAATTCTCTAGTGGAAGTAGTCCTGGAGCAATAAGTTTGGCGGACGGTATCGGTTTTAATGACTATATCATTGAATCCAAAACAATGCATGTGGGCAGTCCTGGAGCCTCTATGGGCCTTATAGCTAGAGCTGATATAAATGGAAACTATTACCATCAAGAACTAGATCAAAGCAGGCTTTGGCTGTATAAATTTGCTGAATGGAGCTACCATAATCTAGCTTCAAGTAGCGTGCTTTCTGTATCTGGTGATACATGGTACAAAATTAAATTTGCAGTTTCGGGAGCAGTGCTTTCTGCTTATTCATATGAACATGATGCAGAAATCAGCGCATCTGACAGTGATTTCAGTTCAGGAAGACCTGGAATTCAAGTTTATAGCCAGACAGCAAGATTCGATGATTTCGTTGTAAGAAAATACGCCTCTATAGAACCAACATATTCTTTTGGTTCCGAAGAGCTATTTGATGATACAACACCTCCAACATGGGATAACCAAGATCAGCATTGGAATAGCGTTGATTTGGGAGACATCAATGAACTGGAAGCATATGGCAGTGATGATAGGGGATTATCACAAGCCATGCTGTCAACAAATGAAACAGGGACTTGGACCGAGATAACTGATGGTACATATGGATCTCCTTTTGATTGTAGCGGAAGCATCGGGCCAATAAAAACAAAATTTGATTGGTTAAGCACAAGCGTTGCTGAAGGCTCAACAATTGCATGGAAGATACGCTATATAGACATGAATGATAACGACGCATACACTGATGAAATGAGATTCAATATAAAGGTTTCTGGGACACCAGAACAGTATTGTTCTGATGATACGTTATATGGAGAATGCTCAACAGTCCTGCCTCTTTATTGTGATGATGGAGACTTAGTTGACAACTGTGATACATGTGGATGTTCAACAAACTTGACGTGCATAGACAATGAATGCTTCAATGTAAGTTGCACTCCTGAAACAAGTGCTGCCTGTGGCAGCAACATTGGTTTATGCACAGAAGGCTTGAAAACATGCCAAATGAATGGTACATGGAGCGAATGCGTTGGCGGCACAAAACCTGTGAATGAAATATGTGATGCTTTGGATAATGATTGTGATAGCGAAATTGATGAAGGGTGCTTATGCAGAAATGGTGAAACCAGACAGTGTAATGGTCCTGATAGAGGGGAATGCAAATATGGTATATCTGTTTGTGAGAACGGTCAGTGGACTGAATGTTATGGTGGTATAGAACCTTTACAGGAAGTGTGCAATGGGAAAGATGATAATTGTGATGGTAATATAGACAATGTTGCAGGTGCTAATAGCATAGAAAGCACGCACTGTCAATGCTATGGTGGTGAAGAACCCAAAAAAGAATTATGTAACGGTGTTGATGATGATTGTGACAGTAATATTGATGAGAGTTCTGAATGCTGCAATCCAGGCGAAACAAGAGATTGTGGAACAACTTTAGGTATATGTGAAAAGGGAATTTCCACATGCAATAATGACAATCTTTGGGGAACATGCGAAGGCGGAATAAAACCAGAACCTACTGAAATATGCGGTAATGAAGAAGATGATAATTGTGACGGAAAATCAGATCAATACGATCCGCAATGCAAAGCCTGTGATAATGGCGAACAGGATGAGTTTGAAGCTGGTGTTGATTGCGGCGGTCCTTGCGAGATGTTTTGTTTTGAGATACCTTGGTTGATAATAATTACTGCAGCGGTAATAATGACTGTTATAATAATATTTATTGTATATCCTGCAATGGTGAGACGAACTATAGAAGTAGGCACTTTAGAATAAAAAAGAAAGAAAAAGGGTAATTAGCATTGACCTGATGCTTGAACTGTTTCACCCTCTAATACTTCTGAACATTCTTCAGGAGGATCAGTGAATGCTGAGCAGATTGCATTTTTGTATCCTTCAGGTGTTCTTGAACCGCTGTATCTTACACCATTTATCAACAGTGTTGGTGAACCTGTAATTCCATTAACTTCTGAAAGATCTGCTTGAATCTTTAACAGGTCTAGTCCCTTTCCATCGAAACATGTTTCAATTTTTTCTGTGTCAATTCCAACTTCTTCTGCCTTTTCCTTCCAACAGGTATCTAGGTTGTTTTTACTGCAGACTCCGTTGAAAACTTCTAGGTATTCCCAAAGTTTGGCTGTGCTATATTCATTAACAATGCATAACTGTCTTCCGTCCTCTTCTGATTCATAATCTCCGTGAAGTGAACGTACTCCACCATTGCCGTCATTACTCAAGATGTATTTGATGTTTATTGATGCACTGTCTCCTAGAAGATCTGCTACAGGCAACATTGCTGTTTCTGCCTGTGTTCCGTATGGACAAAAACTCATAACATACAAATCAACTGCTGGCTTATCTGTTTTTGGAAATGTTTGTGGCTCTTGTTGGGCTGGTTCTATTAATGTCTCTTCCTCAAAATCCATGTCAATTCCGTTCGGGAAAAGGAATCTGCCATCAAATGAAGCGAATGAAGGGTATCCTTGTCCATCAACATTCAACATCAATTCATATACGCCATTGTTTTCTTCGATGCTTTCTATTGATATTTCAGATTCTTCCAATGAAGGATTTTCTTTAAGGAAATTCACTATTTTTTCACTTACTCGATCAGCTGACATCTTGCTTGTACCTATAAATTGTCCTGTTATTCCTGTCATGCTGCTAAGCAAGAATCCTACCATAAGGAAAACAGCAGCTATTACTATATAATTAACAACATTGCCTCTTTTTTTCTCAGTTTTAGCTGGTTGAATGTTCTCCTTTGGTTCAAATGTCCAGTTTTCAGGATTGGTATTTTCTTCTGACATAGAACAAATATTAACGTATATATTTAAATGTGTTTGGTTTCTATCAGGATAGCAGCGAACAGCTTAAATGCATTCAGCTATATATCTTATAATGCTTGAGAAAATTGAATCCATGATAAGCATGGCTAAAGAAATAGCTGATGTTATTAGGTCTTATCCGGGAAAAATACATCTTGTTTCTCATTATGACTGTGATGGGATAACATCTGCTGCTATAATAACTAAAGCATTGTTTCGAGAAGGGAAAGATTTTCGTGTCTCTTTTGTTAAGCAGTTAAAGGAAGATATGATAAAAGGGATGTCTAATGATGAAGAAAAATTAATCATTTTTACTGATCTTGGATCAGGCTATCTGGATGTTATATCAAAACATCTGCTGTCTGAAGAAAGAAAAATTATAATAGCAGATCATCATCAAACAGAAGGTGATGATAAAAACAATAATCTTTTGCATATAAATTCTATGAAATTTGGGATGGAAGAGAATGTTTCTGGTGCAGGTGTTGCGTACATGATAGCAAGATCTCTGAATCCAGAAAACATTGATCTAAGTGCACTGGCTGTAATAGGTGCAATAGGAGATTCTCAAATTGGATCAATAGGTTCTAGCTGGGGTTTGATGGGCCTGAACAAAGAAATATTAAAGGATGCAGAAAATAGTAAAAAGATAAAGGTTATGAATGGTCTTAGGATATGGGGCAGGTACACAAGACCGCTTCACAAAGCATTAGAGTACTCTGTTGATCCGTATATTCCTGGTGTATCAGAATCTGAGTCAGGCGCTGTACAATTTCTACAAGAACTTGGAATAGAACTAAAAGATGAAAAAGGCATGTGGAGAACCCTTGCGAGCATGTCTGAAGAAGAGAGCAAAAAACTTGCTTCTGGCATAATAAAAGAGAGAATAAGATCTGATGAAGAGAATCCAGATTTTATATTTGGAGATATCTATGAACTCTTGGATAAAAACGGTGAATTCAGAGATGCAAATGAATTTGCAACAATGTTGAATTCTTGTGGCAAGCTAGGAAAAGCCTATCTTGGTATTGCGTTATGCATTAATGATAAAAAAGCTTTTGAAGAAGTTAAGCCTGTTTTTGAAAAGTATAGAAGAAGCATAGGTAAAGCGCTTAGCTGGATTGAATCCAATCAAAAAGTTATAAAGAGGGGAGAAAACGTTACCTGGATAATGCCTGGAAATAAGATATCAGAGCACATAATATCAAATGTAGCATCTATAATGCACAGATCAGGCATGCTACCTGAAAATAAGCCTGTGTTTGCTATGGCTGATACCGAAAACGGGGATGTGAAAATCAGTGCTAGAGCGAGCGATTCACTTGTTGAGAATGGGATGAACCTTAAAGATATTATAAGAGAAGCTATTCGAGATTCCAGTGGCGATGGTGGAGGCCATGCAGGAGCATCAGGAGCCACAATAAGCAAGCAAGATGAAGAAATGTTTATAAATAACATAGAGCATAATCTAAGAAGATACTATGAAGAAACAGATAGAAAACCAGCTGGAGAAGAAAGCAGAAAAGAAGGAAGAAAAGAAAACAGATGAAACTGACACAAAAAAATCTACTGTTAAAAAATGGAAAGGCAAGGATTGGTTTACTGTTTTATCACCAAAGATGTTCGGTGAGAAAAAAATAGCTGAAACTCCATGCACTGATCCAAAAACTATAATCAACAGAAACATAGAAGTTAGTCTGGCTGAGATTATAGATCAACCAGCAAAATATCATATGAAACTTATGCTTAAGATAACACACATAAAAGATAAAAGCGCATTTACTCGTTTTAATGGTTACGTAGTATTAAAAGAATTCATGATGCGCCACGTAAGAAAAGGCAGCCAAAAAATAACATTGATTGAATACTTTGATACAAAGGATGGTTGGAAACTACAGGTAACAACAACTAGTGTTATGAATCGTAATGTTGATGCAAACATAAAGCGTAAAATGCGCCACCTAACATCAGAGATGCTCTCAAAAAACCTTAGCAAATTAGGTATAGATGATTTTATTCGCGCTTTGATAGCAGGCAATATTCAAAGATCGATTAAGAAAGAAGGCAGTAAAATATATCCAGTAAGATTCACTGAAATAGAAAAAGTCGAAGTTATAAAAGCTGGGAAATAACTGCCATAATAACAATTAATTTATATATCTGCATGTTCATTCTAATAATATTTTATTAGATTAAGGATACGATATAATGGCTAAAGATAAAACAGAACTTGTGCAAGAATTGATGAGCAAACAAGATCATATTAGAAATATCGGTATTGTTGCTCACATTGATCATGGTAAGACAACATTGACTGATAATCTTCTAGCTGGAGCAGGGATGATCTCGCATGAGCATGCTGGCCATCAGCTGGCTATGGATTTTGATAAACAGGAACAGGAGAGAGGGATAACAATCTTTTCTGCTAATGTTTCTATGGTTCATGAATATGGGGATAAAAATTTTTTGATTAATCTTATAGACACACCCGGTCATGTTGATTTCGGCGGGGATGTTACGAGAGCCATGAGAGCAGTAGATGGTGTTCTAGTTCTTGCAGATGCTGTTGAGGGTGTTATGCCTCAAACAGAGACTGTTATTAGGCAGGCATTGAAAGAAAGAGTTAAGCCTATTCTTTTCATCAACAAGGTTGACCGGCTAATAAAAGAGTTGAAACTTACGCCTGAACAGATGCAGGAAAGATTCCTGAAAATAATTACAGAAGTTGGTTTATTGTTTAGGAAATATGGTGAAGAGAAGTACAAAGATGAATGGACAATAAACGTGAATGACGGTTCTGTTGCATTTGGTTCTGCAGTCAAAAACTGGGCAATATCAATACCCCTAATGCAAAAGGCTGGCATATCTTTCAAAGATATTATAGAGTACAGCGAGCAAGGAAGAGAAAAAGAACTCGCTGAAAAGGCACCTCTTCATAGAGTTGTTCTTGATATGGTTATTAAACACTTGCCAAACCCTCTTGAAGCGCAAAAATACAGGATAGAGAAGATATGGCCTGGTGAAATAGATTCTGATATAGGAAAAGATATGACATCGTGCAATATTGGCGGCAAACTGGCTGGCGTTGTAACAAAAATTTATCCTGACCCTCATGCAGGTTTTGTTGCCACAGTGAGGCTGTTTTCTGGTAAGATAGAAAAGGGTCAAGATGTCTACCTTATTTCTAAACAGAAAAAAGAAAAAGTGCAGCAAGTAGCTGTTTACAGAGGTCAGCAAAGAGTTGTAATGGATGAAGTTGTAGCTGGCAATATTGTTGGTGTGGTTGGCTTGAAAGATGCTGGTTCTGGTGAAACAATCTGCGATCCAGAGCACACAATAACTGCCTTCGAATCCATTACGCACATATTCGAACCTGTTGTAACAAAAGCCATAGAGCCAAAACATCCAAGGGATCTGGCTAAGTTTATTGAATTACTAAAGAGAACTAGCAGAGAGGATCCAACACTAAGAGTTAGCATAAATGAAGATACTGGCGAATATCTTGTTTCGGGTCTTGGCGAACTGCACATCAACGCGAAGATAGAGAACAAGCTGAAAGAAATGGGTATAGAGGCTAGCATATCATCACCAATTGTTATTTTCAAGGAAGGCATAAAGTCAATAACGCCTAAACCTGTTGAAGGAAAATCCCCAAACAAGCACAACAGATTTTATGTTGTCGCTGAAAAGCTTGAGGATAAAGTTTATGAAGCGATGGTTAGAGGAGATATACCTGATCAGGAAGTGAAGAAAAAAGACGTTGCTCTTAATGACAAGCTATCTGATCTTGGAATGGATAGGGAAGAAACAAGAAAAATAAAATTGATACACAACAAATGTATGCTGCTTGACACAACACACGGCGTTAATGCTATTCTTGAGATTATGGAAATGGTAAAGCAATCCTTTAAAGAAGCTATGAACGAAGGTCCGATGGCAAGGGAACCTTGTGCCGGCATAAAAGTCAAGCTTGTTGATGCTAAACTGCATGAGGATGCAATACATAGAGGACCTGCCCAAGTTATCCCGGCTATGAGAAGTGCTATTCGTGAAGCTATAATAAAAGCGCAGACTTACATACTTGAACCAAGGCAGATTATTAGAATAGACGTGCCAACTGATCATATGGGCGGAGCAATAAAAGAAATTAACAACAGGCGAGGTCAGGTTATTGAAATGAATGATGAGCGCGGCACAACAACAATAAAGTGCAAGATGCCTGTTGCAGAGATGTTTGGCTTCAATTCTGCACTAAAGTCAGCCACAGGCGGACAGGGATTCTTCTGGTTAATAGACGTAGTATATGAACCTCTTCCAAAAGATCTTGAACAAAAAGTCATCAGCCAGATCAAGGAAAGAAAGGGTATAAAGGACATAAAAGAAGAAGAGACTGATGAATAGTTTTTCTTAAATAAAAATCAATTTAACAAATCAAACCCAAAAATAAAACATGAACATTGATTGGATAATTGCTCTAGGACTGTTCCTGGTTGTTACTGCGTGGTCTTTTACTTTTTACATAGGTTTTTTTAATGCTGGAGCAGAACCGCTTGGTGATGTTTTAGACAGCATAAGCGACAAGTTTATTGGTTATCTGACAACAGATACCTATGTTATGCATGCGAATTATACAGAATCTTTAATAGGCAGAGAAAGAACATTCTATGTTGATATGGATTTCCCAGAAGGAACCAATCTTACAACAAAGATTTATGTTGATGGAACTCTTATAAGCGATACTAAAGAATGTGAAATACAACTCAATCAGATTTTATTCAATACAACTGTTGCAAAATTTGCTAGCTATCAATTTGTTATAAAGTTCCAAAACACGAGCGATACATATTGTGACGGTGCTCTCAATACAGAAACTAAATTGAAGCCAAGCGTGAAGGAAAAGAAGAGGCTTGTTACGCAGGCGAAGATTGACAATATGGATGCAATGCCTATTGAGCATATAAAAGCCAACCTAAGCATAAACAGAGACTTTAGAGTTGAAATAGAAACTAATAACATTATTACAAACACTTTTGGTGTCCTTCCGCCAAATTCAACCAATGTTTATGTAAAAGAGGTGTATAGCAGAATTTTTGATACTGATAATAGGGTTTTGATAAGGACTATGGTGTGGTAGATGCGTTGGTTATTATTCTTATTTGTTTCAAGCATGTTTTTGATGATTCCTTTAGTGGAAGCTCAATACAGTGCTCAAATAAGACTTATTTTAAACAATACAGAAAACACTGTGTACATACCAGGCAATGATACAAGCGATTCTGGTGATTGGGGTTCTGAGAACCTGTTTACAAGCCCAGCACACAACTACATAGCTTCTTATAACAACACAAACATTCTAAGCGGTCTTGTGTCTGTTAGTGACCAGACGCATTCTGTGATAGTTGATGGTAACGGCAGTCTTCATAAAATAGGACTAAACGTTTCGTTAACAAATTCCAGAATCTTATTGCCATTCACAAGCGGCGACTGGAAAACAGTAGAAGACGATATACTGAATATAGAAACTGGTGCTTTCTTTGGTTTTATGCAGCCAAGCTTTTCTTATGGTGTTGGTCTGTATCTGCCATTAAAGATCATGCTCAATTTAACGATGTTCAACATAACAGGCACTGAATCATTTAGGATGGGCAGACAGAGACTAGTAACAACAAATAATGGAGTTGTTAGCAACAAAACTGTGATTGACGTAAGAAGCATATAAACTTAAAAAAGCAAAATTATTAAAAGTGGTTTCATGTACGATATTTTAATTATCGGCAAAGGTCCTGCTGGTTTAACAGCAGCCATATTTGCCGTAAGAAGGGGTTTGAAAGTTTTGGTTTTAGCAAATCCTGCAGAACCTTCACAAATGACAGAAGCTCCTATGGTGGACAATTATCCAGGCATTCTAGATGTTAATGGTATTGAAATAATGAAATTGTTTGAAGATCATGCAATAAAACTTAAAACAGAAATTAAAAACGAAGAGGTTACAGAAATTAGAAAGGAAAAGAATCATTTTGTTGTAAAAACAGACAAAACAGAACATGACTGCAAAAGCGTAATAATATCCACAGGCGCAAAGCACAGGAAAGCCAATATAAAGGGTGAGGCTGAATTCAGTGGAAAAGGAATTTCTTATTGTGCAAACTGTGACGGTCCTCTTTTCAAAGGCAAAAGTGTTTTTGTTGTGGGCGGAGGCGATTCAGCTCTAGGAGCTGCGCTTATGCTTGAACATATGGGAGTAAATGATATTACAATAATCCATCGACGCAACGAGTTTAGGGCTGTAGAGTCTTTGCAAAAACAGATCAAAAAATCCAAAGTAAAAGTTATGTGGGATACCATACCTGTTGAAATAAAAGGTGACAGATTTGTAAAATCCATAATTGTAAAAAACGTAAAGACAAAAAAAGATCAGGAAATACCGACAGGTGGTGTGTTCATAGAGATTGGCAACGTGCCTACATCCGAACTTGCAAAGAAGCTAAAAATCAAAGTAGATGAACGCGGTTTCATAACAGTAGATAAGGAAATGAATACAAACGTTGAAGGTATTTTTGCAGCAGGTGACTGTACTGATGGACCAGTTAAACAAATGATTACAGCCTGCGGAGACGGCGCTATAGCATCTACTTCTGCATACACATATGTAAAGGATAAAGAGAAATAACCAATTTAATAGTTACTTCTAAATATCTTATATGAGTTCTAAACAGTTGTGGACAGAAAAATACAAGCCGGATAAAATAATCGATATAATCAGCCAGAAGAAAGGTATAGAAGAATCACTCGAATGGTTTAACCATTGGAAGTCTGGTAAAAGTAAAGCATTATTTCTGTATGGTCAACCTGGTATTGGTAAATCTTTGCTCATTGAAGCGCTTGCGAAGGAAAGCAAATATTATCTTGTTGCGCTGAATGCATCTGACAAACGTAATTCGAAAGAATTGGAGGAACTCTCTTCAGGAACAAAAACACATTCTCTTTTTCATAAAGGGAAAATTATACTTCTAGACGAGGTTGATGGTATCTCTGGTAATGACAGAGGTGCTGTTACTGCTATAACTAATATGATAAAGGAATCTTCATTTCCAGTTGTATTGATAGCTAATGATCCATGGAAGCAAAAGCTAAGACCTTTGAGAAATTATTGCACACTAGTTAAATTCAACAAAGTTCATTCAGTTTCTTTGGAAAAAAGGCTTAGAGATATCTGTGATATGGAAGGAGTACATGTAGAGGGTGATGTTTTAAAGAACTTGGCTCGCTGGTCAAACGGTGACTTACGCTCTGCTATACAAGATCTACAAATGGTTTGTAAAGGTAAAAAAATTCTAAACGGTTCATGTTTAGAGACATTAGGATACAGGGAAAGAGGAGCTGGCGTGTTTGACATAATGCCTGCAATATTCAATTCAAGGAATATAAAAGCAACTAGAAAGGCTATTTTTGACTGTAGCCAAGATCCGGATGAAATATTTTGGTGGGTCGAAAGCAACGCCGCTACAATTTTCAAAACACCTGAAGAACTTTCAAAAGCATTTGACATCCTCTCTAAGGCAGACATTTTCCGTGCCCGCGTAATGAAGCAACAGAACTGGAGATTCAAAGCATACATGGTGGATTTAATCTCAGCGATCTCCCTTGCCCGTAGAACAGACAGTTATGGTTATACACCATATAATCCCCCAAAGCGCCTAGTCGAGATGGGTAAAACCATGTTTAAACGCGCTAAGATGAAAGAAGTCTGTTCACAATTAGGTGAAACATTACACTGTTCGTCTCGATTAGTAAAAGCAGAATATCTACCATATCTTAAACAAATTGTAAAAAGCAATGATTTAGATGAAATTTCTGAAAAGTTAGGATTGTAACGGCCCCATTGGGAATCGAACCCAAATCACAACCTCCGCAAGGTCGCATTCTATCCGTTGAAATATGGAGCCTATATACGAATATAGAATAAGTTAAAATTTAAAACAAAACCCCAATTAAGAATGCCACAAGACCCAAGTACATTCCGACTTTTATGGTTTTTTGTATTGATTTGTAGTTGGATTTTCCATTCATTCTGTTCATTTGGAATGCAGCGAAGATGAATAGAGCATCTGTTGGTATTACTGCTAAAAGATAGGTCATACCCAATATACCGAAAAGGAAAGGTATTGGCGATATTGCAACAGACATTACTAATGTTATTATAGCAAGATCTATTGCTCTTTTTTTGTTTATTTTCATCTCAACACCCTTTGTTGTTATGCCGAAACGCTCTGCTATAGGTGTTGAAATCTTTTGCACACTAGATGAAAGTCTTTTCAGGAATCCCTTTCCGTCACCTTCTATATCTTCCAAGTCCTTTATTATTTCACGTGAAACAGTTGCAAGACCTGAAAGCATTGCAAGCCATATCGGAAGAACCATGTTGTTCATTGCAACTCCGCCGAAAAGGAATGTTGATCCTGTCAGGTAACCAACAGCTAGGTTGCCTAAAAGTACCTTGTTCTGTAGATGTGATGAGTAGAAAATAAGAAGTACACTGTTAACAACAGCTATTACAAAAGCTGGCCAGTTTATGAAACCAGCTATTATTATGCCTATCGAAAATAGAGATATTGAAAAAACTAAAGCACCACGCCTTGAAGCCCTTCCTGAAGGCAATGGCCTCTTTGGTTTGTTTATTTTGTCTGATTCTACATCAAAATAATCGTTTATGACATTGCCTGCACCAGTAATAAGGAAAACTAATAACAAGGCAAGATACAGCGGAGAGTAACCCATTAGATGTTGAAAATTCCAACCTATTACCAAAAGACCTCCTATAAAGACAGCAAAAGCTGACATGATAGAATTCATTGGTCGCATCATTTGAAAGTACGCCAGAACCATAAGAACATCTTTTTTTTATTATTTATATTGTTTCACTACCACAAAGATGACTAAATACTCTGCTATATTATCTCTTGTTATTAGTCATCAAACTCTTGCTGTGTGTTTATGTATATTTAAATCACGCGAATCTAAACTTGATATTATGAAAGAGAAAATTCAGAAAATTAATGATTTTGAATGGCTTTTACCCAAATCAGCAAGAAAGGAGATGAAGGTAGATGCAAAAATCATTGCGAATCAAAAAATCTTGAATTCTATTGAAAAAGACGCTATACACCAACTATCAAATGTGGCTTGCCTGCCAGGAATAATAGAGCCTGTTGTTGGTATGAGTGATATGCATTTTGGTTATGGATTGCCGATGGGTGCTGTCATGGCTTTTGACCCTGAAAAGGGCATTATCAGTAGCGGATGCACTGGCTTTGACATCAACTGCGGTGTCAATTCTATAAGAACCAACCTAACTTATGATGAAGTTAAATCCAAACTAAAAGAATTAATTCCTACATTATTTAATGCAATTCCTTGCGGAGTTGGTGCGAAAGGAAAACTGAGATTAACAAATGAACAATTAGATCAGGTAATGATAAACGGCGTTAACTGGGCCATTGAAAATGGCTATGGCATTAAAAAAGATGCAGAGCATACTGAAGAAAACGGTTGCATGAAAGGAGCAGATCCTTCTACAGTATCCGATATGGCAAAAAAGAGAGGACTGCCACAGCTTGGTACTTTGGGTGCTGGAAACCACTTCCTTGAGATACAAAAGGTTTCAGAAATTTATGATAAAGAATTCGCAAAAAAACTTGGTATAGCAGATTCTGATCAGGTTCTGATAATGCTTCATTGCGGAAGCAGGGGATTTGGTCATCAAGTAGCATCTGATTATCTGAAAATACACGAACAGGCAGTTAAAAAGTACAATATCTGGTTGCCTGATAACCAATTAGTTGGTGCACCAGCCAATTCAAAAGAAGGTCAGGATTATTACTCTGCTATGAAGTGCGCAGTTAATTATGCTTTTACGAACAGGTTAGTGATGACTCAGTGGATAAGAGAAGTCTTTGAAAAGATATTCAGCAAGGACTGGGAATCTATGGACATGCATACAATATACGCAATTGCACACAATATCACAAAAAAAGAAGAGCACAAAATTGATGGAAAGAAAAAAGAAATATACGTAACTCGTAAAGGTGCAACAAGAGCCTTCCCTGATATTCCAGCATTGATTGCAGGAACAATGGGCACTGCTTCTTACATATGCAAAGGAACAGAGACTGCAATGGAAAAAACATTCGGCAGCACAGTTCATGGTGCAGGCAGAATAATGAGCAGGCATGGTGCAATAAATAAATTCAGAGGAGACAAGATAAAACAAGAGCTGGCAGACAGAGGCATTGTAGCGCAATCAACTCATCCTAAAGTCCTGGCAGAAGAAGCACCTCTAGCGTACAAAAATGTTATGGATGTTGTAGACAGTGTTCATGGCGCAGGCGTAAGTTTGAAGGTATGCAAAATGACCCCTATGGGGGTATGCAAAGGATAGAATCAAATATCCAAACTAACTCTTGCAACATATCCTTTTTTCATCTTTTCAAACTTGTATTTGTAGTATGTTACAGCTTTAACAACTGTTCCACCTTTTTCTGGGGTTATAGATTCACCATAGATTTTTGCTTTAATATGATTCTCATCTATTTCAAGTATTTCGAATTTAGAGAAAAACATCTCTTCTGTATCAACTGCAGCAATGAGTTCCTGTAGCCAGGCAATCATGAGTTCTTTGGCAGAGCCTGCTTTAGCGTTTATTTTTACGCTCTTCTCATGTTTGATTTTTTCTGCTTGGCAAATAATAGTAAACATTGCTTCTGCAGCGTTAGTGAAAACTTCTTTCAAGTCACGACCGTAGGCTTCAAACATTACATCAGAAGTGAGATCTTCAATGAATTTGTATTTCTCCATAAAATCTAATTCCTCAATTATATTACACCTTCTTGATAGGTTGTTTGGCACCGCATGCCTCACATACAAGGAAAACAAAATCGCCTTCTTGTGCTATTTTTGTGTCAGGTCTACCACACTTTTCGCAAATTACGTATTGTTTCACATAAGACTCTATTTTTCTATTGACTTGGTCTTCAGGAAAGTTTCCCTGGAATATCATTTTGCTGTCTTTCTCTTCAAAGGATGTAGCAAGCTCCTTTAATAGAAACTTTAAAAAATGCTTTTTATCACGTCTTAATTTGCTTATAACTTCATTGAAATTAATGAAAATTGTCTTTGGACCCTGCTTCAACAGCTTTGCCTTGGGCATTTCAAACCTCTCACCGCTGCCTTTTTTCTGCAGAACCTTCTTCAATCCACGTGCGAGAAGCTCTTCGTAATTCATATAAACCATCTTTACATTGATGGGTTTATAAAATTTTTTATCTATGTTAATTCATGGCTAAAATTATTGGCGATCATATTGGCTCAACTTTTGATGATTTTTTAGTTCTTCCAGGCTTACCTGAAGACACTCTTTCACCAGAATCTGTAAATTTGAGATCAGAGATATGTGGAATAAAGCTTGGTTTGCCATTCTTTACAGCTGCTATGAGATCTATAACAGGAAAGGAAATGGCGCTTGCAGCTGGCAAAGCTGGCATGATGGCTGTTGCTCCAAGGGGTCTGAGCATAGAAAAGCAGGCTGAAATTGTAAGATATGTTAAAGAGAATGAAATAAAACCTGGTAAAATGGAATCCATAACAGATCCTGTTATTCTTTTTGATAATGAAAAACTTGGTGATGCTACTAAAAAAGCAAGAGAATATGGTCATTCCAACATGCCGGTTGTTACAAAAAAGATGAATTTAGTAGGAATGTTTGTCTATACCCCAAGCAAGCATGATAGAATGAATGCTGACATAGCAATAACAAAAGTGATGGAATCGTTTAAAGATGAATCAAGTAATCGTGCTTTGGATGTTTTTACTGAAAACATGGATATCGAAGAAATGAGAAGAATTTTTGATGAAAAGAAACATAGAATCATACCTGTTATTGATGATATGGAAAGGCTCTCAAAGGTTGTGTTTATGCAAAAGGAAGAATCTTACAAAGTGGGAGCTGCTATTGATACGCATCCTGGATGGGAAGAAAGAACTAAAGCATTGACTGATGCAGGTGTTGATATGATTTTTATCGATACATCAGACGCCTTGAAATCGTTTGCAATAGAGCTTGTTAAAAAATACAAAGAATTATTTCCTAATGGCCCTCCTATATGCGCAGGAAATGTAGTCACTTCTGAAGCATTTGATTATCTTGTAGAAGCAGATGCTGATGCTATAAAAGTAGGCATGGGTCCAGGTTCAATATGCACAACTAACCAGGTTCTTGGTATAGGAGCACCTCCTCTCTGGGCACTTATTGAAATTTGCAATAGAAGAGATGAATATGCGCAGAGTAACGGAAAGTACGTTCCAGTTATAGTTGATGGTGGAATAGAAAACACAGGCAACATGACTGTTGCTATGACACATGCTGATGGCTTAATGGGAGGAAAGCTTTTCGGCAGTTTTGATGAATCTGCTGGAGAGAAGATAAAAAGAAACGGTAATATTGTCGGTGTAAAAATATACGGTGAAGCTTCAAGGGAAGCTTTTGAAACCACAGGAGATATGAAAAGGTATTCATTGCCTATAGGCTCTGATTCTATTGCATCGTTCCAGGGCATTAGCGGTCTTGTTTCCTACAAAGGCAAATTCAAGCCAGGACTTGAAACATTCACAAAAACTTTGAGAGAGGCATTGTTTCATGCCGGATGCAAAAATCTTAAGGAGTACAGGAAAAGGGCTGTTCTGATAAGACTCTCTGAGAGGGCAAAACAAATAGCAAAACCTCACGGTGTGCAGGTGGTTGGTGAGTAAATGGATAGGGTTGTGTATGGAGGCCAGTTTGGTGATGAAGGAAAGGGCAAAATAGTTGATTATTTTGCAGCTCAAATGGAAAATTTAGAGGCTGTTGTTAGATATCAAGGCGGGACAAATGCCGGGCACACTTTTTTAGGAAAAGATGGTAGAGCAATAAAATCACACGGAATACCATCAGGCATACTGACACCCGGAATAATGAATTATCTGCTTTCAAAGGTGTATATCAATCCTGTTAAATTGGTTGAAGAAATTAAAAATCTTCATAATGAACATGGCATAGAAATTACACCAGACAATTTTGGTATAAGTGGAAGGGTAAACATAACATTGCCTTATCATATTGACAGGAACGCTCTAGACGAACACAGAAAGGGAAAAAGAGTTTCAACGCGCAGGGGCATTGCACAGACAGCTGCTGACAAATATAATTATGATGGAATAAGAATGGCAGATTTTGTGGATGATTATTTTACTGAAATATTAAAAGATGAACTAAAGAGAAACATGTATTTATTGAATAGAGATTTGCCTGAAGATTTCAATCTTTCTGTTCCATTAGATGCCAATGCTTATCTGAAATTGCTTAATCCTTCAAGAAAGTTTCTGAAAGATTTTATTGTGGATGAATTTGATTTGAGAAAAAATAAAAAAGGTGATTGGTTATGTGAGGGTGCGCAGGGATTTCTGCTAGGAATTGACCACGGTCCTCAGGGAAATACTGCCTCCAATCCCCACGAAACACCTTATCCTGTTGATGAAAGAATCATGGTCATGAAAGCAATTCCTTCAAGGGTTGGTGATGCGCCAAGAATAGGCTTACTACCAGAAGAAATTGCAAAAATTGTCAGTGGCAAAAAGGGTGAAATAGACGCAGAATTTGGTGCTACAACTGGTTTTAGAAGAGATGTCTGCTATTTTGATGGCGTCGCTGGAAAATATGCCGCAACTATGACAGACCCTGATTTTGTTGTTCTAACAAAGCTTGATAAAATGAGAGGAGTTCCTTTAAAAATTATAACAGGTTACAATACAGGAAATGGTATTATACATCATGTTCCACAGGAAAGGGCTTTATATGAAGAATGCTCAAAACATGAACCAGAATTAATGGATCTCCCTATATGTCATGAGGATATTTGCGGTGAAACAGATTGGAAAAAATTATCAGGAGAGTACCATGAAGTAGTTAAGATAATAGAAGATGTTTGTGGCTTTAATATAAGATATTTATCAACCGGTGTTAGTAGAAACGATATAATAGAAAGATAGTTATCATATCCCTTAAAATTTAACATTTATATACCATAAAACCTAATAATAACTACATTGTTTGCACAGATTTTTAGTATCTAAGAAACAGATGCTCTTTCGATGGGGATCGAATAAGCGTTTTTGAACCGAACATTAGTGAATTTGGTTATCCAATTGGGGAATTGGATACAAAGCTAGTTTTATGTATATACTTGGTAAAACATACTTAAAAACTATTCTGCACTGGGATGTATGTTTTTGAGTATATGTTTATAGGCTATCGGTTTGGATTGGCCTTAAAATAAAAGGGGAGAGGTGAATCAAATGGATTCGATTATTCAAAAAGTGTTTGAAAATGAAATGAGAACCATCGAAGAGCCAACAGTTAGAAACGACAGTTTTGGTGGCTTCTCAAATGAAATACCACCAGCAACTCCAACAACACATCTAGTGCAGCAATCACCAGTTGAGAACATAGATCAAGCTGTAATGGATGAATTTGGTCTTGACAGTTTGCAGGCTAAAATACTTGTTATAGGTGTTGGTGGTGCAGGAAACAATTGCGTAACAAGGCTCACTGAAATGGGTGTAGAAGGAGCAGACACAATAGCAATTAACACTGATGCAAAACATCTTAGCATCAGCAAGTGTGATAAAAAATTATTGATAGGAAGAGATCTCACTAGAGGTCTTGGCGCAGGAGGATATCCTAATACAGGCAAAAAGGCTGCAGAAGAATCTGAGAAAGAAATAAAGAAATTGTTAGATGGCTGTGATATGCTTTATCTTGTTTGCGGTCTTGGTGGAGGAACAGGCACAGGTGCAGCACCGGTAATAGCAAAATTAGCAAAAGAAATGGGAGCTATTGTAATAGGCTGCGTAACATTGCCTTTCAAAATAGAAGGTGCAAGAATGGGCAAAGCAGAAGATGGTTTGTATCAGATGAGACAGATCTGTGATACTGTTATGGTAATAGAAAATGACCGTCTTTTGAAGATAGCAGGCGATTTGCCATTACAAAAAGCTTTTGGCGTAGCAGACAACCTAATATCAACAATAATAAAAGGTGTAACTGAAACAATCGCAACACCATCCTTGGTTAACTTAGATTACGCGGACGTAAGGACAATAATGCATTCTGGTGGTGTAGCAAGCGTTGGATTCGGTGAATCAGATACCAAGAACAAGGCTGAAGAAGCTGTTATGAAAGCTATGGCCAATCCACTTCTAGAAGTTAACTATGAAGGCGGAACAGGAGCTTTAATCCACATAACAGGTGGTGAGGATCTGAAACTAGATGAAGTTAACCTAGTAGGTGAATACGTATCAAAACAGCTAGATCCAGAAGCGCAGGTTATTTGGGGTTCTAGAATTGACCCAACATTCAAAGGAAAAATAAGGGTCATTACAATAGTAACTGGAATCAAGTCCCCTTACATTTTAGGCCCAATAGCAATGGAAGAACAAGCTGGTAGAGAAGATTTTGCAAGAGATTTGGGCATTCCTGTAATAAGCAGATAAGGAGTAAAAAGTGAGTGAGGAATGGTTTAGCTATTCCTCACCCTCTCCTCTAAACCCTTTTCAAGAAAGGGTTTAATCCGAAAGGAGTTCATCCTCCAAAGTCGGACGAACTTCCGAAAACTAGTTTTATAATAGTTAACCATCGTATGGCTCTGAAAACATAAGTTTGACGAAAGGCCAGACATTACGATCGTTTTTTATTTGGAAATAAAGCTTTGATGCATAATCATGAATATATGCATCCATATCATCTTCTTTTTTTCTATTCCTAAAATTTTGAGCCTCTCTTAAATTTTTAGCTTCTCTTTTATCGGCAAATTCTGAATTATTTTCCTTTAGATAAAAAATGTCACCTAATTTTGAAAATAATTCATCAACAACACCATAATCAATATCCTTTTCAATGTATCCTCTTTGTTCCAGTTCTCTACAAAGGTCAGCTCTTCCGTTGAATCCTAATGCTCCGTGAAGAAGCTTGTGCACTAATAATATATCAATCGGATAGTTGTAAACGATATCAGAATCTAGAAGTTCTTTCAATCTATATCCGTATTTTTCACTTAAAATTAAATTTGCAGCTTCTTTGGTAGGTATAAAACAGTAATGTTCAAGTATGCTGGCGTTTCTTTTCCTAACACCTAAAATATCTTTTTCAAAAGCAGCTTCATTTATATCAACAGATCCAAAATCTTTTGATTCAGGACCACGATCAGCGGATATTTCCATAAACTCTTTCTGCTTATTTGTTAATTGATCATAATCAAGTCTTTTAGCAAAAACACCATTATCAGGCTCATATCCGTATAATTTTTCATTAGAATACAAAACCAATCCTTTTTCATCTGCATCTAAGACTACAATTTTACTGTCAACTTCTCCTATTCTGCTTGAAAATTCAACCGCTCTTGATATCGATTCCTTCAACATATTTATCACTAAATAAAAGTAACGAATATATGTTTATAAAGCTTTATTCGAGCTCAAAATTAGTTCTTTATCATACTACCGGCTTTTTCTTCTAATGCTTTTTCCAGGTCTTCGAAGAGGCAAATAACGACGCGTTTGCCACCATTTTCTAAAAAATTAATGCTGGCTTCTATCTTTGGTCCCATTGAACCAGACAAAAAGTGGCCTTCTTTGTAGTATTTTTTGGCTTCTTGGAGAGTGATTGTTCCAAGCTTTTGCTCGTTCTCTTTGCGCCAATTGAGGTAGAGCGATTTTATGTCAGTAAGTATGATTAAGGTATCAGCACCTATGTTTCGTGCTAAGAGTTCTGACGCTTTGTCCTTGTCTATAACAGCATCAACACCGAGTATCTCTTTCCCTTTTCTGAAAACAGGTATTCCTCCACCACCACATGCGACCACGATAGCGTTTGGAACAGTTCGTTTGATTGTTTCAGCCTCAATGATTTCTTTTGGATCAGGCGATGGAACAACACGCCTAAAGCCGCGGAAGGTTTCTTTTACTGTCCAGTCCTTAGGCAATCCATTTTTTGTTTTGTATGATGAGCCAACCGGCTTAGTTGGATTCTTGAAAGCATGATCATTTTTATCCACAACAACACGTGTTAAGAAAGTAACAACATCTTTTTTGATCCCATTCTTGCGTAGCTCGTTTCCTAGAGATTCACA
>Ga0180009_10002227_pt1 | contig 22973 bp, 12 predicted proteins | sample OS_PC_MetaG_FD_123537 | JGI IMG/M metagenome (GOLD analysis project Ga0180009, IMG submission 123537) | Groundwater microbial communities from the Aspo Hard Rock Laboratory (HRL) deep subsurface site, Sweden - OS_PC_MetaG | ecosystem: Environmental > Aquatic > Deep subsurface > Groundwater...
AAGCTGATATCTCATTTTCTGGTAATAAACCCTTTTCCATTCTTCGCTACCGTAATCGAGTGTGTCCAGTTCTGTTTCATATTCCTCGACGATCTTAAGCAAATTCTGCCTGACTTTTTCCGGATCGCCCTGGCTTTGCTCCATTTCCCGGGGGCAGTTTTCATGGGCAATGATCTGCATATCGGAGAATACCTGGTTGCCGCCCGTGTGATCATGATGCGAGTGCGTGTTGATCAGACAGGCGAAATCATTCCCGGAAAACTCTTTTTCGATGGTTTCTCTGAATTTTGCCGTGAGCTGGTTTGAAATACCGGCATCAATAACTACAATCCCTTGTTGTGAGGAGATTGCTGTCACGGCATCATAGCCAAAAGTAAGCAGGATGGTTTTCTCATTGAGCTTCCTGGATTCAATAAAGGAAGCATAATCGATTTGGGCTTGTGCGGTATGACCTGGAATGAGTGCCATCCAGATCAGGGTTACAATCATTTGGGCAGGGATTCTGTTCATTGCATAGATGTTTAATGGTTAGACTGATTTTTCAGGATTCCTGCGGCCGGTTCATTGTTCAAAAGTATTGAATTTTATAAAATGGTCGGTAGTGCTGAAATTTTGAATAATATTGTTCAGCTGTTTTTATCAGGATAAGCCAAATATATTAAATCATATACCTTTTCAATGACTGCACAATTTTCAGATGGTTTTTCATATAAGGGAAAGGAATTTTCTATTGCCGGGATAAACGGCGAGGGATTGTTCAATCCCGTTCCTCATGGTTTCATACCAAAGTCGACCTGCACTGCATGCTGGAAGGGTTTTGTAGCCGGGTATGCGGTCAATGCCGGGCATCTGGTACTCGACACCCTTGATATCAATCTTGAGGATTTTCCACGAAGGGGGCTGTTTTCACGCCGCCCACCCAGGCTGAACGGACGCTATCCCTCATCGGTAGACGATGGCGTTGGCACATTTTTCGATTACCACTTTGAGGATGTGGGTCTTCAGTTGCCCTTTAGCGGTGGTATACTGATCGGGGATGGTTTTATTCAGGAGCTTTATGTTCATATGGGTTATCATCCTGCCTGGAAATACGAGGAGGTTTACGAACTGCTTTTCGACAATGGCAGGCTGAGCACTGAGAATAATGTATCCGAAAAAATGAAGGAGTTCCGCCTCAGGATGAAGGATGCCGCAGATACGCAAAATCCCGGTGATCATGATTTTGAGAATACAGTGTACGAATGGGTAAAGAAATGTTTTTCGCTGGATTATAACCTGTAATTATGCTACTCAGGATGGGAAATGTCTTCACCTGTGAGCCTGTCCATTCTTGCCATTAATATCTGGTAGTTTAATCGTGCTCCGAGTATATCACATTCAGCCCATGCAAGATCAGCCCTGGCCTCCAATAATTTGTATTCCAGGATAAGTCCTTCCTTGCGGGCGTTTTGCGCCAGTCTGAATTCTTCCTGTCTGGCTTCCAGTGCTTTTCCTGCTGTAGCCAGCAGTTTTTTTGCATAGATAAGGTCGAGGTAGGTTTTTTCAACCTCGTTTCTCACCGACTCCTTTTCATATTCAAGGTCTTCCAGCGCTTCTTCATACAAGGCATTGCTTTGTTTTCTGAGAGCAGCCCTTTCTCCTGCGGCTACCAATGTCCATTTAAGGTTCAGTCCGGCAAGCAGGTAATCATCTGCCATCAAAGGAATGCCTTTATTGTAATTGTATTGTGCAAATCCGATAAGCTCGGGTATGTATCCTTTTTTCGCCGCATCGATACCATATCCTGCTTTAACTAGCGTTAATCCGGAAATCTGTAGTTTATAATTGCCGTTGGATGCAATATGAATATAATCGTCGAGTGGGGCCATTTCCTTACTTAAAAACGCTACAGTTGCAGGTATTGGGACTGTATTGTAATCAAGTCCAAGCAGTTGCCTGAACGTTAACATGTATGATTCCTTACGGTTACGGATCTGAATCAGTTCCTGCTCTTTTTCGAATAATTCGGCATTCAGGGCTTCAGTATCCAATGCCAGAATTTCTCCTACTTTCTCAGCATTTCGGGCATCCTGATACTGGAGTTTTTTGTACTCAAGCTCAATGCTTGCAGCTTCTTCTCTTTTACTTTCCAGGAGGATACCGTAATATAATTCTATCACCCCCAGCCTTATTTCGGAAACCAGATTGCTTTTTTCCGTTTCGGTGATCCTTACATCTGCCTGGGCGGCCTTTTTTCCCGTATTGACCGTGGTAATCTGGCTAATGGGTTGATATAGACCGAGATTGGTCTTGTAAAACCAATTGTCACCGTAAAGTAGTGTGATATCTTTGGGAGGTAGCGGAAAATATTCTTTCAGGAGTTCGTCAATCCAGCCAACATCAATCAAATCGTCATAAACATGATTCATTTCCCCTTTTTTTACATAGATGTTCGGATCGCTGTTATATGCAAAGGTGCCTTCGAATATGACCCTCGGGTAGAAATGACTTTTCATTTCACTTAGTTTTTTACGGGCGTGATCAATTTTATATTCGAATATCCTGATCAGACGATTGTTGGATTCAGCCATGATCAGGCTTTCCTGCAGATCAACCAGGAGAGTATCCTGGGAAACAGCGATGCTTGTTACCAGCAATACGGCAGAAAGAAAGAAGATTCTTAAGTATTTCATCCGCAAATAATTTTTAAATCATGGCCGGATAGCTTGTCACCCAAATGCGGGAGAACTCGCATATGGATTTTTATTTGTGTTTGTGTTTTAAGCGAACATGCTCGTTTCATCCTGTTATTCATTTCGGAGTATTACTTTATCTTTGATAATAAGGCTGTAGAGCACGGGAATAACCAGTAAAGTAAGGATCATCGATATCACGATCCCAAACGCAAAAACACTGGCAAGCGGTGCCCAGAGCGGGTCTTTCATCACAATCATGGGAACAACCCCTATTGCAGCTGCCATGGTGGTCAGAAATATCGGTCTGAGTCTTCGTTTTGCTGATTCCAGCGCAGCCTGGTGATGAGATATATTTTCTCCCTTAACCAGGTGATCGGCATGATCAACAATGATCAGCGCATTTCTGATCACTATCCCTACAAGGGCTATTAATCCTACAAATGCAGTAAAGCTAAATACATTTCCGGTGATTACCAGTCCAAGTATTGAACCAAACAGGGTTAGCGGAATGGATATCATGATGATAAGCGGTCTGGCAATTTCCTTAAACTGGAATAACAGGATCAGAAAGATACTTACAAGACTGATGATCAATGCAATGATCATTTGTCCGAACGTTTCATCCTGGTTTTTTTTATCACCACCGTACTCAAGGGTATAACCCGGCATGATCTTCATTGTATCTATTTGAGGTTGTATTCCGGCGAGGATGCCGGAAGCAAGATGTCCGGGCAAAGGTTTGCACCCGGTCGTTAATGCAGGCATTCCGTTTCTTCGCGTAATTTTTCCGGTTTCCCAGGATGGGGTCAGCAGGGCAATTTGCCTCAATGGGATGCTGGTTCTGGTAACCGGTGACTCGATATAAACGTTTCTGATATCATCGAAGTTTTTCCGTAGTGACCGTTTGAGTCTGAAATTGATATCCAGAGCATCATCTCCTTCCCATAATGAGGAAACCGGAGCCCCATGAAGCCCTATAGCCAGATTGGCCGCTATAACTTCGGTGGTAAAGCCCATCTGGATGGCTTCTTCACCACTGACATCTACTTTCAGGTATTGGCTTTTTTCAAAATCCTGACGGATCAGCCTGCTGCCTTCCGTATTCCTGAAAACAGCTTTTATTTGTTCACCCATCCTTTCCAGGTTAGAGATATTATTGCCATATATTCTGACTTCCACCGGGGAAGTTACCGGTACTCCCTGGGCAAATTGCATTACATCCACCTGTGCATCCGGAAGAAAATCCCGAAACAATAATTCATATTTATCGGCCAACTCTTCAGTCGTTTTTACGCTGGTAGTGTTTACCAGGAACATGGCATAACTTTCTTCAGGAAATTCCGGGGTGAAAGAATAGTATACTCTGGGAGCTGATGTACCGCTAAAAGAGGCAAAGGCAGTGATGAGGGAATCCTTTTGCAGCACCTTTTCGATTTTCTGAACATCGTGTAATGTGACAGAAAGTTTGGTTCCCATTGGCTCAAATACCTGTATGATAAACTGGTTTCTCTGGGCATCCGGAAAGAATTGCTGTTTGGGAACTTTCAGCATTAAGACACCAAATACAACCATGGCTATCCCGAGAATGACCGTAAGAGCCTCTCTTCTCATGGCCCAATCAATGCTTCTGTCAAATATCCATTGAATTGCATTGAGCATGGAGAATCCTTTTTTTCTGCTTTGCGTCTGGGGACTTTCCTTAACCAGTCCTTTCCTGATAAAAACATAAGCAAGGAAAGGTGTAAGAAAGAATGCAACAACCAGTGAACAGGTCATTGAAATGGCAACCGTAATAGGTAAAGTTATAAGGAATTCACCGGTTGCGCCGCTCAACATGAAAACCAGGGGCAGGAAAGCCATGATGATAGATAGGGTGGAGGATATCAGCGGAATGGCAAACTCCGTTGCGCTTTGCCACGCTGCATTGAATCGCTTGATACCTTTGTCCAGTTTATCAATATAACTATCGATGACCACAACAGCATTATCGACCACCATGCCCAAAACAACTACCAATGAAGCCAGGGATACCTGCTGAAGCTCATAACCGAAAAGATTTAGAAAGGTAAAGGTCATCCCGATGGAGACGGGAATGGAAATGGAAGCGATCAACGCGATGTGAAAAGGCAGAAGAAGCATGATCACGATGATAACGGCAACAACTGCAATTAAAAACTCACGCATGAAATCATTTACAGCGCTTTGAACCACCTCCGGCTGATTGTTTATGGTATGGAAATGCAAATCCTGAGGCAACAGCTTCTTGTTTTGCTCAAGCACAGCATCTATTTCTTTCCCAAATTTCACAATATTATACCCATCCTGCATCTGAAGTGAGATGAGCATAACTTTGCTGTTATTACCATTTACCCTGATGAGCTGTGTTGTATCCGACTGGATACGATTAACTTCGGCAAGGTCTTTTATTCGTACAACCGATCCTGCAGGTGAGACCCCGATGATCTGTTCCCTGATCTCATCAGGGTTAGAAAGCAATCCGGTTGTGTACAGGTTGATACTTGATTTGCCCGGTTCTATATATCCTGAGTATTGAATTGTATTCTGGGTTTTCAGGATTTCTACAACATCAGACTTGTTTATTTCATAAAGAGCTAATTTTTCCGAATCGAATGCGACTTCAATTTCTTCTTCCTGAAATCCAAGGTGTTCTATCTTCGACAGGGCAGGGAGCATTCGCAGACTATTTTCTATTTGTTCAACATAGTCTTTGATCTCACCGTAAGAATAGTTTTCTGATTCCACTGCAATGAGCAATGCTACCACATCGCCGAAATCGGAGTCTACCAGTGGGCCCAGTACACCTTCCGGAAGGGATAATTTTGATAACTGGAAGAGGCCCTGACCAAGCCTTTCCCAAAAAAGATCAGGATCTTTCACCCAGTCTTCGAGGGTTACGGTTATGTATACTAATCCATCGCGGGTAGTGGAATATGTTTCGTCTTTTTTAACCTCGGAATATGTAAATAGCTTATCTTCAATGGTTTTTGTGACCATTTCCTCAACCTGTTGTGCGGTAGCTCCGGGGTATAGTGCTATTACCAATCCTTGCCTTATGGTGATCTCAGGATCGGAGCGCCTTGGCATGGTTAACAGGGAGTATATTCCTACCGCGAAAATGAGGAATATTGTGACCAATGAAACCTGATTATGCCGGAGTGATGATTGTATGATGTTCATAGTCGGGAATTCTCTGTTTTACAGTCATATAGAGGTTTTAACGGAGGCTCCTTCATACAGTTTGTTTTGGCCCTCGATCACAAGTTCATCTCCTTCACGGATACCGTCGACGATAATAACTTCATTTTCCGAAACGCTACCGGTACGGACGTATCTCTGAGCGGCCCTGCCGTCTTTAATAACATAAACATACGTGTGTCCGGAGGCATCGGATAGGATGGAATATCCCGGTATAGTAATCAGCATGGATGTTTCCCCTGAAGGAATCTGTATGTTTGCGATCATGCCCGGTTTCAGTGTGTAATTATTATTCTGGATCAATGCTTTTACAGGGAATGATCGGGAATAGGGATCTGCCACCTTTCCAATCCTGTTTATTCTTCCTGAAAAAACGCTATCATTCAATGCAGGAACCTTTACGATGACTTCCATATTCATCCTGATTTTATTGATTTCATTTTCAGGAACAGAGGCTTCAGCAAAGACATCCTTGGTGACTATCAGACCAAAAAGAGGCATACCCTGGGGGACTATTTCGCCCGGTTCAATACCTTCCACTGCAATCCAACCGGAAGCCGGTGCAAACAACTTCGTGTCGTTTACCTGCTTTTTCTTGTATTCATAATTGGCCAGTGCCTCATGGTACAAGGCAGTGATCTTATCAAAATCGCTATCGGTCAGGCTTGCCTCCGAATGGAGAGCCTTAAGGCGTGAATATTCCTTCTCAGCCTCAATGTACTGGGCTTTTGCTGCATCAAGGGCAAAGATATAATCCTGCGGATCAATATCCGCAACAGGATCTCCAGCTTCGACAAACTGGTCTTCTACAATATACACTTTTTGTATCTTTCCTGCTACCATAAAACCAAATTTGATTGTTTTAAAGGGCAGGATGTTTCCACTGTAATTATAGATTTCCGGTGTTTGTTTTTCCCTGACAATCTTTGTTTTCACTGTAACAGGGACGGGATCATTGTTTTTGGGACTGTTATCCCTGCATCCTGCAATTATTATTAGTAATAGCCCGGTAAGCAGGATTTTACAAGAATTCTCCATAACTGATTTACGTTGTTTAGGTTCTGTTCCCCAGTTGATTATTATTGATAAGCTAAATGTAGTCTTCGATGATCAGGGCCAGTTTCTCTTTCATACTGTCGATATAATTTTCCCAATAGTTTTCTGCAACAGCACTTTGCATGAAGTAGGGAGTTAAAATACATGCACGCATGACTCTGAGTGCATGGACTTTATCCCATTCGGTTTTTGACATTCCCAGGCGTTCCGCAAGTTTCACAGGTGCATCCTTATAATCATCATAGGTAAATTCTGTATGAGAAGTAATAAAATCATTTTTCAATACCGGTCCGGAAACATAGGAGCTAAGGTTATATAATTCCAGATTGAGTTTGTTCATTTTATCAAGATCGGTGTTTCCCATAACGTTGAAAGCAAAATCGACCATATTAAAATCGGGTTTGACCAATGCCTGGAGCATAACCTTGGTTCCGTTGATATCAAGTATCTCCGATGATTCAATGTGCCTGTAGAATCGTTGGGCGCCTTCGATGCTTGCACCGATCAGCCTTCCGTATCCGGTTATATTCAGTGGAAGTACCTGGTGTGCAACCCATACACTGGCTGCAGTAGCTCCTGCTTTGGATCCTTCCATGATATAACTTCCGAGAAGGGTTGGCAAATCCGTTCCTTTTTCAAATACATATGCAGCAAAAAAGGAAATGGCATCGACCATTCTTTTATCCCGGATCGTTATACCTCCTGCCGAATAGGGTACATAACCCATCTTATGCGGGTCGATCGTTACCGAATTGGTTTTTGATAATGCTTTGAAAGCATTGTAAACATCCTGGCCAGGCCAGTCAATGTCATTTTGATTCAGGATGCCATCCTTGTGCAAACGTGTTTTGAGGTCGTTGTATGGGATGAAATTATATTCTTCATCCAGGAAAATGGATCTGGCATAGCCGCCATAGGCAGCATCCCCATGGACATAAAAAGAAACCCCCTGCTTTTCATATTCATCTCTTAGTTCAATGATCTTGTCCATATAATCAATAGCTCCTTCTTCCGTGCTTCCGATAACGCCAACTACACCAAGCACCGGGATTTTTTGGGCAATCAGTCCATCAATGTTCTTTTTCAGGATATCGATATCCATCCTGAAGTGTTCATCGACTTGTATCTCAATAACGTTATTTAAGCCTATGCCCAGTATGTCGGCTGCTTTCACCCAGGAATAATGCTTTGATTGGGGAACTATCCATTTCCCAAGTTGTCCGGGTATTACGCCTGTGCCCCTGACGGAATGGTTTCTCACTTCATCCCAGTCGTTTTTAACTTTTTCTGAAAGATCAAGGATCTCTTCAATGGTCATATTCGCTAATTCCCAATCCGACTTTCCTTCTAACAGTTCGGGACGTACCTGTTTGACGGCAAAAGGAATGGAGGCAAGATTTCTGGCATACCAGACTGCTTCTATGTTGGCTACACTACCGTCGGTACAGATATGGCCCCAGGCCTTCTTCGTGTCATAGCCCATCAAACGTGCAAAATCCATCCCTACTTCAAGCTCCAATGGAGTCGTCGCAGTCGACGCCTCGTAAGCGACATTGTTCGGGTTGTATAGCATAGCGGTTATGTACCCGATGATGGAAGGCATCAGGATATCGGCATTCATATGGCCAAGATATCTCGGTGAATGCCAGGGCATGGAAGTCATTTTTAATTTTGAGGATAGTTCCTGCAATACCTCCAGCATTCTGTCCTGAGTATGAAGAAATGCATCTCCATGCTGTTCGTTGAGAGAAATAACAGGCTTGTCTTCAGGATGAAAATCACGGCGCCAGTGGATATGTTCATCAATCATGTCCATAACCGTATCCTTAAACAGCTTTGCGTTTTCAGATTTCGGACCCAGGAACAATGCATCGAATGACACCGGTTTGCTTTTTAGATTTTTCATATTTGGTTATATTATAATGTTATTATTATTCATCATTGTCGGAACTCTTCCATTCCGGTTTTCTTCTGGCATAGATTATCAAAGGAATGATAAGGAAAACTGCCAGACCTATAGCCTGGAACAGCACATAAAACAACGGGTTGCCGATCTGAAGGTTAGCCGGTGGGAAGAAGCTCACGATTATAGCAAAAAGCATGGAGATCATACCGAAACTACCTGCAATCCACATACCTGCTTTTCCACCCGGGATGCGGTATGCCCGTTGAACATCCGGATATTTATATCTGAGTTTGATTCCTGAAGCAAACATTAATACATACATTACACCATATAAGATCATTGTCAAGATCAATACCATGAAGAATCCTGCATTTACTGCCGGGACAATAACATAGATCAGAGCCACCAGGGAGACCATTGTAGCCTGAACCAACAAAAAGCGGATAGGTACGCCGTATTGGTTTGTTTTCTGCCACCAGCGGGGCATGAATCCATTCCTGGAAACCTGCAGCATTGCTTTGGAAGGTCCCAGAACCCAGGTGCTTAACTGTCCGAATGCCCCAACAGCTGCCATAAATGCAACAACCGGCAACAACCACATCATTCCGGATTTTGCAAAGAAGTGTTCGAATGTTTGCATGATACCGGCTGCAAGGCTTATTTCACCGGCGGGTTCGGCAATCTCAATGGCAAAAGCTCCGAATACATTCAGGAGGATTAACAGAATTGCTGCGATGAACATTGCCAGCGGGTAATTTCTTTTAACGTTATTTACTTCATTGGCATGAACGGAAGAAACCTCAACGCCCGCGTAAATAAATATTATACCGATGAAAAATGAGAGATTATTCAGTTTGCTGAAATCCGGTATGGCTTTGCTCCAGGAAAACTCCGGAAGGGATACCGGATTGTTGCCCATATAAAAAGCCATGCCGAAGCCCAAAATAAGGATAAACGGGATTAAAACCCCCACAATAAATCCGACAGAGCTTATCAGACTGGCGAACTTCATGCCTTTTAAGTTTGATATTGTCACTATCCAGTACATGATTATGATGACTGCGGCGATGTATAGATTGTTCTGGGCCAGAGAAGGTTCGAAAATGTAAGCGATCATTGCTGCAATGAAAGATCCTATCATCACCATTCCGAAGAACATCTGAACCCAAAGCATCCAGGCCGCAACAAAGGCGGCTTTTTCCCCAAAAGCTAACCTGATCCACTCGTATACACCCCCTGCCTTTGGCCACCCTGTCGCGAGCTCAGCAGAAATTAATGCCGCAGGAATAAGAAACAGTATGGCAGATAGGATCATATAAAATACCTGTTGCCATCCGGTTTCTGCAAGCATGGGAAGATTCCGGATGCTCATAATGAAAGCCAGCGTGATCATCACAAGTTTAAACAGGCTTAATTGTGCATTTTTTTGTTGCATATACTCTGGAAATTAAGTAGTTATTATAATTTCAGGTAATCGAAATATATTGCGTTTGTAATATATTACTCGCTTATACCCTGAAAATCCTGTAAGGTTTAAATAATCAGTAAGGGAAACTACGTAAATAGCATATCCCTGATTTTGGGATTGCAATAGAAAAAACCACGAAATATTCGAGTGAATTGATAAAAAGTCTACTGAACAATATCTCTGATATCAATGATGGCTAATCGCCCAAAGTTTTTCTGCCATGCACCGTATCATTTCATACTCTGTCATGTTATCTTCAATAGCCATTTGTCGTATTTTGGCCATCTCCACACTATCTGCCCTTATTTCCGCTTCTGCATTTTCAATGAAATAATACCTTCGGGCAATTTCAGGGTATTCTTTCTCCAGCATAAACCGCGCATCTTCATGGATCATTTCATCGAGGCTCAAACCTCTTTCTTCGGCTTTTTTGCGTATATCTCCCAGCCAATTCTGGTCACTTTTTATGAGTTCCTCATAATAAGCCGGCCCTTCAATGGCAAGATAGGAGGAAAGGTCGTAGGTCCTCATCATATACAAAGCATCCAGTGTGATCATTTCTTCCAGAGAGAGGCCGTTTAGCTGAGCTTTCCTGATTACATCGGCAAACCATTGGTTGTCGCGGGTTATATCAATCCTGCGATCATGAATTTTGTCGTAATCCGTTGTGCACCCGTACAGTTTGTAAAGGTCGTTGATAAATCCCCAGTCGAATTTAAAAAGGAACCTTTCTGTTACCATTAGCAGGATGACATCCTGCTTTTCAATTTCTTCCCGGATGTTGATGTCTTTTATCCATATTTCTTCCTGGTAATAATCGGGGTAAACCCTTGCATAGAAATACCAGAATGCTTCGTTGGCGAATAGATTCCTGGGAAGACGGGTGTTAAAGATATTCCAGTAATAACTGTCGCCAACAACCAGCACCATCGGTCTGGTTTTTCCTGCTGTATCGCCGAAAGCCATTTGGGGATATGCCATTTCCTTCATGGGGGGATCCCAGAGTAGATTCATGGTTTTGCTGACATCGTTGTCGGTGGATTGGGGCCGGCGACTGATGACTATAGAATCGATTTTCATCTCCGGCATGTCGATATTCCTGAGTTTTTCAATGTATTTAACAATGGTGTCGCCCATTATTACCGATGAAAAGGCGCTCCAATGAATACCGTTACGTGTATATACCGGAAAACGCTTTGTAAGCGGGATCAGATCTTCTACGCGTGAAATATGCTGAGGGATTTCTCCGGATGGAAAAAGATTTTTTAACTGCAGAGAATAATGATTCAGATCAATCAGATTCAGGCCGTATTGCTTTGCGGCGTCCCGGTATGCTTCATAATTAGATATGCTTTTAGCTGATGTGTCGATCTCTTCAGGAAGAAATTCAGGAAAATACCTGGTCTTGCTGGGTTCAAGAACCAGAATGAGATCAATATTGAATTCCGCTTTCAGATGGTCCTGCAGGAATTTCATCCTGCGTATGTTTTTGGAAATAAAGGAATCGCCCATGAAATCCCTGCCCAGGTAAGCGCGGATATAATCATTTTCATAGAGATAACCTTCTCTACCGATGCTTACCCCTTCTGCGTTAGCCTTTCTGAACAGGCTGTAATCAAGCTGGTTGTTAATGCGGACAAGCAAGGGGCGCAGTCCAAGGTTTTGCTCAAGGTAATCATCATAACGATCCTGGAAAATACCGCTTTCCCAATCGCTCCACGACCATTCCGGCTTCCCCGGAACGACAAAATCACCATCGAGAGGTTTAATGGAGATGAAGCCGGTAGCTTTCTGCAGAGCTGGCAGGCACAGGATCAACAGGACAAGAATGAAAAGTATATTTTTAGTAATTCTTTCCATGAACTTCATCAGAACCTGAAATAAATGAATGGATTAAATCCTGACGAGGTGATGGAAGCAACACAAATCACCAGGAATATCACAGAGAAGGCAACCATCAGGTATATCGTTGAGTTTTTCTGTTTTTCTCCCAGTATCTTTTCCTGCCAGCGTTCTATGGCCGGGATCCCTCCCCAGAGGGAGAAGAATGCCCCGATGATCAGAATGGAATAAAATTTTTGATCGAGATGAATATCTCCCCAGCCTCCTTCAAAGGAAAACATTTTCAGAAGGTAATGCCAGGCAGCGGAGATGTTTTCCGCCCGGAAAAACACCCAGCTTACCAAAACGATCAGATAATTGATCAGGATGCTTGGGACCTTGCCAATAGCTTTGTAAAATTTTAGCAGGAAAAGACGGTCGGCGATCAGGAAGAAGCCATGGAATGCTCCCCAGAACACAAAGTTCCATGCAGCTCCATGCCAGAATCCTGAGATCAGAAATACCACCCAAAGATTGAAATACATTCTGCCCGGGGAGACTCTGTTGCCTCCCAAAGGTATGTACAGGTAGTCTCTCATAAAGCGTCCGAGCGACATATGCCAGCGCCTCCAGAACTCCGAAATACTCTGGGAAATATACGGATTGTTGAAGTTTTCAGGAAAACGGAACCCTATCATTCTGCCGATGCCTATGGCCATATCCGAGTAGCCTGAAAAATCAAAATAAATCTGGAAAGAATAAGCAATGACTCCCATCCAGGCTGAATAGGACGTTAATTCCGAATCTCCCAGGGCAAATATCCGGTCGGCTTCTTCACCCAGAACGTTTGCGATCAATACTTTTTTGGATAATCCTATGATGAACCGGAAAAACCCTGTTAACCTGTTATCTATGTTTTCATTGGCACTGCGATCCACGAGCTGGTCGGCAATCTCGTTGTACCGGACAATAGGGCCGGCGATCAACTGCGGGAACATAAGTATGTACAGGGCATAATCCGTAACCCTTTTCAGAGGTTCATGGACTTTCTTATATACATCAACCGAATAGGTTAGTTTCTGGAAAGTGAAAAATGAGATACCTATGGGCAGGGCTACCCTTACCCACCCCATAGGCGAAAAGCCCAGTGCCCCCAGAAGGGTATTGAAATTGTCGACAAAAAAATTCGCATACTTAAAATACAGGAGCAATCCGATATTGAGCATGATGGAAGAGGCAAGCAGCCATCGCTTGTTCCTTCCTGTCGTTAAAGGGATATATTTCACGATGTAGAAATCAGCAACGATAGAACCCAATACGATAAAAATAAAATCAGGTGCTCCCCATGCATAGAAAAAGATACTCGCCAGCAAGGCAAAAATGTTTTTCAGCTTTTTCCCCAATAGGTAATATATGATCAGGAATACGGGAAAAAAGTAAAGAAGGAATAAACTGCTGCTAAATACCATAATGATTACTTATTTGCATTTTTAACAAGCCAGAGTGCATCCAGCCATAGCATATCTTCAAGAGATATCCCTCTCTCCGTTGCTTTCTTTTCAATTTCTGCCAGCCATTCAGGCGCATTTCTTATTCTTTCGATATTTTTTGCGATCTGATCGCTGTATTTAACCGCGTAAAATACATCCTCGTAAAACCCGTTGGCCATTTTTGGCAGATTTGCTTCTGTATAAAGGGTCATTACTACATCATACTCTTTCAGCTTTTCCGGTAAATGAGCCTTGTCAAGTACAGGAGGGACCCCGTCCTCCAAATGAAAGGCCTGGCTGTAATAATACCAGAAATCACACCCGGAAAACACCCTCTTTGCATGCCCCTGCCCAAGGATTTGCCAAAAGAAGCTGTCGGCAATAACCAGGATCTTTGGTTTGTATTTGCCCTCTTCATTATACCGGAACCGGGGATAAGCCATTTCATCACAGGGTAATTTACACAACAGGTTCATACCATCGGCAATATCATAATCGTCGTATCTTAAATCATCGGTTATCACAACCTCCTGCCAGTCAAAATCCGTAATATCTTTGTTGAGGAGTGATTCAATCCTCCTTATCAACGTATCAATGGCCAACCCAACACCATAGGTGCTCCAGTGGATCCCATAACGGGGATACAATATATATTTTGAGGTGTCTTTCCAATTCAGGAACAATGCATTGAAATCAATGATCTCTACGGAATCAGTGGAGAGTTTTTCTGTGTAATAGCCATAATTGGTGTATCCTGCAGGATGAATAGTGTCGTATGGTGATGGAAAATATTCGGGATAGAACCGTCCCTTACCCGGAGCAAAGGCACAAATCAAAACCGTACCTTGTTCTTTCAACCATTGGCTTGTAAACTCAATCTGCTTTATTTTTTCATCCAGTATTTCCTGTCCCAGGAAATCCATCCCCAGGTATCCCCTGATATAGTTCAGTTCATAAAGGTAACCTTCCTTACCCACGGTAACTCCCTGGGCATTGATCTGATTGAACAGACTGTAATCTATTTGATTATTTAGTCTGACCAGGAAATTCCTGAAGCCTATATGATCTTCAAGATACTTGTCGTACTTATCCTGATAATCGCCGCTCCACCAGCCGGAAAATGAGAATTCGGGTTTCTCGCTGTTCACGACTGCCCCTTTAAGAGATCTTTCAGGGATATGGAAGAGTTCTTTTTGCAAGCCAGGAAGGACAAGCAAAATAATGATCAACAGAAAAAGTGCCTTTTTCATATGGTCCCGGTGAAATTATTCAGCAAGGATGCAGGTCATTCTTTTGTCTGATAGGGGGTGGAATCAAAGGGCAGTTCCGGGAACAAGGATGAATGATGATCCAGTATCACCCAACATTTTGCATCTTTCATAAATACAAAACTGTAACGGGCCGGAACATGAATGGTTTTTCCATTTTCTTTCCAGGAAAAAATATATTGACCCGTATTAATGGCTACTTCGCCGAAATCCCGGAGCAATTCATCGGTAAATTCTACCTTGATCCCTTCTTTAGCAGCAAAACCAACAAAATATTCCAGGATGGAACCGGTTTCATCCCTTCTTTCTCTTGATAATGTGCCCCAAAGCACAGCGCTTTCGTGATAAAGTGATGTTACTGCATCCGCATTTCCGCTTTCCAGCGCCGCTTTCCATACCTCAGTAGCTTCATCAATGTTTTTAATACAAAAATCACCCATAATTTGTAAGTTTGGATATGAGAGGCAAATTTAACCTTTTGAGTGAAATTAATAAGGGAGGGATTAATAATTATTGTTTTACGATTTTCCTTATCTGCCTGGCACCGTTTCCTGATATCAGCATGTAATACATTCCGGGACTCAGGTTTGATAGTGAGAGGAAATATTTTCCCGATGGCAGTTCCCAGTAAGCCATTGTTTTTCCTGTTACGTCAAACAACCTGATTTGGGTAGAACTGTTGTATGCCGATGGTATTATAACCTGCATGTTTTCACTGAATGGATTGGGATATATCTTCACTTCATAAGCAGAATTGATTTCCGTTATATCTTCATAACTGCTTGTAAACATGAATATACGAGTATCACTGATCCCCTGTTTATCGGTTACCCTTATGGGCAATTCCATGTTTCGATATACTTCCGTTGGTATTCCTTCCAGGATGCCCTGATCGCTTAGGGTAAGGTTTAGTGGTAAAGGTTTGGGTTTATATGTAAAACACAGGTCGTTCCCATTCTGAAAAGCCGGATTCAGATAGGATGACACCAGGTTTGTCTCATCCCCTGCGGATATACCGGTATATCCATGGTGTTTTGTCATGCCGGTGGAATACTTCAGGTGGGTCTTGATCGTACCTGAATCATTCAGATATACAGAAAACTCCAGAAGACTTGTGTCAGAATAATAGACATTGGATACCTTCCAGAATATTTGTGCCTCCTTGTTATTCTTTTCCAGGAAGATACCTTCCGTGTCATGATAAATTCCATGGTTTCTTTCTGGTCTGGGTGCTACTCCGTTAATCTTTTTCAATAGAAGTTCGTGGTCGTACTCATATGGCCATGGAAGATCCTGATCCTCAAAAAGAATGAACCCGTCGACATGGATGTACAGGGTATCATAAAACTTACCGTAAAATGGAAAACTAAAATCCAGAGGGATCTTCGTTTTTCCATCATTCGGAAATTCCGGTGTAATATTTATCCCGCCTGCCGCCGGGTATTGAACCTCAGAAATTCCGTGTGAATATTGCTGTAACATATCCCATTCAAAGGGAGGAATTCCTCCGGTAACTGAAAAGGCATGTTGATAAGGTTCGCCAACAAGAGCTACAGGCAGGGATACATCTGTGATTTCCGGTTGGTCGAATAATGGGATATGGTCTAATGGTAATACGGTTAATGTATCATTTAGGATATTAACCGGACAGTTGGGGCATGCTGTTTCCAGGATTCCATTTTCATAGTAACTGATGACTGAAAATGCATATATTTCGCCCTGTCCTGTATGAGTGGGGTCTTCTTCATCAACACACAGGAAAAACCGCTTAGGTTCGCCGGGATTGATGTATGATAACAGAGGGGTAACATCAAGTCCGAATTCGATGATCTGGTTACTAAACTGAGTATTCCCTCCCTGCATATATTGATTTCCTCCCTGATAATTAAACACCGGGAACCCCAGAATATGCTCAGGATTTTCCGCTTGCTGATCTGATGATACTCCAGCCAGCACCCTGATTTTTTCTCTTGAATTATGTTTAAGGGTGATTTTGAAGGTTAGTCGCGGGGTATAATCTTTTTTAGCGCTGATCACATGCACTGCATGATTCCATATTCCTCCGTCGCGGAAACTTTCGGCCAGGGTTTTGTACATCATGTAACAAAATCCGCTGTCGGCAAAAGATGTTCCTCCAAAAAAGCCATCGGCAAACAATAAGCCTCCGATTTCCATGTCCTTCATATCAATAATACCGTCGTTATTGATATCCTGATCATTGGTGTATTTTCCATCGAAATTGTAATCCCATCGTATGGAGTCATTGTAACCGGCAATGGTCATGGCATGGGTAGGAGGGCCTCCCCAGTCGGCAATCACATGCTTACCGGCTTCGGGAGTGCCCGCCGGCAGCGTTTTCAGATTCCATGGGCTGCAGGCATAAAAACATGCCACCCCGCCAATACTGTCGCCTTCCAGGTGATTATGCAGGTAGTGCTTAAGCGTATTCAGCCCTTCTATCGTGTTAACACGGATCTGATACATTTCCTCCGCACGGTTGTGCATACCGTGGTAATATTTGTCATACCCCGATATCCAGAATTCAGGAGAAGCTGATATGCCATCGTAATCGATGATATTCATGCATCCGAGGGTTTTCAGGATCTCTACGCTGTGGTGATAGGAAACGCCCGTCCATCCATTACCTCCGTTCATGAAATTAAAGGTAAAATGAGAAGGATATTGGTTTTCCGGATCATGGGAGGAAAGATTACGCAAACGATTGATTTCATATGCAAAGGCATAGCTTACGGACGATAATTGCCCGCATTCCGGGCCAACCTGCTCAACAATGCTGCGGAAATATCTGTTGTGACCATTGTTAACAGCGAAAGGTAGTTCTGTCCTGAGCATGGCATCAGGAATAGAAAGTACCGGCAGGTTCATCAGAAGCAGGGAATCTGCTCTGTTTAAAATGCTTTCCTGCGAACAGAGTGATAATGCCCTCCCGATAATCAAAATGCATAAAATCATTTTAATGATGCGACCTTCCATATGCATAGCGTTTAGTCGGGGATAATGATTAGCTTCTGCGAGAGTATTTTATCTCCCAGTTCGAGGATACAGAAGTAAATGCCATGGTTGACCGTTTTTCCTGTTTCATCCTTTAAATCCCAGGAACAGGCATGCAGTCCCGGGTCCAATGGAAGTTGATTGATGAGCATGTTGACCAATTTTCCTGAAACATCATAGACTTTCAGGCTTACTGTCTCTCTGGCTTCCTGTGTCCATGTTATTTGAACCAGGTCGTTGGCCGGGTTGGGATATACGGTAAAGCCGCCGGCAAGCCCCGGTTCTGGAATAAAAATAGCATGATCAACGGTAAGGTAAACAGGTATGATGCGAGTATTCTGAAATTGTTCCTGGAAAATCAGTTGAGCATAGTAATCCCCGTCGGGAAGGCCAAAAGTGGTAATGCTGAATTTTTTCTCCTCCATACTGTTCCCTGGTATGGAGCCATTTACTCCATCAACATGGATCCAGTCGAGATCCTGTCCGAGGTTGATGATGTTTATGGTGCCAAAGATTTCATGCGGATCGTTTCCATAAATATCTCCTTTGACGATGTAAGGGAGTTCGATGGCAGATGTCATCTCGGGCAGCACCACAATAGTTATGTTTGCGGTAGCGGTTTCTCCGCCTTTCAATACTCCCCACCCTGAACCGTCATCACCATGCCAGGTAACCGTGCATCCATATCCCATGCTTCCGTCGTAGATCAGGTCACCGGCAGATCCTCCCGTAAAATGGGTGGCGCTTACCACTCCAATCATGGATGGAAAACTTAGTTCTATATCCCTTACCCATTCATCGTCGTCGCTGGTATTGTATACAGTCAGGGTGAGTGTTTTCTGGCTGCCGGTATACAAAGCTTTAATGTTGCACATTAGGTTGGAGGCGTATATGTTGCGTGATGCCTGGCTGGCGCTTGTATCCGGATTGTAGGATATGAGTATTTCGTATTGATGCACCCCCGGCTGGGAATTGGTAATGTAAAGCGTATCTTCGTCTCCCTGCTCAGGAAGCATTAGTTTATGAACGCTTTCCGGTTCGTATAGAAGCGTGTTGATGATGTCTGTGGAAGATGGAAGCGAAACATAGTCGATCCAGGCGCAATCATAACCTCGACTTACTGTGCTGTCTTTCGTGTATCTCCATTCCAGACGGTGATATCCGGTTTCGACCTGAAATTCTTCCTGTGTCCATTCCGTTTCACCATCCCATCGGGCCTGTTCTATTCCATCGATCAGGAAAGCCAGATAATCAAAATTGTCATTGTTTTCGTCATCTTCACAGCTTACCCGTTTGAAAAAACTGACTTCACCTTCTTCAAATACTTGTATGTCAAGGATAAGCGATGACATCATGTTGTGTGTTATTCGTCCAGATCTGGCACTGAAAAGCCCTTCATACGGGAAAAAGTCTTCCATGACCCAATCTTCCTGGTGTTCAAAACCCCAGGCGAACGTGGTGAACCCTCCTGATTCAAAATCTTCTATGGTAAGACCAATCATCAGATTGAAACTATCGATTGCCGTATATCCCCGGTTTGCCGAAAACAAAGTCTGGAAATCAATCATATGACCTATATTGGCACTTTCTGCTACAATTACATGATAATTTCCATAAAATCCCGAATCGGGCAAAAGCAACGGAACCGTATCAAAAGCTTTAATGATTTCTATAGCTGGATCATCGCTGGATAGTTCAGAGATCAGTGCTGTGACAAGGGAACTGCCGTTGTTTCGTATTCCCAGTATCATTTCTGCAGTATCTCCGGGATCGAGCCGTCCGTTATTGTCGGCGATGATGATTTCTTCCACGTTAAGCAAGGGAGCGTGGGCATCATATGTAATGACGTTTTGCCAGCTTTGCCGGTTTCCGATGATCTCGGTGTTGATTTGCACTGTGTGACCATCGGGGATGGAGGGAGATGTGATAAAACGGAAAGCATCATCGAAACGCTTTACAATTCCAGGAATCAAGGTTCCCAGGTATTCTGTGGAATCTGTAAGCTCAATATACGGATCGTTGGAAGAAATGATCATGTTGGCATCCTGGATCGTGTCGGATTCAATATTTAAAATATCAACTGAGATGCTCGCAGTATCACTGTAATCAAGAATATTATCCCCACCGGCAAACAGACTGTCAAGGACGATGATACCGGTTGTTGAAAAGGTAAGCGTTTTGTAATTGTTTATGAAATTATTGTCTTCCACCCTGAATTTTAATTCAGTTGCATTGTATGGAGTGGTCACGATCCCGGAAAGGAGGCCCTCTTCCGAAAGGCTTAAGCCCTCCGGATGTATGTAAGGAGTGAGGATGATCCTGTCTCCAGAATTGGGTATCCCATCGTTATAATTGGAGCAGAGTTGATAATGCTCATCGTTGCCGTCGGCTATACCGGGAATCCAGAAGAGATTGCTTTCTGCAGTGATATTACCATAAAAATACTGGATCTTTCCGTCAGGAAAGAGCTTAACAGCTACATTAACTTCTTTGCTGTCATCATCTTCCAGATGGCATTTCCAACGGAAAGTGGCTGATTGGGAATCCCCCTCGTACCAGATACCGTCACCCAGTGAAGTGTAAATTTTTAGTTCCTCGGTCATAAACGGAGAAATATGCCGGGTACGGGTAAACAACACCATATCGTCGTTGAAGTAAGGATAGGGATAAAGTTGTTCGTCGAACATCAGGTAACCATCTACATGGACGGTAATTCTTGAATAGGCACTGTCGTAGAAGGGAAAACTGAAATCAATATCTCTGCTTACAAAGCCGCTTGTGTTATTACTGGGGTTGAGTTTTACCTGATTGATCATGGGGAAAGCACCTGCTCCTGTCTGCTCATCATAAGTCTTATCCAGGAACCAGCGATAAGGAGCTTCTCCTCCTGTAGCGATCATCTGGCAATAGTATGGTTGGCCTATTTGTACCGGAGGAAGGACGGTATTGCTGACCTGCACTTTATCGAAGGTTACCGGAGTTGTGATGGCGAGGTAAATTTTTCCGTTATTGACAAGGGGTACATTGTTTTGCTGGCAAGGAATTTCAACTGCGCTTCCACTGGTATAGTCCATAAGGGAATAAGATACGATCTCACCGCTACCCTGGCTGTAAGGGTCGTTTTCCTGCACCTGCAGGAAGAATTTAGCAGTATCTCCGCTGTTGATGTAACTGAGAAGCGAAGTGATATCCAGTCCGAATTCGATGGTCTTATTCTCCTCAACAGAATTACCCCCCTGCATATACATGCAGGCTCCCTGATAGTCGAACATGGGAAACTCCAGCAAGATTTCAGGAAAACTTTGAATAATGTCAGTATTTAATCCTGCCCTTACCTTTATCTGTTCACGACAATCGTGTTTCAGTGTGACTTTCATTGTCAATTGAGGATTGCAGTTCTGCTTTGCATCAAGCACATGTACGCAATGGTTCCATATCCCTCCTGAACCCAGTTTATCGGCAACGGTTTTATACATCATATAGGCAAAACCCTGGTTGCCCCAGTTGGGCACTCCTCCGTAACTGTTGGCCATCTTGAATCCCCCGATCTCCCAGTCTTTCATATTTACCGTGCCATCGTTGTTTATGTCGATGTGATTGGTATACTGTCCGTCTCCATTGTAGTCATACCTTATCGAGTCGTTGTATCCTACGATGGTCATAGCGTGGTTGGGGCTGCCTCCAAAGCTGATGATGACCCATTTGCCTGCTTCAGGCGTTCCGGCCGGTAACTGGGCTTGTGGCGACATGTATTGTGCATAGAAGCTTGCAACACCTCCCACAGGTGATCCTTCAAGATGATCGTATAACCAGTGCTTAAGTGTTTCCAAACCGTCGGGGTCACCTACATAAATCTGATATGCATTGTTGATACGGTTATGCATACCATTATAATATTCATTGTATCCCGACATCCATCTTTGCTCCCCTCCGTACGCAAGAGTCCCGCCATAATCGGTCACATTTGGCATACCGTATTTCTTCAGGAGGCGGAAGCTATGCAGATAACTTACTCCATAATAACCATAGCCGCTGTTCCACCAGTTCCAGGAAAAATGCGTCGGGTATTGGTTATCAGGAATATTGGCGGGCAAACTCCTTACCCGGTCAACTTCGTAAGTAAAATTATATGCTATACCGCTGGCCTGTCCGCAACAATACCCTGATTGGTTAAAAACCGGCCTGAAATAAGGTTGGGTGGAATTATCCACTGACGATGGTAACGACATGGAACGGTATCGTTCCGGTAAACTAAGTTCCGGGAGTGACATCAATTGCTTCTCTTCCCACTGCGAAAGAGCTGGAAGATTGTTTCCTGTCAGACATGTTTCGTTTTGGGCGATAGTGCTTGAAAAGATCGCCACCAAAATGGCAGTAATGAATAGTCGGGTCATACCTAAGGTTTTGCTGTAAAAATATAGAATTATTTACAAGACCCGACAAACAAAGCCCCGGTTGCATCAATAAAATATCACCTCAGCACCGGGATGGGTTTCCTTGAATTTATCCACTTTTTTTTGGCTAAGCTTCGTATTGAAACATTCTATATGCTTAAGTCGTGAATTTTCTTCTATGCCTTTGAAGCTTTTAACTCTTGTGTTAAAGAAGGAAATCGAGCTGAGATTCTTCATCCCGGCAAGTGCGGAGAGATCCTTGATCATGGTTCCCGAAACATTTAGCGTCTCCAGCAATACCAGCCTGCTGATAGCGGAAAAATCGTCAATTGGTATGTTCTTAAGATTCAGATATGTAATCCTGTCTGTTCCCGAAATGGCATCCAGGTTAGTTATTGGATTATCCGAAATATCCAGGAAGGAAAGCTGATTCAACCCTCTGAGGGGTTCAATATCGCTAATTCTTACACCTCCTGCTTTTAGTATTTTCAGCCGGTAAAGGTTTCTCAAAGGAGCAAGGCTTTTTATTCCCGATAGGTTGCTGATGTCTATTTCCTTGAGATTGCTGATATTATGAAGATCTTCGCGACTTGGTTTTCCGGAAAATGCCACATATTTCCTGAATACATCCTGCCAGACTTCATCAAGCTGCTTCCACCAGTTCTGC
>Ga0180009_10002228_pt1 | contig 22972 bp, 16 predicted proteins | sample OS_PC_MetaG_FD_123537 | JGI IMG/M metagenome (GOLD analysis project Ga0180009, IMG submission 123537) | Groundwater microbial communities from the Aspo Hard Rock Laboratory (HRL) deep subsurface site, Sweden - OS_PC_MetaG | ecosystem: Environmental > Aquatic > Deep subsurface > Groundwater...
CACCCGCGACATTCTTTGTTAGAGGATGCGGCGCAGGGCGGCGGCGAGCTCGGCCACCTGGAAGGGTTTGGCCAGCACGGCCCGGAAGCCGTGCTCCTCAAAATTGGCCATGACCGCGTCGTTCGAGTAACCGCTGGCCACGATGGCGCGCACCTCCGGGTCGATGGCGCGCAGTCGCAAGAGGGTCTCCCGGCCCCCCAGCCCCGTGGGCACGGTGAGGTCCAGCATCACGGCGTGGAAAGGGTTTGATTCGGCGCGAGCCTGCTCGAAGCAGGCGATGGCTTCTTCGCCGTCGGCCGCGAGGGTTACGTCGAACCCCAGGGAGTCCAGCATGCGCCGCACAACCCTGCGGACGATGAGCTCATCGTCCATGACCAGGATTCTCCGTCCCTCTCCGGCGATGCCGGGCCTCTGCAGCGCGTGCTCCTGGGTGGGAGAGAGAGAGGCGGGCAGGTGAATGGCGAAGACGCTTCCCTTCTCGGGGGCGGAGTCCACGGTGATCGTGCCGCCGTGACGGCTCGCGATGGAGAAGGCGGTGGCCAGGGCGAGGGCAGACTCCGTGTTCTTGGCCCCGAAGTAGGGGTCGAACACGTCAGCCCGTTGCTCCGGCGGAATGGTCGGTCCGTGGTCTTCGAAGGCCACCTGCACGTAGCTGCCCGGCAGCAGCGCGCCGATCGCGTTGGTGACGGTCATGTTTTTGGCGCGGACGATCACGGGCGAGTCTGGTTCGCCCGCGGCGGAGGCGTTTCGAAGGAGGTGCTCAAAAGCCTGGCGAACCTGACCGGGATCCACTTCCGCCGCCCAGAGATTCTCCGCCAGCTCGACCGTCGGGCGCTGGGCGTTTCGGGGCAGGGCGTTTTGCATGGCTTCATCGAGCAGGGTGGCCACGCATGCGGTCAACTTGATGGGCTCCCCGCCACGCGCAAAAGTCAGCAGCCGCTGGGTCAGCCTTCGCGCACGCAGGGTGGCCTTCTCAGCGTCCACGAGCAGGGGGTGCACGTTGTTGTCGGGTTCGCAACGGGCGCGGGCCACGTTCAGGTTGCCCAGAATGGCCGAGAGCACGTTGTTGAAGTCGTGCGCGATGCCGCCGGCCAGTAGCCCAATGGATTCGAGCTTGCGGGCTTTGAGTAGCTCGTCGTCAATATCCCGCTGCTTCGTGAGGTTCCGGAGCACGCCGACGATTCCGGTGGGAGTGCCGGTTTTGTCCGTGATCAGGGCCATGTTGAGCGAGAGGAGCACTTCGTTGCCGGTACGGTTGGTGAATCGCGTCTCCACTCCGTTGAGTTGTCCGTTCCCAAGCAGCGTGCTCATGTCCCGAAAAGCCTTGTCGGCGTCGTCGGCGGCGACGAAGTCGAAGCTGTTTCGGCCGATGAGGTCCTTCTCCTTCTCGGCGCCGAAGAGGTGCAACGCGGCCTGGTTGGCCTCCACGATGATGCCGGTCAGGTCGCAGATGACCACCGCATCGCTGGACTGCTCCAAGGCAGAGGAGAGACGCCGGAGCCGCTCGTCCGCTTGTACCCGTCGGGTGATGTCGGTGAGCACGCCGACCAGGTGGTTCTCGTTTTGATCGCCCAGAATCCGCCCGGTGGCGGAGAGGTTTACGTAGTGTCCCTGTTTGTGTCGCGCCCGGTACTCCAGGTCGAACACTGGAGCTCCGGCGAGGGCGGATCCCATGGCGCGCATCAGCACAGGAAGATCGTCAGGGTGGATCCAGTCCAAGAACAGTTCCCCCGTGACCTCCTCGGGCGTGAAGCCGAGCACGTCCCGAACCTGGGGGCTCACATAGGTGAAGTGCCCCGCGTGGTCACATACAACGACGATGCTGGTGATGTTTGCGAGCACGGCCTGGAATCGGGCGCTGTCTTGCTCGAGGTCGGCTACGAGTGCTTTTAGTCGTTGAATCTCCGCCTGGAGATCCTGTTGGGGGCTGTCGTGCGCTTCCATTTTTCCGAAACACGTCGGCTCTTGTGAACGCTCTGCATCGCTCACCGCGCCCTGTCGCCCATCCAACCCACCGATACGTGTGCCCAATCAGCATAGGTGCCCCGGCGTGCGGACGTCAACCCAAAAGAACGTAATCTGGAACCCGAACGGGCGTTCGATAGAAACGAGCGTCGGGGCTGACAATGGCGCGCAGCGGCGGATTCGAATCAGGTGGGCTCGTCCAGCAGGGCCTTTAGACGTTTGTACCCGCTTTTACTGATGGGGAGCTCGGTGCCGTCGGTCAGGACGGCAAGGCGGTTGTCTTTGGAGTAGGGCTCGATGCGCTCCATGCGATCGAGGTTGATCAGGGTGGAGCGGTGGATGCGCACAAAGCGGGCTCCCGCCTGACCTCGCGCCAGGTAGTCGGCCAGGCTCGACAGGGTCTGGTGCTTGAGCCAGGAGCGGTTTTTGCTGTGCAGGCACACATAGTCACCTTCGGCCTCGGCATAGTCGAGCTGGTCCACGGGCAATACAGTGACCTGGGCACCGTCTTTGACCACGATGCGGTCGGCGAGGCTCGCGGGAGAGCGCGCTGCGGCAGACAGCTCGTGGGCCGGGGGCTGCTCGCGCTCGGCGGTGGGGCGGCCTATCAGCTCGCTCACACGCGCAAGGCACTCGGCCAGGCGCTCCGCCGCAAAGGGCTTGAGCAGGTAGTCCAGGGCGTGCACCTCAAAGGCCTTCAAAGCATATTGGTCGTAGGCTGTGACAAAGATGACGGCCGGGCGCTCATCGAGCAGCTCCAGCACCTCGAAGCCGTTGAGCTTCGGCATCTGGATGTCGAGGAGCATCAGGTCCGGCCGAAGGTCCCGCACGGCCTTAACGGCCTCGAAGCCGTTGGAGCATTCGCCGACGATCTCGACCTCGGGATGAGCCGATAGAAGCTCTCGCAGGTAGCTTCGGGAGAGCTGCTCGTCGTCGACCAATATCGCCCGCATGGGTTGCGGTTCACGTGTCGGAACGGTCGTCATTGTTACTCTCGTTGTGGATCGGTAGTCGCAGCTCGGCGCGATGCACGGGGTCGTCCTGATCGGGGCGTTCGAGGGAGGTGCGCAGTGAGGCCGCGTCGCCAAAGTACGTCGCCAGACGCTGCTCCACGATGTTCAGGCCGTGACCCCCGCCGGGGCGCCGCGGGGCGTCTGGGTCGTAGTTGTTCTCCACGGTCACTCGGAGGAGGTCGCGGTCCCTGCGGGCGGTGAGCTGCACCCACCCCCCGGTCACCAGGCCGGCCACCCCGTGTTTGACAGCGTTTTCCACCAGGGGCTGCAGCAGCAGCGGCGGCACCTGCACGTCGAGGGTGTCTTCGGCGATCTCTTCGCGGAGCTCCATGCGGTCGGAGAAGCGGATGAGCTCGATGCGCAGATAGTGCCGAGACAGGTCGAGCTCCTCGGCAAAGGGGATCGTCCATTTGTCACCGACGCCCAGGGAGCCCCGTAGAAAATCGGACAGGGTGATGGTCATCTGTCGCGCCCGGTCCGGCTCGCTACCGGTCAGGGCGGCGATGGAGTTCAAGGCGTTGAACAGAAAGTGCGGATTGAGCTGGGCGCGGAGCGCCTTCAGCTCGGCCTCCCGGGCCAGGGTCTGGGCCTCCACCATGCGCTGCTCCACGGCATGCTGCTCCTTCATGGTGAGGACGAGGTAGTGAAATACCACCGACAACAGGTAATAGGTAATGCCCACGCCGAATAGCAGCGGCAAGCGGGCGGAGAGGGCGGCGCGGGTCGCGGGCGGAAAGATGCGGATGAGACCCAAGGCCGTGACCTGCCATAGCCCACTGGCCGCCAGGGCGGCCATGGCGTGGGCCACCACCAGGGTCGTGAGGCGCGTGTGCAGCGGGTGCAGGGCGCGGCACATGTACAATGAAGAGCGGCATAACATCGCGAAGACAACGCAGAGGGGCAGGGCGAAAAGCACGATGTCCATGAGGCCCAACACGGACTGGCCCTGGACCGCGAGCAGGATGATCAGCAGCCCCGTCAGGGGGAACAGCAGCAGGAAGAACCCCAGGGCGACGCGGCGATTTTTGTCGTTGTTCATGGCGAGTCTTGGTCTGGGTTCAGTTCTTGATCTCCACGCCGCCAAAGAGGGCCACACCCGAGACGATGAGTCGCCTGGGCTCCACGCCGGGATCGGGTCGAGGGGGGCGGGTCTTGTCCTCGAAGGCTCCCATGATGGGGGAGCCCCTGAGCTCCACAACCCAATGGTCAGGGACCTTGATTTCGACGCCACCGAAGATGGCCCGGGCCTCGAACATGGCCTCGGTGCCCTTCATCTCGGCATGGCGCAGGTCGATGTCGTAGCCGCCGAACACCGCTGTGGCCTTACCGCCCTCCCAGTCCTGGGCGGTGATGCGCTCTTCGCGACCGCCGAAGAGCACGAAGTCCTGGGGGACCTCGGAGAGCCCTTTTTTGGGGGCGGGCTGATTGCGGCGCCCCGCAAAGATAGAGGTGGCGGCGATCCACACGCCCACGATGATGATCACCATCGGCCAGATGTAGCCCCATTGCAGGTGGATCCAACCGAGGGTGTGTAGCTGCAAGGCCGCCCCGGCGCCGATGGTCAGGAGGGCGAAGATGCGGTGTGACACTCCCGCCCCGCGCTGCATCAGATTACACAGCCCCACGAGGATGATGGCGACTGGCCAGTAGTGCCAAAGGCTCGCGACGAGCACGATCCCCATTTTGGACAGCAGCCAGATCACGCCCACGCAGACCACCAGGAGCCCCCACCAGATTCCCGAGAAGGAGCGCCGACTCCGTTTTTCTGTTTTGTCATTCATGTTCTTCGTAGCCTTTCCCGACACTTGGATAAAATGCCGTTTCTGAGTTGTGTTCAACACTCTTTCGCCGGGAGAGTTTGTGACCGACGCTGGCCGACTTTTCGCCACCTCTTCGGTGAACGTCGGATCCACTTCGATGAGTGGCGGATCTGAGCTGTGGTATGGTCGAGTGACCTGCGATGACTGATCGAGGCAACAGACGTCGAATCGTCTTTGTGGCGGGTATGATGCTGCTCGCCGGGAGCCCCTCGCTGTGGGCCGCGCCCAAGCGTGCGCGCGAGCCGGCGTCGCAGAGCGTGACCTATCCCAAGCTGGTGAAGTTCGTGCGGGCGCCCTATCCCGCATCGGCCCGGGCGGACCGGCGCCAGGGGGTGGTCGTATTGCACGTCACAGTGAGCGCCGTGGGCAAGGTGGCAGGCGTGAAAGTCGTGCGGTCCGCGGGCAAGGACCTCGATTTGGCGGCCACCTGGGCGGTGAAACAGTTTGTGTACAAACCCGCGACGGTGGATGGCAAGCCCGTCTCGGTGAAGATCAAAGTCGCCTACCCATTTCGCCTCCGCTCTGCCCGTGCTCGTCCCGCGTCGCGTGCCCGCCCGCGCAGGGCCTCCCGGCCCCGGCCCCGCGTGAGACCGCGCGCGGTGGCCGCCACGGGCCTGCTCACGGGCGTGGTGCGGGAGAAGGGGACCCGTATTCGCCTGGGGGACGCGGAGCTCGTGGTGTTTCGCCGGAGCGCCGGGGGCCGGTCCGTGGGGCAGTTTGTGGCCCGGGCCCACACCGACGATCTGGGACGGTTTCGCCTGACGCTACCGGCGGGGCGCTACGTCGTGACGGTGCGGGTGTTGGGGTGCTTCGCCTTCCGGGTTACCGAGACCCTGGCCCCGGGCACTCAACTTACGGTGGCGTACTACGTGGAACGGTTGGTGTACGACCCCTACCACACCATTGTGGTGGCCAAGGCCCTACGTAAGGAAATCAACCGCTACTCGGTGCCGGTGGAGGTGGTGGAGAAGATCCCCGGCACCCAGGGGGACGCCCTGCGCGCCGTTCAAAACATGCCGGGCGTGGGGCGCGCGAGCTTCAGCCTCGGGTTTCTGCTGGTGCGGGGATCGGATCCGCGGGACACCCGGGTCCTGCTCGAGGGGCACGTGGTCCCCCAGCTCTATCACTTCATGGGGCTTTCTTCGGTGTTCAACTCCGACCTGATCCGCCGGCTGGACTTCATGCCGGGAAACTTCTCGGTGCAGTACGGGCGGGCCACGGGGGGCATCATCGACGTGTTCTCCCGCCGTCCCCGGCGAGATGGGTGGCACGGCTACCTGGATGCGGATCTGTGGGACATCGGTGCCCTGGTGGAGGGTCCCGTGGGCAAAGGTAGCATCGCGCTGTCCCTGCGTCGCGCGCACATTGACGCCATCTTTGCCCTGCTGCCCAGCATCGCCCTGACCGCGGCCTACTACGACTACCAGGCGCTGTTCGACTATCCCGTGGGCGGCGGCGGACTCCGCATCATCGCCTTTGGCGCCGACGACCGGCTCAAGCGTCGCATCGAGGACACCACCCACTTTGAGACCGTGCACGTGACGCTCTTTGCCAAGACCATCGCCCTGTGGCGCCGGCGCTGGGGGGCGCACCAGGTGCGGCTTTCCGCCGCGGGCGGCTACACCCGCACCGAATCGGGCCCGGGCCCCGATGCCGTGGAGGACACGGGTCGGCTGTCCTGGCGGCTGCACTACAGCTACGATGTGAGCCGCGGTTTGAACCTGGCCGTGGGCGCGGTGGGCGAGGTGGCCCGCTCGCGCCTCTCCACCGGACCCTCGGCCCTGTCGCTGGAGCTGCTAGACAACAAGACGGCCACCGACGCGTCGGTTGAGGCCATCGAAATCTGGTCCACGGTGGTGAGTCAGGCCCTGTACCTGGAGGCTGTCTGGAAACCCACCCAACGGCTCACCGTCATTCCGGGGCTGCGGGGCGAGTATTTCCGCGCAGGGGAGGTGAGTCGCTTTGTATTCGATCCGCGTCTCACCACCCGGCTGACGCTGGTGCCCAAGAAGCTGGACCTCACCGCCGCGGTGGGGCTGTTTCACCAGGAGCCGCAGCTCGAGCGCATTCACGTCCTCACAGGGGGCAATCCGTCCCTGCGCCACGAGCGGGCCCTGCACGTGGGGCTGGGCACATCCTGGAGCATCCTCCCCTCCCTGACCTTGCAGGTCACGGGCTTTTATAAGCGGCTCTGGGGGGTGATCAGCGAGACCGATTACTGGTTGTCCCGCCAGGGTGAAGCGGTGCCCGAGCACGTCGCGAACCAGGGGCGGGGGCGCATCTACGGGGGCGAGCTGCTGCTCAAGAAGGCTGCCGATCGAGCGTGCCCGCGCTGGCTCCGGGCCCAGAAGTGCTTTGCGTGGCTCAGCTACACCCTGTTGCGATCCGAGCGGCAGTACGACACCGGCGGACCCTGGGAGCTATTCGAGGACGATCAGACCCACCTGCTCACCTTCGTGATTTCGGCGGCCTGGCCCGGGGGGTGGGCGCTGGGGATCCGGTTTCGGCTCGCCTCTGGGCGGCCCCAGGACTTCTATACCGCGGGGCTCTACGATGCCGATACCAACACCTACGTAGGCGCCCGTGGCTCCATTCGCACCGGTCGCATGCCGCTGTTTCACCAGCTTGACGTCCGGGTGGACAAACGCTTCGTATTCAAGCGTTGGATGTTGGCGCTGTATCTGGACATCCAGAACGTCTACAGCTACCAGGCCTCGGAGTTCGTGCAGTACAACTACAACTTCACCAAAAACGGCATGCTCACAGGCCTGCCCATCGTGCCCTCTTTGGGCATCCGAGGGGAGTTCTGATGCGTGTCTTTGTCGCGGTCCTGGCCGTGGGCCTGGCCGTTTTCGTGGCGTCCTGCGTCCCGGAATTCGCTCCGGCGTCCCAGCTCGGCGACTCGCCCCAGGTCCTCGCTGTTCGTGTGAATCCTCCCGCGGTGGCGCCGGGCGACACGGTGCGCCTCGACGCGTTGCTGCACTGGCCGGGTGACGCGCCAGAGTACCTGTGGCTCGTGTGTGTGCCCACTGCGGCCGACACCATCGACACCTGTGTTGCCAATCGCCTCGGCGACGGGGGCGTGCTCCTGCCCCTCTGTGCCAGCGCCCCCGGGGCGCCCCTGTGTTACGCCTCCCGGGACGCCACGGCGCTGTACACCGTGCCCGGAGACGTCGACGCCCCAGACGGGGGCGCGTCGATCTTCGTCGAGCTCGTGGTGGGAGACGACGTGGATAGCCAGGAGTGCGCGCGTGCGTACCGCGATCTGAACCCGGCGGCGCGCTGCCTCGTGGCCGTAAAGCGGCTGGCGGTGTCAGGGTCGGTGGAGGCGGCGCACCGCAACCCCGCGCTGCTCCCCCTGGAGGTGGACGGCCTTCCGGTGGACGCCACGTCCCTGGTGGCGCTCGACCCCACGGGCGCGCAGGGCGAGGACTTGGCGGTGAACCTGACGGTGGGGGTCGTGCCCGAGACCGTGGACGAGCTTTTGGGAGACGAGCCGCCCGACGAGGTGCGACTCCCGGTCGCGTGGTATGCCACCTGCGGCGGCTTTGGCGAGGACGAGGGCAGTCTCGTATGTCAACTACCGGCGGCGGGTGAGATTGCGCCCACGTGCGAGCTCCTGGAGGTCGAGTGGCAGCCCGCGGCCTCGGGCGAGTGCACGGTGCACGTCACCGTTCGCGACGGCCGCGGCGGCGTCGTTTGGATCACTCAACAATTTGTGGTGGGGGCCGGGGGCTGAGGAGCGAGTCAGGGTTTCTTATTGACCGTCGCCACGCGCTTGATGATCACGAACTCCACGCGACGGTTGGTGGACCAGCAGAGAACGGTTTTGGCCTGGCATTTGAGGCGGCCTTTACCGTAGCCCGTGGCCTTGAGGCGGTTGTCGCCCACGCCCTTGTTCACCAGGTAGCGCTTGACTGACTCGGCGCGCTTTTGCGACAGGTGCAGGTTGTAGCGCCGGCTGCCGCGCTGGTCCGTGTGGCCCTGGATCTCGATGAGCTGCAGGTCTTTGCGCTCATTGATGACCTCGGCCAGGGTGTCGAGCAGCTTGAAGGACACCTTCCGGATGATGTCCTTGTTGGTCTGGAAGTAGATCTTCTCGTTGAGCTGGAAGCCCTTTTTGCCGATCTTGAAGGGGACCTCGTCGGGACAGCCGTCGTCGTCCTTGTACTTGTTGAAGGTCTCCGGCTCGTTGGGGCACTTGTCGTCCTTGTCGAGGATTCCGTCCTTGTCGTTGTCCGGGTCGGGGCAGCCGTCCTCGTCCTCGAATCCGTCCTTGTCTTCCTTGGTCTTGGCGAAGTTGTCCGCCTTGTCGGCGTCGGTGCCGGGGCATTGATCGTCCTTATCGGGCACGCCGTCCCCGTCGTTGTCCGGGTCGGGACAGCCGTCCTTGTCCTCGAAGCCGTCCTTGTCTTCGGGCTCGTCCGGGCACTTGTCCACGCTGTCGGGGATGCCGTCGCCGTCGCGGTCTTCCTCGACCTTCTCAGGGCAGCCGTCGTTGTCCTCGATGCCGTTGTAGTTCTCCGGCGTGTTCGGGCATTTGTCGTCGATGTCGAGGATGCCGTCCTGGTCGTTGTCGGGGTCGGGGCAGCCGTCCTCGTCCTCGAAGCCGTCGAAATCCTCGGGCTCGTCCGGGCACTTGTCCACGTCGTCTTTGATGCCGTCGCCGTCGCGGTCGCCCACGGTGGGCTCGAATACGAAGGAGGCGAAGATCCGGAAGTCGGGCGAGCCCACGTTGTTCAGCGGCCCTACGCCCGTGAGGCCGACGCCGGCACTCACGGCGAAGAACGAGCTTGCGGCCAGGTAGAATTTGAAGCCTGCCATGAGCTCCACGGGGAGGCTCCGCTTGAAGGCTTTGACGGTCAAGTCTGCGGAGAGGTAGGGGGTCCGTCCGTTCGCCACCAGGGGATCGAAGGTCCCGGCGCGGTAGACCCGGTCATCGGCCATGAGGCTGCTGAGCTCGATGGAGCCAAAGATCTCAGCCACGAACACCACCGATGGGACAAGGGACCAGGACATCCCCACGCCGTAGGTGATTTCGTACAGCCAGGTGAGCTCCCGGGACAGGCCGTTGTCACCCTTTTTTGTGTTGAAGCCATAGTCGTCAGGATTTGCGCCAGAGGGGTCATCCTGGCCGCAGGAACGTCCCACCATGCCGGCGGCTTCCACGTTGGTCCACAGGCAGCTGCTCCAGCCGTCGTTGCCCGTGAGCTTGCCGGTGGTAGCGAAGCGAAGCCGCAAGCCGAAGTTCACTGAGAGCAGGAGCTTGTGCTTGCGCCAGTATTTGTCGAGGATAAACTTGGGCGCCACGGTGACGCCGCCCGAGCCGATCATCTTTTCGTTGCCGTTGCCCACGCGGCTGGAAGGGAAATAGATCGAGAGCATGGCGCCGAGGCCCACGGGGAAGGTGGAGGTGTCCTTGAACCGGAACTTGAAGTGCAGATACATGTCGCCGAGGCCCTGGGACGTAAACTTCCCCTCCTTGTCGTAGTTCATGGGGAACTTGTTGCCGGCGGCTTGCTGCCAGACGGTGCACCGATAACCCGGGTCTCTGCAATCCGGCGAGCCGACAGGCCGTTCGAAATGGCTCACGCCGATCTGGCTGTTGTGGAAGGAGATGGGAATGCCGAAGCCGACCTCCAGCCAGGGTTTGCCCCTTTTGGAGAGCTTGGCCAGCCCCATGGCGAACTGCAGGTTCGCGCCCACCATGTCGGTGGTTTTGTAGAAGCGGCCGCCGGCGCCCTCCATGGTGAGCGGGTTCCGCGCGTAGTTCACCATGAGCCCGAAGCTCGTGGTCCAAGGGCTGAGCACCTGGGTGGAGTCGATGCTGAAGTGGCCCTTGGAGTCCATGGCGGGCTTGAACATGTTGATGTCTACCGGCCCACCCTGGGCGTGGCCCAACAAGGGCGCTGCCACGAGCCCAGCGGCCAGCGTCAGCGTCACGCAAAGTGCGCGCCAGGCGGCGAATGGACGGGGGAGCATTCGGGGACGGACAGGCTCACGCATGAAATCGCCTTTTTTCTCGTCGGCGGTGTGAAAATAAATGGGGCTGGTACGGGCTACCGCGCGACGACTGCTTTATGTATGGCCGACACCATAGCGATCCTGGGGCCGAAGGTCCATTCCATTTTTGGAGAGAGGTCAGGACCTGGACCGGGGGTCGCGGGGATGTCACGCTGAGGGGCTTAAGCGACCAGAATTACGCGCAAAAAGCGCGGGGTTCGAGGGCGGTTGGGTTTGAATATTGAGCCGCACGCCCGTGGTGGTGACGGGCGCCGAGAAGGCGTACTCCCGGTCATCGATCGGGTCGCCCCCTGTGCCGGCGGTGACCCAGCCGGTACCGTCCCAGCACTGGACCGCGCCGCCGGACAGGCTGCGTCCGGTGTTGCTGCCTCTCTCCCGTGGGATTCGGCGGGTAGCATTGAACAGCTCTTTGCTGCCGGGAAAGGGCGGATCCGGTAGCGGTTACGTGGGGCGTTGAGGCGTGAGCACGGCGAGGATTCTGCCGGAGAGGTCCTTCCACACGAGCACCGCCACCACCCACCACAGGGCGATCCACAGCGGCACGCCGCCGAGCCACCCCAGGTGGTAGCGGTGCAGGCCGCCCACCTGGATGTACAGGACCTCGATGAGCGGCCCGCCCACGAGCATGATCAGGGCGAGGAGCCGGTCGTGTCGGTTCCAGCCAAAGAGCAGCGCATACAGCACGGCGGCGCCGGCAAAGGGCAGCCAGGAAAGCCAGGGGTCGAGGTAGAAGCGGTAGATGGTCTGGCGCGTCGCGAACACCAGCAGCAGCAGGGCGGCGATGCGCAGCCACGCGCTTTGTAGGCGGCGGTGACCGAGCTGCACCCGGTTGCTCGGTAGCATGGGAGGATGCAGTCGGTGCCAGCGGGCCAGGGTGGCCAGCAGCCGGAGGATCAACCCCCAGAAGACCAGCATCCAGACGGGGATGCTGGACCAGGTCACGTAGTGCGGCACGGTATAGTCGTAGATGCGATGGCGCACCACTGAGCTCCAGTCGTTGAAACCGCCGAGGGCGGTGCACAAAAGCAGGAACAGCAACTCCCCGGCGAGCTCCCGGGGCCGGGCGTGCCGCACCCGGGCCCAGGCGATCATGCGGGCCAGCACGAGGCAGGGCACCAGAGCGGTCATCAAGGGCAGGGACGTGGACCACCCGGCGATGGCCACACTCGCGGCGACGATGACGGCGACGTCCACGGCCAGCTCGGCGTCGGTGGTCAGCGGGGCGGTGCGTGCCCGGGCACGGGCTCGGGCAGCCGCGTCCAGAGGCGCTGTCTGCTCAGCGCCAGACAAAGCGCACCGATTCTTTTACGAGGGTCTCGGGATGGTCGAGCCCGTGTGCGTAGGCGTCAGTGGTGTAGTTCTGGGCCCAGTTGCATTCTGCGCCGCATTGATTGGCGGCGGGGCCATGGAAGCGGGTGGGCTCGATCAGCTCGCAGGCGTGGGCGTAGAGCGCGTCCACGTTTTCGAAGTCGAGCACATTGATGCGCCTTGGAGCCACGTTCTGGCAGGACTTGCACGGCCAGTAGAGGTGTCCGTCGTAGTCCACATGCGGTTTGATGGTGTTGCGGCACTGCAGCTTGGCCGAGCCCAGCAGCCTGCGGTTCATGCGCGCCGAGCCGGCCACTTTGTAGCCCTGGGCGATGCGCTCGAGCACCCGCTTACCGAAGGCGCGGAACTCAGGATCACCCGGGAGGTCCGGGTGGATGCGCGGGCCCACGTTCATGGGCACCGGGCAGAACGTGATGGAAAGGTCGTTGACCAGGTTCAACACGTCGCGGGCGTCTTGCAGGTGGCCCGGCTCGATCACCGTGTTGACCATGAGCTTGAAGTCCATCTCGTCGGACAGCTCGCGCAGTAGGAGCAGGTTGCGCACCACCGTGTCCGGGTCGTCATAGCCCCAGAGCGACTTGCAGGACGCCAGATTCAGCCGGTCCAGGGAGACCACGATGATGTCCATATCCGCCAGCCAACTGCGCCAGGAGGATTTTTGCAGCTGACGCGCGATGAGGCTGGCGTTGGTGTTGACCGTAATCGGGTAGTAGTCCAGGTCCCGGGCGGCCCGGGTGAGCTCTGGCAAGTCGGCCCGCAGGGTGGGCTCGCCGCCGGCGAGGTATACAGAAGGGGTGCGGGTGCGCATGATCCGGAGCAGCTCGAGGCCCTCGGCGGTGTCCAAGGTACCCTCTTGTGGCAACTCCGGGTAAGCCCGTCCGAGATGGTCGTCGCAATACGAACACCGGAAGTTGCACGCGCGGTGGGTCGTCCAGATGAAGTACATGGGCAGCAGGTCTTCGCGCCCTGCTCGGGACCGACGGCGGTTGGTGAGGTAGTTTTCCAGCACAGTGGCGTTGGAGGCCATGCGCTGGCGCCACTTCGCCAGACCCGCGCGCGGTGGCTCCAGGGTGGGTCGCAGGCAGGCGGCCAGGGCCCGAGCCTCCGCGGCGAGACGCGGCCAGTCCGGGTGGCCGGGCCGGGGGCGATAGAGCCTGAACTCGGGCAGGGACCCCGGTGGCTCCGGGGCGGGTGAGGGGAGCTGTGACCGGGGTTGCGTTTGGGCTTGTGTTTGGGTCGTGAGTTCCATGTCAGCTCTCCTCCGGGGTTCAACGCTGGGCAACCCCGGGCAAGACGCCTTGGAGGGCGCCGAGGGTTAGACGGGTGAGCAGGTCGGTGGCACCGGCGCGGTCGATGGATCCGTCGAACAGGTGGTGCAATCCCACCCGGGCCCAGAGGGCCAGAAAGGACTGCACCACCAGGCCCGAATGCGGAAGCTCCAGGTCCATCGACGCTGCGATTTGCTCCAGCCGCGCCGAGAGCAGCTCCACCACCGGCAGCGCCAACCCCTGACGCAGGTCTGTGAGATTGATGCCGTCTGCGACCTTCTGTCCGTAGGCCTCCACGAACCCCCGCCGTTCGGACCAGTAGGTCAAAAAGGTCTCCGCCGAGCCGCGGATTTGTTCGGGCAGACGTGCGGGCTCCGGTGCCAGCCACAGGGGTGCGAGGCGTTGCACGAGGCCCGTGTTGAAGTCTTCCAGGAGCTCGTCCAGCAGGGCGTCCTTGCTGGCGAAGTGGACGTAGAAAGTGCCGTGGGCCACCCCGGCAGCCTCCGTGATGGTGCCGATGGAGGTGTCCCGGAAACCGAGGCTCTCGAAGCAGCTCAAGGCTGCGGTAATCAAAGATTTTTTGGTTTTGGCCTTCTGCTGCTGTCGGGCTGTGCGCTGCTCCATGAGAAGTGCCTTTCTGGTGACATCTGGTCAGTGACTGCTTATCAGTGAATATCAGTCACCCATGAGGCGGTCAAGGAAAAACGTTGCGAGGCAGCGAATTGCGCGTCGTCTGGCGGCTTGACAGCCCGACGGCGGTCTGCGTAGCCTGGGAGTGACTCTTTCAAAACGCGGGACGACGAACCCTTATTGTGGAGCGTGGAGGCTTTAGATGGCACCAACGGAGCAGCAGCGCGGGATCTCGAGAATTGATCCGTTCTCGAAGGAGTATCTTGGCGTGGCGGTGAAGCGGTCCCGCGAGCATTACCAGGACCGATATAAGGAGATCTTTAAGTCCTTCCCAAACCTGTTCAAGGACCTGGGGCGGCAGGCCACGGATCGCTATTATCGGGAGCTTGCGCGCTGTTGGCTGGCTCCGGAGAACGTCTATGATCCCTTCGAGGCGTGGCACAACGCGTGCGTGATCACGACTCGCTGGCTGCAGCTCGGCCGGGGACTGGTCAACTATGGCAATGACCAACGGGTGAAGAAGGGGGAGCGGGAGCCGGGTACTGCGTGGCGTCTGGGCGAGAACATCGCGGTGACCCCCAAGGAGGTTGTGTACGAGAGCGACGTGCTCAAGGTCTACCACTATTTGACGCCGGACGCGCCGGGGCGCAAAGTGCATCGTCGCCCCTTTTTCATGCTCTACTCTTGGATCAACGCCTATTGGATCCTGGACCTCACCCCCGAGACGAGCATGGTCCAGTCCATCCGCGATGCGGGCATCGATCTGTACATGACCGACTGGCAGAAGCCCGAGACGGACGAGGCGTTCAACTACGATTTTGCCACGTACATGCAGGAGTGCCATCGGGCGGCGGATGCCGTGCGTGCGCACAGCGGCGAAGAAATCCTCTGCATCGGTGGGTACTGCATCGGAGGCGTGTTGGCGGACATTCTGGTGGCGCAGGATCCGGACCGTGTGGCGGCGGTGGTCAACCTCACCACGGGAATCGATACCTACGCCGGGGAGGACGGCGCGGGGGCCTTCGGGGCCTTCACGAGCTTTGACATCGCGGACCTTGGCAAGTACGTCGAAAGGCACGGCGGGATGCTGCCCCAGAAGGAGTTCTCGGAGTTTTTCGACAATGTGAAGCCCGGCAAAGCCGTGGACGGCTTCATGGCGCGCTACGTTTACGGCGCGGACATCCCCGACGACCCGGTGAGCTACTGGAACCGCCGCTCGGCGCGCCCGGTGTACCCGGTGCACATCGAATTCCTCAAGCGGGTGTACAACGACAACGAGCTGGCCGAGGGCAAGCTGTCCCTGGGTGACGGCGTGGTGGATCTGCGGCGCATCCACCAGCCTCTGCTGGTGATAATGGGCGAGTACGACCACATTGTTCCCCTCCCGGTGGCCCTGCGCACCCACCACCTCGTATCCACGCCGCCGGCCGAGCAGGAGGCAATTCTGATCAAGGGCGGTCACGTGCGCGCCATCGTGAACGACGGCCTCTATCCCATCGTTGCTGACTTTTTGAAGCGCCACGCGGGCGCTCGGGATCGCGTGGTCGGCTGAGCCTACGCCCGGGGGCAGTCACCGCGTGTGCGACGCGGTCTTGCTCAGCCTCCGGAGCACCGGATCCGAGGGGTAGGCCTGTAATGCCTGCTGTAGCAGGCGACGGGCGTCAGCCCGGCGGCCCACGTCGCGCAGGGCGATCACTTTGTAGGTCAGGAATCGACGGCGCTGGTCGTCGTCGCGGGGGGGCTTTGTCAAGAGGGGCAGCGCGCGCATGGGACGGCCGCGCTTGAGCCAGCTCGAGGCGAGTCGCAACCGGATCTCGTCATCGGCCGGCGCCAGGCGGCGGGCGGTGTAGAGGGCGGCCCAGGCGGGTTCGTTGAGCCGTCTCTGTTCCAGCAGCGTCGCCAGGGCGAGCAGCTTCCGGGGTTGGGCCATGCACCGGGCGTAGCTGGTGAAGAGAGGCTTGTAGGCCGGGTCTTTGCGTCCGGCCGGAAGCGCCTGGCGGAGGGACGCGTCGAAGAGGCGCATGAAGCCCGACGGGAGATGGATGATGCGCAGCGCGCGCGCGTAGGCCTCCATGGCGTCGAGATGCGCGCGCCGGCTGGTGGCGGCCTCCCCGCGCTTTAGCCAGGCGTAGTAGCTTTGGGGCTGGCGGCGGGTGGCCAGGTCCCACAGGGCGCGGTCCGAGGTCCAGGCACCGGTGAGATGCACCGACAGGGCGCCCCACAGCAGACCCAGCGAGAGCACCGCGCCCAGCACCGCGCCTGCCCGCGGGTTGCGGCGTGCCGTGTGCAACTCCTGAAGTAATGTGGGGCGAGGCGCGCGGGTGGCACCGGGTGCGAGCAACCACGCTGCCAGTAGCGCGAGGGAGAGCGTGGGCAGGATAAGGTAGCGGTCGTTGACCCGATAGTAGAGGGGCACCAGATTGCTCATGGGAAGCAGCGCCAGCAGGAACCAGCCAAGGGCTGCCAGGGGCTTCCACCAGCGGCGCACCAGACAGAGCACGGCCAGCAACAGGGGGGCTACGAGCCCAGCGACGGCTTGGGGCGTCCAGCCCCGGGGGAGGCGCGCCGGGTACAGCGGGGACAGGTCGAACGGCCACGCCACCGCGCGGAGGTAGTGGCCGTAGCTGTCGCCCAATCGCGCCAGGACCGGGGAGGGATCCTGGCGCATGATCTCCTGGGATCGCCAGCGTCCCTGGACCACCGGCACCAGGGCCGTTGCCACCGCCAGATGTGGGAGCACGCGCGCCACGGCGATGCGGAGCCGCGTGCCGCACACGACCCAATCCAACAGGAGCAGGAGTGCCGGGAGCACGATCAGGGTGTTCTTGGAGAGGAGGGCGCCGGCGAACAGCGCAAAAGAGAGGTACGGGCGGCGCCGCTGCCCGGCGGTGGCTCCCTGCACGTGGAAGAGCGCAGCGCCCATGGCGAAGGCGAAGGACTGCACGTCCTTGAGCCCGGTGATCCAGGCCACCGATTCCACGTGGCTGGGGTGTGCGGCGTAGACCGCCGTGGCCAGGATCGCCGCCAGGGGGGAGCCGCCGAGGCGCAGCAGGAGCCGGTAGAGCACGGTGAGCCCCACGGCGAAGACGACGATGTTCACGGCGTGGAAGCCTGGTGCCCAATCGCCCCAGAGCGAGTATTGCAAGGCGTTGCTGAGGTGGTGCAGCGGGGTGTAGACCTGCTGGTGCAGGGTCGTAAGCAGCGTCCAGAGGTTGGCGCCGCTCAGGGAGTGTACGGTGGGGTTGTCGACCAGGAACTGGTGGTCGTCCCAGCGCAAAAAGCCGCCGGTGAGGGCGCGTCCAAAGAGCGCCAGGCTCAGCAGGAAGAACCCGACGAAGGGATAGACCAGGCGCTCAGCGAGGGTCTCGTCCTTGGCTGGACCGGGGAGCGCCAGGGCGGGTCCGGCGGCGGTGGTCGGGGAGTCCGGGGGGGGCGTTGCCGCGTCCTGCGGGTCACTCGTGGTGCTCCGCGCTGATATGTCTCGGTTCGGGCGAGTCTTGGCGCGGGACCGCTTTTTGCGCCGGGATCCCATGGCGGCCGAGTGTAGATCCAGTGGCGCGGTTTGGCTAGCGTGCGGCAGGCCGGTGAGAAATCCAGGCTAGATGCAGCCGAGGGTGTAGGGGCTGACCTTGCTGCGGCGGTAGTACCGGCGGCCCCCGGGGCTCGTGCCGAGAGGACCGGGGTTTTCAGCGGGGCCGATGCGCTGGATTGTCCACACGTCCGATGTGCACCAGCCCGTGACGTAGATGAGCTTGTCGTTGGGGTGCACCGCGAGGCCCGAGGCTTTCACGATGTCCAGGTCCAACGTGACCACCTTGCGTGTGGTCGTGTCAACGATGGCCACGTAGTGTTTGGCATAGACTGCCACGTACAGGAACTTGTTGTCCTTGGATAGCGCGATGGTGCGGGGCATGGAGCCCACGTAGATCTTGTGAATCACCTTGCCCAGTCCGGTGTCGATGACTTCGATTCGTCCCCTGCGTAACACAGACACGTAGAGCAGCTTGCCATCCTTGCTGAGCGCCGTGTGCCGCGGATACAAAGACGTGGGGATCTGCTTGCGGATGCTCATGGTGGCCGTGTCGACCACGGTGACCGTGCGGCCGCCCGTGTTGGCCACGTAGAGGGTTTTGCCGTCCGCTGTTACCGACAGCCCGCGCGGGTAACGACCGGTCTTCACCCGGCCCAGCCGCTTGAGGCTCGTGGCGTCCAGCTTGACCACGCGCCCCAGCCAGTTGGCCACGTAGAGGGTCTTGCCGTCCGCCGACAGGGTCAGCCACTTGGGCAGGCTCCCGGTCCGCACGGTCTTGCGGATCTGCCAGGTCCGGGTGGAGATCAGGTGGAGCTTGCTCTTGTAAAAGTCCGTCACGTAGAGCGTGGCGGAATCCAGGCTCGAGAGGGACTCGATGGCGTTGCCTCGCCAGTGCAGGGTCTTTTTGCGGTGCAGGGTCAGGGCGTCCAGCACGTCGACGTTTTTGCCCCGCCGCATGCCGAAGTTGGTGACGTACAGGTACTTGCCGTTGGGAGAGACGGAGCAGCCCTTGGGCATCACGCCGGTTTTGGCGCCGCCCCAGATGCGAAAAGTGTCGCCCCCGATTTTGACCGAGTATCCGATCTGGCGCTTCGAATAGCGGGTCCGGGCCCGGCTCGGCGCCGCGCTGAGGCAGCAGAGCGTCCAAGTCATGATCAGGCCCAGCGCAAATCCGACCGCGGTTCGATGTCTCGTGTACAACGGCTACGTCCTCACTCAGTATCTGTGACGATCTCCGCCACTCAAGATTCATCCCCGGCCCCACCGGCGATTTCAACATGGTGCAGCCCACAAATCCTGTCAACTCATGCATTGGGGACGTGGTTAGCTCACTGCGTCCCCTCGAGCTTCAGCTTCGGGGCCGGGAAGCCCATTCGCAGGAGCGGCGCCCGCAGGTCTTCGGGCAATTCGGCGGAGAAGCGCACGAGCTCGCCCGTGGCGGGGTGGGGGAGCCACAGGTGCGCGGCGTGGAGGGCGAGCCGGCGCAGGCCGTAGCGTTCGGCGACGGCGCGGTTGAGGGGGCCGTTGCCGTAGTTGGCGTCCCCGATGACCGGGTGGGACAGGTGCTTGAGGTGTCGCCGCACCTGGTGCAGCCGACCGTGACGCAGCCGGGCGGCAACCCAGGACAGGTGCCGCGGATGGGCAGCGGCCGTGTACAGGGTTTCGATTTCCGTGGTGGCCTCCACCCGCGGTCCTCCCGGTCGACGCGGGATCGGGTGATCCACCGTAACGTGATCCGGCGGTGCTCCCCGCACCAGGGCGCGGTACTCCTTGCGGAGCGCGCCGGCGGCGGTGGCCTCCCCCAGACGTTGGGCGGCAGCGGCGTCCAGGGCAAAGGCGATGACCCCGCTCGTGCCGCGATCCAACCGGTGCACCGGATACACGGTGCCCATGGCCAGCAGGTCCCGCACCCAGTCCACCAGGGTCTCGCGATCCCGGCCCCAGCCCCGGTGTACGAGCAGCCCGCTGGGTTTGTCCATCACCAGCAGGGACTCGTCCCGGTGGAGGATCCGCCCGGTGAGGGGGTGGTCCAAGCGTACCTCGAGGTTGGGTGATGGCGCGAGCGGTCTATTCCGCGTAGAGCGGGAGCATGTCCGTGATGACGATGGAGTCCGGGAGCACGGGGATCTCCTGGGTGGAGATGAGGCAGCCGTCCGGGCAGTCCGCGTAGCGGCCCCAGAACTCCATGGTGACAAACTCACCCGGCGCTGCGACGAGGTTGGCGGTGATGAACTGGCCCTCGGGGTCGGTGAACATCTGACCGCGCACGGGCATGCCATCGGCGAAGTAGAAGGAGTTGCGGTTCGGACCTTCATACACCGACAGGAGCTGGCGGACCGGGTCTGACTCGGGGCCGTCGTAGGCGCGCATGGCGGCGTTCTGGAGCTCATCCCGGTTGCAGTCGTATACGCGCCCCGCGACGATGCCGCGACCCTCGATGCGTTGGATGCCCAGGATGGCCGGAACGGTCTCCATGCTGATGGCCGACACCACGAGGCGGTCCTTGCCCGTGGCCTGGGGCGGTCCGGGGGGCATGCCGGCCACAGGCTCATTGAGCTCCATGGTGATGAAGTAGTCGGTGAACGTCGGGTCCCAGATCCGGAAGTGCATGCGGGGCACGTTGGGCGGCGCCATCACGGTGTAGGAGCCGTTGGGGCCCGTCTCGGCGGAGGTGTCATAGGGCTCGTCCGCGAGCAGGTCGGCCACGGACTCGTACACGGACACCACCACGGCCTCCACGGCCCAGTCCTCCTCGAAGTCCTGGACGATGCCGCTGATCTCCGTCTCCACGGTGTAGCTCAAGGCGGGGTCGGGCTGGCCCACGCAGCTGAAATCAGGAACTCCCGTCGGCGTGATCAACGTGTCATCCGACAGGTGATCGGCGGGGGTGTTGCTGTTGTCGTTGGTGTTGTTTGTGCCGCCGTCGTCGTCGCCGCAGCCGGTGAGGCCCGAGGCGAGACAAAGGGACAATACGGCGGTCAGAACCGACACCAGATTGCGAGTGCGCATCCATAGCCTCCTTGTGAATGGCGATTATACAGACAGGTTTCCGATCAGTGTCAACCACGGAATCTCATCCGGCCCCGCTTCCGCCGTTGGCTTGCTGTGGTAGGATTGGCTCTGACACGCGCACTTGAGAGCGCCAAAGGAGAGTTGGACCATGTCACTACGCAACCAGACGGGTATCCGGGTGCTGGCAGGCGTGCTGGGGTTGGGGCTGGTCCTCGCGGGATGCGGCGACGACGACGGGCCGAGCAATTCCGACCCGGTGGTGGTCGAGCACTGTAACCCGCTGGCGTCCGAGTGGGACTGCATGCTGCCCTACCCGTCGGACTTCTTCCTCGTGCCCGACGAGACCTTCGTCAGCGGCTCCCGGGTGGTGATTCCCGACGCCGTGGCGCCGTTGAACCAGAGCGAGCTTCCGGTGAACCCCTTGGCGGTGCACCCGCCCGACGGATTCTCGCAGCTCCCGGCGATCCTGGCCGTGTTTCCCTTCGATGTGGACGACTCGAACCTGGTGTTCCATTCGGACGACGTCTTCGAGTCCACGGGCCCGGACAGTCCCACGGTGCTCATGGAGGCCGACACGGGCCTACGGGTGTTGCACTTCGCAGAGCTGGATCCCCGGGCCAATAACGACACCCGCCGGGCCCTCATCATTCGACCCCTGGTGAAGCTGGAGGAGCAGACGCGTTACATCGTCGCGGTGCGACGCCTGGTGACCGAGGCCGGGGATCCCGTTCCCGCGGCGCCCGGCTTTGTGCGGCTCCGGGACGCCACGGCCGCGGGCCACGCCATTCTCTCGCAGCTCGAGGAGCACTACGAGCAGAACATCTTTCTCCCCCTGGCGAGCGCGGGCGTGGACCGGGCCGAGCTTCAGCTCGCCTGGGATTTCACGACGGGGTCGGTGGAGCACACCCAAAAGGCCCTGCTGCAAATGCGGGCGCTCGCCATGGCGGATATGGAGGCCACACCCCCCGTGGTGACCGTGACCGACTCCATCGGTCCTGACGTCTACGAGGACGGCAACATCTTCCGGCGGGTTCGCGGCACGATCCACGTGCCCCGCTTTGTGGACACCGACTACCCGGGCGCCATGATCACCCGGGACGCCAACGGTGACGTGGTACAGAACGGCTACGCCGAGGTGGAATTTGTGGTGCTCATCCCCACGAGCGTGGCCGAGGCGACCCCCCTGATGGCGGCGCCCGTGGTGCAGTACGGCCATGGATTCTTCGGTGGCACCAGCGAGACCGAGGGCGGCTTCGTGCGCCGGTTCGCCAATGACCACGGCTACGTGATCATGGGCATCAACTGGTGGGGGCAGGAGACCGCCGACATCCCGGATATCATCGGCGACATCATGGACGATACGTCCCACGCCGGGGACTTCACCGATCGCGTCCACCAGGGAATTATCAATCAGCTCGGCGTGACCTACGCCCTCAAGGGTAGCCTCCTGGACGTGCCCGAGATGCAGCTCGACGCCACGCGGCTCTACGACCCGAACGAGATCTACTACTACGGCATCAGCCAGGGATCCATTCTGGGCAAGACCTACGTGGCCCTGTCGCCGCACATCGAAAAGGCGGCCTTTAGCGTGGGCGGCTGCTCGTTGCCCTTCATGATGTTCCGGTCCAACAACTTCCTGCAATTCCTAGTGGTTATCGAAGTGACCGTGGAGGACTACCTGGACCAGCAGAAGACCGTGGCCATGTTACACACGATTTTTGATCGCAAGGACCCGCTCTCCTATATCGATCACATCATCGACAACACCTTCCCGGGCGGCCCGGCCTCCCGCCAGATGCTGGAGCAGATCGGCATCGGCGACGCCCAGGTGCCCAACCTGGCCAGCCATCTCTGCGCGCGGATCATCGACCTGCCCATGCTCGCGCCGGCGCCCCGGGCCATCGCCGGCCTCACCGAGCTCGAGGGGCCGCTGTCTTCGGCCATGGTGGAGTTCGACTTCCACGTCCCGGAGCCCTATCCCGGCTACTACGCAGTACCTGCCCGCGAGGACAACGAGGCCCACGAGGGCGTTCGCCGCACGATTGCTGGTCAGGCGCAGATCGAGGCCTTTTTCCGCCCCAATGGAATGGTCGAAAACTTCTGTGACGGCCCCTGTGATCCCGAATAGCATCATTGGGATTTCAAGAGACCGGGAGTGACTCATGGCAGAGCTGTTGGATCCGGATGTGGCGCTAGAGCGCGTGCTGGAGCGGGTGCCCGCGCCCCGCGGGGTGGAGCTGGGGCTGGCCCAAGCGTTGGGTCGGACCCTGGTGGAGCCGGTGCGCGCCAGCTCGGACCAGCCGCCCTTTGGCAAAGCCATGATGGATGGGTTTGCCGTGTCCGTGCAGGATGGTGGGCAATGGGTAGACGTGATTGATG
>Ga0180009_10002229_pt1 | contig 22968 bp, 20 predicted proteins | sample OS_PC_MetaG_FD_123537 | JGI IMG/M metagenome (GOLD analysis project Ga0180009, IMG submission 123537) | Groundwater microbial communities from the Aspo Hard Rock Laboratory (HRL) deep subsurface site, Sweden - OS_PC_MetaG | ecosystem: Environmental > Aquatic > Deep subsurface > Groundwater...
AATACCCGAACGTCTCGATCAAATGGTTCGAGGACGGCGTTCTCAACGTCTCGGCGAACTGCATCGACCGCCATCTCGCAACGCGCGGCGACCAGGTGGCCATCATCTGGGAGGGTGATGACCCCAACGAATCCAAGAAGATCACCTACAAGGAAATGCACGCCGAGGTGTCGCGCCTGGCCAATGTCTACAAGGCGATGGGCGTCAAGAAGGGCGACCGCATCTGCCTGTATCTGCCGATGATCCCGGAGGCAGCCTATGCCATGCTGGCCTGCGCCCGCATCGGCGCGGTGCATTCGATCGTCTTCGGCGGCTTCTCGCCAGACGCCCTGGCGTCCCGCGTCCATGACAGCGAAGCCAAGCTGCTGGTCACCGCCGACGAAGGCTTCAGAGGCGGCCGGCATGTGCCTTTGAAGGCCAATGCCGATGTCGCCCTCAAGAACCTGCCTGATGTCAAGGTGCTGATGGTCAAGCGCACAGGCGGCAATGTGAATTTCGTTCCCGGCCGCGACTTCTGGTATCACGAGGAAATGGCCAAGGTGGCGCCCGATTGCGCGCCCGAACCGATGAACGCCGAAGACCCGCTCTTCATCCTTTATACTTCCGGCTCGACCGGCAAGCCAAAGGGTGTGCAGCACTCGACCGGCGGCTATCTGGTCTATGTGTCGCTGACCCACGAACTGACCTTCGACTACCACGACGGCGACGTCTTCTGGTGCACGGCCGATGTCGGCTGGGTCACCGGCCACTCCTATATCGTTTACGGGCCGCTCGCCAACGGCGCCACCTCGTTGATGTTCGAGGGCGTGCCGACCTATCCCGACGCCGGGCGCTTCTGGGACGTGTGCGACAAGCACAAGGTCAATATCTTCTATACCGCCCCGACGGCAATCCGCTCGCTGATGGGTGCTGGTGACCAGTTCGTCGACCGTGCCGACCTGTCGAGCCTGAAGGTGCTCGGTTCGGTCGGTGAGCCGATCAATCCGGAAGCCTGGATGTGGTACCACAAGCATGTCGGGCACGAGCGCTGCGCCATCGTCGACACCTGGTGGCAGACTGAGACCGGCGGCTTCATGCTGACCCCTCTGCCCGGCGCCATCCCGACCAAGCCGGGTTCGGCGACCAAGCCGTTCTTCGGCGTCGTGCCGGCGGTACTCGATCCCAGTACCGGCGAGGAACTGAAAGGGCCGGGCGAGGTGCACGGCGTTCTCGCCATCAAGGATTCATGGCCAGCCCAGGCCCGCACTGTCTATGGCGACCATGCCCGGTTCGCCTCGACCTACTTCCAGCAGTACAAGGGCTATTACTTCACCGGCGACGGCTGCCGCCGCGACACCGACGGCTACTACTGGATTACCGGCCGCGTCGATGACGTGCTCAACGTCTCCGGCCACCGCATCGGTACCGCCGAGATCGAAAGTGCGCTCGTCGCGCATGCCAAGGTTTCCGAGGCGGCGGTCGTCGGCTATCCGCATGCAGTCAAGGGTCAGGGCATCTACTGCTACGTCACACTGATGTCCGGCGAAACGCCGACTGAAGAGCTGCGCAAGGAGCTGAGGACCTGGGTCCGCACCGAGATCGGCCCGTTCGCGGCGCCGGACTATGTGCAGTTCGCCCCGGGCCTGCCCAAGACCCGCTCGGGCAAGATCATGCGGCGCATTCTGAGAAAGATCGCCGAGAACGATTTCGGCGCCCTCGGCGATACCTCGACACTTGCCGATCCGCATGTGGTCGAAGACCTCATCGAGAATCGTATGAACGTGTAAACCCCCGTCAGACGGGGCGTAGATGCTCTCGGGAGGAGCGGAACGGGGTGCCGAAGGGCACCCCGTTTTTTCCGGTTGCATGAAGATGCGTGTCTTCTCCCCTGATAAAGAAGGTAAGAATTTCGACTATCTTGATTGTACACCGCACTCAAATTAGATTCGTATGCTGAATCCGCAAATGGAGTGTGATAACCGTTGTTTCGTTATCGTGAGCATGGTTCGACTGAGCCAGCCCGGTGACGCTTTCTGATCTATTCTGACGCAGGCTGACAAAGGGGGATAGTGATGCCAAGTTGGTTTAAAGCTGCCGCCGGTGTCATCCCAGAGCTTTGGTGGAGCCTGCAAAAACTTTTCGCATTGTACGCGCTTGGATTATCAGCCTTTTTTGCAATAATTTACCTAAATAAGATCGATCTTCATAGTGTTGACTGGACAGAACCGAAGTTCTACTTGGCAATTCTCGTCGGCATCTATGCTGCCATTATCGGACATCTTCTTTTCCAACATGTCGGATTACTAAATATGACAATAAAGCACATAAGTAATAGTGTGCGTTCAGAGAAACAAACTTCGGATAATTCCAAGCAGTTTGAAGAACTTGAAAAGCTGATTACGGAAGTATCCGACACAGTTGTTAACATAACATACACTGTCGATAACATTGCTAATAAGGTCGAAAATATTGAAACCTTGTTGTTGGAGTTACAGATCGAAGTGCTCGATCTCAAGACAGTCGAACTTCAGCCGAAAGACAAAATCATCACAAATACGGAATTCTAGAACTCACCCCTGCTCGACCAGCGGCTTGCTCTTGATGTCCTCGAACGCGGCGCGCAGCGCCTGCGACCATGCTTCGCTCAGGGCGCGGAAATAGGGATCTTCGGCTTCGATCCGCTCCATTTCGCCCATATGGAAGGTGTCCTTGCGGTAGATGGCAAAATCGATCGGCATGCCGACGCTGAGGTTGGAGCGCATGGTCGAATCGAAGCTGAGGAGCAGGAGCTTGGCGGCGTCGCCCATGCGCATGCTGAGTTTGGCGACGCGGTCGAGGATCGGCTTGCCGTATTTATGCTCGCCGATCTGGAAGAACGGCGTGTCCTCGGTCGCCTCGATGAAATTGCCTTCCGGGTAGATCTGAAACAGCCGCATCCTGTCGCCCTTGATCTGGCCGCCGAGAATGAAGCTGGCGGTGAACCCGTCCGCCGCCTGGCCCATCACCTCCTCGTTGATGGCGCGGATCTTCCGCAAAGCGGCGCCGACGAGCCGCGCCGCCTGGAACATCGTACGCACGGTGCCGAGCGTCGGGCCGGTCTCTTCCGGGTCGTGCAATTGCTCGCTCAATAGCGTGACCGCCGCCTGCGTGACCGCCAAATTGCCCGAGGTCAAAAGCACGAAGGTGCGGTCGGTCACCTCGTCCCAGATATGCATCTTCCTGAAGCAGGCGACGTTGTCGAGACCGGCATTGGTGCGGGTATCGGACGCAAACACGATGCCGCGGTCGATCTTGAGGCCAACGCAATAGGTCATGACGGGAACCGCGCAGGAAAGGACGAATCGATTTTGCTACGCGTCCGCTTCGGCGGCAACAAGGATTTCGGTCGTCTCGATGGGCGCGGCATGGCGCCCGACCGGTGGATAGGCGCGGATTGCGACGGCCGTCTCGGCATCAAGCCCCACCGCGACCCGCACATGCCGGTCGGTCGGACAGACATCGAGCCTTGGGTCGAAGCCGATCCAGCCGAGACCCTCGACATGGGCCTCGGCCCAGGCATGGGTGCCACTTTCGACGCCGTCATCCTCCGAGGCGAGGAAATAGCCGGAGACGAACCGCGCCGGAATGCCGAGGGCCCGGGCGCTGCCGACAAAGGTGCGGGCATATTCGAGGGCCGGATCGATCTCGATGTCGCTTTCGCCCTGCGTCTGGCTCTGCGTGCCGGCGCCGCCCGATTGCGACTGCGTCTGTGAGGGGTCTCTTGCCGCCTCACCGTCGCCGGATTCCGCGCGCGCGTCGAGCATGTCGTGAATGCGCGCCATCAGCCCGTGCATGGCGTTGAGCTGGCCGTCCCGATGTGCCGTTTCGCCGCGGAACTTGCCCCAGATGCTGACCGGCACACGAGTGGAGGGCGTCACGCGGTGGTAGAGCCAGGGCACCGGCTCGCCCATCGGCCAGCCGAGCACGCCGGAACCGCCACGGGTCTCGACCCGTCCGGCGACAGACAGCGTCACCTTCTGCTCGACGCCGGCAAGGGAGGCCAGGACCGCCCTGTTGCCGAAGCCGTCGGTCATCGGCACCGTTTTGGCGTCGCCGTCGATCTCGATTTGCCAGTCGAGCACTGTCTGCGTCGGGCCCGACTGTGGCGTCAGCAACAGGTGCAGCAAGAGGCGCGGCACCTGTTGGCCGAAATCGATCGTCAGCTTGTGGCGGATGGATATGATCATGGCCGCCTCAATAGAAATCGTAGCTGCTGGCCAAGGCATCGGTCAGCGCGTTGTTGCGGCCGATGAACTCGACGAGGTATTCGTGCAGCCCACGCCGGAAAATGGCGTCCATGTCGGTGCCCTCGAGCATTTCGCACATTTCCTCCGCCCTGGCATGGGCGTCGGTTCGGGCGCCGTAAAGCGTGTCGATCAGGTCGAGCGAGGAGCGGACCCAGCGCGAGCAGAAGGCCAGCGAGCGCGGCATTTCCGTCCTGAGGATCAGGTACTGGGCGATGTTCCACGCCTTGAAGCGGTCGTGATAGGTGTGCCGGTAGGACGAATAGGCCGACGTGGCCCTCAGGATCAGCGTCCATTGCTGGATGTCGACATCGCCGCCGACGAAGCTCGAACGCGGCAGCAGCACGTAATATTTCATGTCGAGAATGCGGGCGGTGTTGTCGGCCCGCTCGACGAAATTGCCGATCTGCGAGAAGGCGTAGCCGTCGTTTCTCAGAATGGTGCCGAGCAGGGCGCCGCGAAAGCGATGCGAGGCCTGCTTGACCCAGGCGATGAGGTCGGGAAGCTGCTTTTCGGTGACCTGGCCCATGCGCACTTCGGCGATTTCGAGCCAGCTCGAATTGATGCCTTCCCACATGTCCGAGGTCAGCGCCGTCCGCTCGGTGCGGGCATTGGTGCGGGCATTGCGGAAGCACGAATAGACCGAGGACGGATTGTCGGGATCGAGCAGCATGAACTGCGCCACCGACTTCAGGTCCGCCGCTTCGTATTTCGAGAAATAGAGATCGGCGACCGCCGCCGCCTGCAGCATCGAAGTCAGGTATTCGCCCTCGGACTGGTCGCGCCGGGAAATCAGCGACATGCGCACGCCCGCCTCGAGCAGCCGCGCGATGTTTTCGGCCCGCTCCACATAGCGCGAGAGCCAGAACAGGTTGGCGGCGGTGCGTCCGAGCATCATGGCCATCAGTCTTCGAGCACCCAGGTATCCTTGGTGCCGCCCCCTTGCGAGGAGTTGACCACCAGCGAGCCTTTCTTGAGCGCCACGCGGGTCAGCCCGCCCGGCGTGATGCGGATTTCGTCGCCGACCAGCACATAGGGCCGCAAATCGACATGGCGCGGCGCGATGCCGGCGCGCGTGAAGGTCGGGCAGGCGGAAAGCGCCAGGGTTGGCTGCACGATGTAATTGTCCGGCCGCGTCTTGATCTTTTCGGCGAATTCCTTGTGCATCGCCTTGGAGGCGGTCGGCCCGACCATCATGCCGTAGCCGCCCGAACCATGGACCTCCTTGACCACCAGTTCGGGCAGGTGCTCGAGCACATAGGCGCGCTCGCTGTCGTTTGTGCAGTTGTAGGTCGGCACGTTCTGCAGGATCGGTCGTTCCCCGAGATAGAAATCGATGATCTCCGGCACATAGGTATAGACGGCCTTGTCGTCGGCGATGCCGGTGCCCGGCGCGTTGACCAGGGTGACGTTGCCGGCGCGATAGGCGTCGAACAGGCCCGGCACGCCAAGCATGGAATCGGGCCGGAAGGTCAGGGGATCGAGAAAATCGTCGTCGATGCGGCGATAGATTACGTCGACCCGCTGCGGCCCGCGCGTCGTGCGCATATGGACCTTGGCCTCCTCGACGAAGATGTCGCGCCCCTCGCACAATTGCACGCCCATCTGGTCGGCGAGGAAGGAGTGCTCAAAATAGGCAGAGTTATGGATGCCGGGGGTGAGGACGATGATGTTGGGCGCGAGCTCCCGGCCCTGCGGCGCCACGCTCTGCAGCGTCCGGCGTAGATCCTCGGGATAGGTGTCTACCGGCGCCACCCGCATCTTCTGGAACAGGTCCGGCGCCAGCGTCATCATCGCCTCGCGGTTCTGCAGCATGTAGGAAACCCCGGACGGGGTCCGGAGATTGTCTTCGAGCACGTAGAACTGGTCCGGCCCGACACGGACGATGTCGACCCCGATGATGTGGGAGTAAACGCCACGCACCGGCTCGACGCCGATCATCTGCGGGCAGAACGCTTCGTTCTGGACGATCAGCTTTTGCGGGATCTTGCCGGCCCGGACGATCTCCTGGCGGTGATAGATGTCGTGGAGGAAGGCGTTGAGGGCACGCACGCGCTGCTCGATGCCCTTGGAGAGCCGTCGCCATTCCGCCGCCGAGATGATGCGCGGGATGACATCGAACGGGATGAGCCGCTCGTCCGCCTCCTCCTGGCCATAGACGGCGAAGGTGATGCCGAGGCGGCGGAAGATGCCCTCGGCATCGGTCGACATTTTGCGAAGGTCGTTTTCGGGCTGGGTGCCGATCCAATCCGAAAGAACGCGATAGGGTTCGCGAACCGAGCCATCGGCATTGAGCATCTCATTGAACGGATCGGCGTTCGTCATCAACCCTAGCTTGTCACCAAGTCACGCAACTTCTGAACGATAATTGCGCAACATTTCGAGATTGTCCAACAATTCAGCAAAATCGCTCCGCCGGTCTCGAAAATGCCGCGCCATCGACAGGCCGGAACGCGCCGGCTAACAATGGCACCGCACTAGGGACCCGACCAGCACGCCATGCCGAATCACGTTCTCATCACCCACAAGCTCCTCGATAGCTGCGAATCGGCGCTGGAGGAACGCTATGTTGTGCATCGCCTTTACAGCGCCCCGGACCGTGACGGTTTCATCGACGCCCTGGCGCCCGACATCACGGCCATCGCCAGCGGCGGCGTCGGCGCGGCGCTGATGGAGCGGCTACCGCGCCTGAAGATGATCTCCAATTTCGGCGTCGGCTACGATTCGATCGACATCGCGGCGGCGCGGGCGCGCGACATCCGCGTGACCAACACCCCGAACGTTTTGAACGACGCCATGGCCGAGATCACCATCGGCCTGATGATCGCGCTCGCCCGCCGCATCCCGCAGGCCGACCGCTATGTCCGCGCCGGCAAATGGCCCTCGGGCGCCTTTCCGCTGCAATCCGAACTCAATGGCAAGACCGTCGGCATGGTCGGGCTCGGACGCATCGGCGCCGAGATCGCCATCCGCTGCCAGGCGATGAAGATGCGCGTCGTCTATCATGCGCGCAGCCGGCGGCCACATTCACCCTATGTCTATTATTCGAAGCTTGCGGACATGGCGCGCGATGTCGACTGGCTCGTCGTCATCACGCCGGGAGGTGCCGCGACCGAAGGCCTGATCGACGCCGAAATTCTCGCTGCCCTCGGTTCGCGGGGGTATCTGGTCAACATGGCGCGCGGCTCGGTGGTCGACGAAAAAGCGCTGGTCGCGGCGCTCACCGACGGCACGATCGCCGGCGCGGCGCTCGACGTGTTCGAAAACGAGCCGAACGTGCCCGAAGCGCTATGGAGCCTCGACACTGTCGTGCTCTCCCCGCATATGGGCAGCGCCACCAACCAGACCCGCAACGCCATGGGCGCCCTGGTCGTCGCCAATCTCGACGCGTTCTTCGCCGGCGAGCCCTTGCTGACGCCGGTGGTGTAGGCACGAATGCTACCCGATCCTCAGCCCCGTTTCCGGGTCGAAATAGTTGAGCGACGCGCGGTCGGCCTTGAGGAATAGCCGATCGCCGGCCTCGACCTTGACGCGCGCCGGCAGGCGGGCGATCGCGGCGCCGCCGCCGGTCGTGAATGAGGCGAAATTGTCCGAGCCGGTATGCTCGACGAGCTGGGCCACGAGGTCGAAATCGGCATTGGCCGCGTCGGCTGTGTCGAAATCCTCGGGCCTCACGCCGACGATCACCTCGCGTCCAACATAGGCGGCAAGGCCCGCGGTCGCATCCGCGTCGGTGACACAAGCCTTGCCGTTCTCGGCCGGGATGTCGACGACGAGCGCCGTGTCGGTCCGGCGGCAGGTGCCGCGCAACAGGTTCATCGGCGGCGAGCCCATGAAATCGGCAACGAACAGGTTGGCCGGCCGCTGATAGATATCGTGCGGGGTGCCGACCTGCTGGATGAGGCCGTCCTTGAGCACGACGATACGGGTGCCGAGCGTCATCGCCTCGATCTGGTCGTGCGTGACGTAGACGATCGACGTGCCGAGCCGCTCGTGCAGCTTCTTGATCTCGATCCGCATCTCGACGCGGAGCTTGGCATCGAGATTGGACAAGGGCTCGTCGAACAGGAACAGCTTGGGCTGGCGCACCAATGCCCGCCCCATGGCGACACGTTGGCGCTGGCCGCCCGAAAGCTGTGCCGGCCGGCGGTCGAGCAGATGGTCGATCTGCAACAGCGTCGCCACCTCGCGGGTGCGCCTTTCCTGTTCGGCCTTGTCGATGCGCCTCACCTTCATGCCGAAGGCGATGTTTTCGGCCACGGTCATGGTGGGGTAAAGGGCGTAGGACTGGAACACCATGGCGATGTCGCGATCGCGCGGCGGCACTTCGGTGACATTGGCGCCAGCGATAAAGATCTCGCCGCCGGTCACCGTTTCGAGTCCGGCGATACAGTTCAGGAGGGTGGACTTGCCGCATCCGGACGGCCCGACCATAACTAGAAAATCGCCGTCCTGCATGGCGAGGCTGACATTCCTGAGAACCGGAACGGCCCCGAAGCTTTTTTCGAGCCCGTGAATTTCGAGCGCCGGCGCGGCGCTCACTTCCTGATCGACTGCCATGGCGTTTCCCCTCCTGCCGGCACGCTTCCCGTCGAGTCCCGCACCACCAGGTCGACCGATTCGGTGACCTGCAGCGATTTCGGATCGATCCCGGCAATGACTTCGGCGATCATTGCCGCCAGTTGCACCGAGGCGTCGCGGATCGGCGCTCGCGTCACCGTGAGCGGCACGGCGAAATGCTCGGTCCGCATATGCGGCAGCACATCGTCATGGGCGATCACCGAAACCTTCTTGCCGACCTCCAGGTTCGGCTCGGCAAGGGCCCGGTAGACCCCGAGCGCCAAGAGCGAGGACGAGCACAAAAAGGCCGTCGGGCGCGGTTTCAGCTTCAGCATGGCCGAGGCGCTGGCATAGCCGGCCTCCTCGCCCATTTCGTCGTGGCTGACAAAGACCGGCGGCGTCACGAGGCCGCGCTCGGCCAGCGTCCTGACGAAAGCGGTTTCGCGCTGGTCGACATAGGCCAGGCCCTTGGGGCCGTTGAGCAGCGCGATGCGCGTGTGCCCGAAATCGAGCAGCAGCCGTGTCGCCGCCGTCATCGCTCCGTCATTGTCGATGTCGAAATAGGCATAGGACACATCCTTTGCATGGCGCCCGTGCACCACGAAGGGAAAACTGCGCGCCAGAAGCGCCTCGATGCGCTGGTCTTCGATCTCCGGCGCCGATACGAGCATGCCGTCGACGGCGCCGCTGTTCATGAAGCGCGCATAATGGATGAGCTGCTGGCCGGGCGGGGCAACGTGAAACAGAAGATCCATCTCGCTATTGGCCAATTGCGAACACAGTCCGGCGAGGAAATCGGTGAAATGCGGATCGACCAGGATGTTGCTGGTGGCGCGAAAGATCATCCCGACGACGCCGGACTTGCCGGTGGCCAGCCGCCTTGCATTGGAATTCGGCGTGTAGCCCAGCTCCTTGGCGGCGGCGGATACGCGTATCCGCGTCTTGGCGCCGACTTCGGGAAAGCCGTTGAGGGCGCGGCTGACCGTGGCGGGCGACAGGCCCAGATACTGCGCCACATCCTTGAGCGTCGTCATATTCGCAAAAGCCCCTCCAAATCGGTTTGAAGATGGCACAGGCGCAACGACCAATCAACAAAGCGCCCAGCGCCGAATGCCGTCGGGGCTGGGAAGAATCGCTATTAAAGCGGTTTGAAACTGCGTTCGAAATCGGCTAGCGTCCAATCGGTACGAAGCGCGACCGGACCGAACCGGCCGGCTGGCCGGGAGGACAAAGATGGACGAGTGGTGGCGCGGCGGGGTGATCTATCAGGTCTATCCGCGGTCCTTTCAGGACGGTTCGGGCGACGGTATCGGCGATCTGCCCGGAATCATCGCGCGGCTCGATCACATTGCGTCGCTCGGCGTCGACGCCATCTGGCTCAGCCCGTTCTTCGTCTCGCCGATGCAGGACATGGGCTACGACGTTTCCGACTATGTCGACGTCGATCCGCTATTTGGCACCCTCGCCGATTTCGACCGTCTGGTCGAAAAGGCGCATGCGCTCGGTCTCAAGATCATCATCGACCAGGTAATCTCGCACACCTCCGACAAGCACGCCTGGTTCGTCGAATCGCGCGCCTCGAAGACCAATCCCAAAGCCGACTGGTTCGTCTGGGCCGATCCGACCCTGGCCGGCGCGCCGCCCAACAACTGGGCCTCGGTATTCGGCGGCTCGTCCTGGGAATGGAACGCGACGCGGCGCCAGTACTATTTGCACAACTTCCTCGTCAGCCAGCCCGATCTCAACTTCCACAACAAGGATGTGCAGGACGCGGTTCTCGGGGTCTTGCGCTTCTGGCTCGAACGCGGCGTCGACGGTTTCCGCTTCGATACCGTCAATTTCTACTTCCACGACGAAAAGCTCAGGAACAATCCGCCGCGGCACAGCAAAAAGCTCGTCACCGAGGTCAATCCCTACAACATGCAAAAGCATGTCTACGATAAGAGCCGGCCGGAGAACCTCGACTTCCTCAAGCGCGTGCGCGCCCTGCTCGATGAATATGGCGCGACCAGCGTCGGCGAGGTCGGCGACGAGAATCGGCCCATCGAGATCATGGCTGCCTATACCGAGGGCAAGAAGCGCCTGCATATGGCCTATTCGTTCGAAATGCTCGGGCCGACCTTCACGCCCCGGCACTTCCGCGAGCGCATCGCCGGCTTTTTCGCCGGCGCGCCGACCGGCTGGCCGTGCTGGAGCTTTTCCAATCACGACGTCATCCGCCATGCCAGCCGCTGGCTCGACCACGCCACCGATCGCAATGCCATCGCCCGGCTTGCCGCGGCGATGCTTTTGAGCTTCAGGGGATCGGTCAGCCTCTATCAAGGCGAGGAACTCGGCCTACCCGAGGCGGAGCTCGAATTCGAGGAGCTCACGGATCCGCCCGGCATCCGCTTCTGGCCCGACTACAAGGGGCGGGACGGCTGCCGCACGCCCATTCCCTGGGAAGAAGGCAAGGCGCCGAACGGCTTTTCGACGACCAAGGACACCTGGCTGCCGGTCAAGCCGGCGCACAGCCTCCTCAGCGTTGCCCATCAGAACGCCGAGGCCGGGTCGGTGCTCAACTTCTATCGCGCCGTGCTGGCGCTGCGTCGCGAACACGCGGCGCTGACAGGGGGCGACATCCGCTTTTTCGACGTTTCGGCGCCGCTGCTCGCCTTCGCCCGCAGCATCGAGGGCCGGACCATGCTGTGTGCATTCAACTTGTCGACGGAGCCGGTTTGCGGCACGTTGGTCGACGCTACCGGCGCGCAATTGCTGGCATTGTCGCGCGCCGAACTTTCAGGACGAAATCTGGTTCTCCCGGCCAACGGCTTTGCCTGGCTGGATGTGGAAGACCCGCGAGGGGACGCGCGGATCAGTTACCGTCGCAAAAAAGCGACGCGTTAAGCCGCCGCATCGGCCACGGCCGGCGGGCAAGAACACTGACCGGAGACGGGGAGGTGCCGCTTCGGTCATGGTGCAACAGGAGGAAATCATGAACCATACCATCAAGGTGGTCGGGACCATTGTCGCGATGCTCATGGCATCGACGGCTGTCGCCCAGGCCTTTGAAGACGACGCATTGCTCATCTGGACCGGCGCCCAGCGCGACAAGGACCAGCTCGAAAAGGCATCCCAGGCTTTTTCCGAAGAATTCGGCGTGACCGTCACCGTCGAAGTGGTCGATCCGGACCTGCCGGGCAAGTATCAGCAGGCCGCGTCCACCGGCGACGGCCCGGACATCGTTCTTTGGGCCCACGACCGGTTCGGCGAATGGGCAGCCGGCGGCCTGATCGAGCCGGTGTCCCCGCCCACGGACTGGACCGACGGCGTGCTCCCGACGGCGCTCGACGCGGTCAGCTTCGATGGCCGCGTCTGGGGCTACCCGGTGTCGGTGGAAGCCGTTCACCTGATCTACAACAAGGACATCGTCGCGACCCCGCCCGCCAGTTTCGAGGAGATCGGCGGCCTCGACATGCCCGACGGCGTCACCGCCATCATGTGGGACTACAACAACACCTATTTCACCATGCCCTTGATGCAGGCCGGCGGCGGCTATGCCTTCAAGAAGGTCGACGGCAAGTATGACGGCAAGGATACCGGCGTGAACAATGCCGGTTCGATCGCCGGTGCCGCGATGGTCAAGAAGCTGATCGACGACGGTATCAAGCCCAAGGGCGTCGACTACGGCATCATGGACGGCGCCATGAACAAGGGCGAAGTCGCCATGGTCCTCAACGGTCCGTGGGCCTGGGGCGGGCTCGACACTTCGGGCATCAATTACGGCGTCGCGCCGATCCCGACGGTCGCCGGCAATCCCAGCCCGCCCTTCCTCGGCGTGCAGGCGCTGGCCATCAACGCCGCTTCGCCGAACAAGGATCTCGCCGCCGAATTCATCGAGAACTATCTGGCGACCGACGACGGGCTCGGCACCTGGAACGCCAATAACGGTCTTGGTGCCCTCGCCGACATCTCGGCGGCCGAGGCGCAGAACGATCCGCGCGTTTCCGGCATGCTCGAGGCCGCTGCCATCGGCATCCCGATGCCGTCCAATCCCGAAATGGGAGCGTTCTGGTCGGCAATGGCGCCGGCGCTGACCAACATCACCTCGGGCGAACAGTCGCCGGAGGCGGCGCTGAACGACGCCGCCGCCCGTATCCTCGGCGCGGAATAGCCGGCTGCCGCCGGGGGGGTCACCTTCCCCGGCGCCTTCCGGCCGATCGGCGCTTGCGATGACCAGCCTTGCTGAAACGGCGCCCGGCGCCGACACAGACGCGAGAAAGACCAGTCCGCTTGTCCGGCTCGTGTCCGTGGCGGTCGTGACGCTTGCCGTGCTCTATTCGGCTTTCCTGCTCTATGTGTCCAGCCAGGCCCTGTTCGGCGCCGTGCTCCTCGCCCTCGCCGTCGGCATTGCCATCGTGTTCGGGCTCAACCGCTTCTACGCCTTCCGCTTCATCTTTCCCGGTGTCGCGGCGGTGGTGATGTTCATCCTGTTTCCTGTCGTCTACACCGTCTATCTCGGCTTCACGAACTATTCCTCATTCAACCTTTTGACCTACGAGCGCTCTGTCGAGGTGCTCATGTCGCGCCACATGCCGGACCTTGGCTCGGAGGTGCGCTTCGCCGTCGCCGCCGACGGTGACATGTACCGCATCTGGCTGCCCGAAAGCGGCTTGCTGTCCGGACCGATCGCGCTCGCCGCCGATGCGCCGGCCGAAAACGCGGCAATGAGTGCCGCGGCCGAACCGGCAAATCTGCTGGCGCCGCGCGACGCGCTTGCCCTGCGCGCGCCGCTGCAAAAGCTCACCGTGGTGCTGCCCGACGGCACGATTTTGCAGAATTCCGGGCTCAGGACCTTTGCCGTCGTCGCCCGCGAATACGAACGCATCGCGGAAAACCAGTTGCGGCGCATCTCAGACGGCGCCGTGCTCACCGCCGACCACGACAGGGGATTTTTCGTCACCTCCGATGGCGAGACAGTGCCGCCCGGCTGGCGCGTCTTCATCGGCACCACCAATTTCGAGCGCATCTTCAATTCGTCCGGCATCCGCGACCCGATGCTGAGCATCTTCGTCTGGACCTTCGCCTTCGCGACGCTGACGGTCGTGTTTACCTTCGCGCTCGGGCTGGCGCTCGCCTCGGTGCTGCAATGGCCGCATCTGAGCTTCAAGCCGGTCTATCGCATCCTTCTGATCCTGCCCTATGCGGTGCCGGCCTTCATCTCGATCCTCGTCTTCCGCGGGCTGTTCAACCAGAATTTCGGCGAGATCAACCTCATCCTCGAAATGCTGTTCGGCGCCCGGCCGCAATGGTTCTCGGACGGCAATCTCGCCAAGGTGATGATCATCATCGTCAACACCTGGCTCGGCTATCCTTACATGATGCTATTGGCGATGGGTTTTTTGCAGGCCGTGCCCGAGGATCACAAGAAGGCGGCGGCGCTCGAGGGCGCCGGCATGCTCAGGGTGTTCTTCACCATCACCCTGCCGCAGATCCTGCCGCCCTTCCTGCCGCTGCTGATCGCCAGCTTCGCCTTCAATTTCAACAATGTCGTCCTGATCCTGTTGCTGACGCGCGGATTGCCGGACATTCCCGGTACCATCATCCCGGCCGGCCAGACCGATATCGTCGCCTCGTTCACCTACAGGATCGCCTTTTCCGACAGCGCCCAGCAGTTCGGTCTTGCCGGCGCCATCACCCTTTTGATCTTCATCGTGGTCGGGGTGATTTCCTACGCCAATTTCGTCACCATGCGGCGGGCGGCCGAAAAACGGGGAGCTCCGCAATGATTGTCGAACACCCGCGCGAGCTGCGCTTGAAGAAACTCCTGGCCCACGGATTTCTCATCGTCTTCGTCGCCTTGATCATGTTCCCCTTCCTGATGGTCGTGTCGATCTCGTTCCGCGAGGGCAATTTCACCATTGGCGACCTCCTGCCCGAGCGTCCGACGCTCGAACACTGGTACCTCGCCTTCGGCATTCCTTTCGAACGCGCCGACGGCAACGTGATCCAGCCGCCCTATCCGGTCCTGATCTGGATGTTGAATTCGGTCAAGATCGGCCTCATCTCGGCCTTCGGCGTGCTGGTTCTGGCGACGATCTCGGCCTATGCCTTCTCGCGCATCCGCTTCAAGGGGCGCGAGGGGCTACTGGATGCCATGTTCATCATCCAGATGTTTCCCTCGACCCTGGCGCTGGTCGCGATCTTCGCCATTTTCGACTCGCTCGGCGAGGCGACACCGATCCTTGGCATCGACAGCCATGTCGCGCTGGTCCTGGTTTATCTGAGCTGGGTGACCCTGCACATCTGGACATTGAAGGGCTATTTCGACTCGATCGATTCCGCCCTCGACAAGGCCGCGGCGATTGACGGCGCCACGCCCTGGCAGACCTTCCGCTTCATCTTCCTGCCGCTGGCCGTGCCAATGATGGCGGTCGTTTTCGTTCTGACCTTCATCGCGGTGGTCAACGACTTCCCCATCGCCAGCGTGCTGTTGCGCTCGGAAGACCAGATGACCCTCGCTGTCGGCTCGCGACTCTATCTCAACGAGATGCGCTATCTGTGGGGCGATTTCGCCGCCGCCGCGATCCTTTCCGGCCTGCCGATCACCGTGGTCTTCCTCATCGCCCAGCGCTATCTGGTCAGCGGCCTCTCTGAAGGTGGCGTCAAGGGATAAAAAATGGCGCGGTCCCGGAGGGGCCGCGCCTGTTCTGGCCAGAACGGGTAGAAATCGGATCAGCGAACCCGGATCGAGGAGATCGGGTCATAGAGCTGGACCACGGTCGAGCCGTCGTCAGTGACGACGGTCACCATGAAGCAATCGGCAAACGTGTCGATGGACGTGAACCGGATGCCGCTCGCCTTGAGCTGGTCCTCGATATAGGTCTTGGTCCAGTCCCCGGGTGCATCGCCCATGGACGAGCAGGCGGCGATGCCCTGCATGGTGTTTGCGGGGGCCGCCGACTGGCCGGTGGCCGCCAAGGCGGCACCGGTGCCCAGAAGGGAAAAGGCGGCGATGATCAGGGGGGAGGTGAGGGATTTCATTTCAGTACCCGTTGGTTGTCGCGCGTCGCGATGGTCTTCCCCGGCGCTCGAAGATCGTTTCGGAAGACGGGCAACAGGTGCGTTTGCCGCAACGCCGCTTCAACCGCGGGAAACCGCAAAAAAGCGACAGGCAACCCCTTGAAACCAAACCTGTCTTTTTCGGATGGCATTGCGATCGAGACTGGAACGGTTCCAGTCAGTTTGCACGACTCCGCTCGCTCGGCGCGCCGCAAGCCGGCCGCAAACATGGGAGTCCGGCTGCGTTTGCGCAGCGCGGGGAAGCCTTATGGCGTTCCGGAAAAGGCGGTTTCGCCGCTAGAGCATCCGCTCTGATTGAATCAGAGCGGATGCTCTAGGTTATTGAGTTGTCGCGTTTTCGAACCGGAAAAGCGGTGTCCACTTTTCCTGAAAACGCTCTAGGGATGGATATAGACGCGGTTGAGCGTTGCCGGATCGAAGAGCAGCATTTCCTTGCTGCCGTCGCCATGGACCTGAATGACCATGAAGCAGTCAACGAACGTGCTGATTTCCTTATAACGGATGCCGGCTTGCTGGAGCCTGTATTCGAGCCGGGCCGTGCTCCATTTGGAGGAATCGCCCCTTAGGGCATTGCAGTGAGCGAGGGAATTGAAGGCGGCCTGGGCACCACCTGTTCCGGCAGCGAGAACCGCGGCAACGGCAAAGGCAGCGATGATTTTTTTCATTTCAGTCCTCGCGAACGGGCGACTTGCACTGCGGCGGCACCCTGGTTTGAACGATGGAAGACACAAGTCTGCGCGCTTCGATTCTTGCCGCCTCGGAGCAGCATATCGCTATGTGGCAGGTTTGACGAAGAGCCTATGTCCGGCACGCGGCAAAAGCGTGGCGAAATCGTGTTTGGTTTTTTCCCAATCCAACCTGTCGAATGATTTTGTTAGCCAGAATCGGGTCAGCCGGCCGGAAAAGGATCGGCCGGCTGCCGCATTTCGGGTTTCGGAGGTCGGGTTGGCGGTCGTACCGCTTCGGTCAATGCCGCCGGATGCGATCAGATGTGGATCCGACTGAGCGTCGCCGGGTCGTAAAGCTCCATGACCTTGGTGCCGTCAGCATTGGTCTTCATCACGGTGAAGCAGTCGCTGAACGTCGAGATCGAATCGAATGCCTCGCCTTGCGCGGCAAGCTTGTCCGAGAGCGGGGTCGTGCTCCAGTCCGAGGAATCGCCGGGAAGCGTCGAGCAGTCGGCCAGGGAGGAATAGGCGGTGGCGGCCGAAGCGCCGCCGATGCCGGCGGCAAGAAGGGCGGCAACGGACAGGGCTGTGATGATCTTTTTCATTTTGGTACTCGCGAATGGGCGCCTTCGTCTTCACCGGCGCCTCGGGGGGAATGACGTTCGAAGACAGGGGGAATATGTACCCCGCCGATTGTCGGCACGATGGACGTGCGATTAAAAATAAGCAATATCAGTAAGTTAACTGTGGCAAACCTGCGGCGGCACGGTTTCTGGCTGTTTCCGCAGGCGCTTGGGAAAGGTCAAGTCGAGCCGAGTCAGCGGTTTCGTTTCCGCCCCATCAGCAGCGCCACGCTGGGGATCGACAGGGTCAGAAGAAAGAATCGCGCCGTGTGATGCGCGGCGATGAAGGCGGTGTCGAAGCCGAGGGCGATGCCGAGCGCGCCCATGGATTCGAGGGCGCCGGGCGCGAGACCGAGCCAGATCTGCCCGCTTGGCATGCCGGTGGCCGGCGACAGCGTGAGGGCGGCGGCGCTGACCACAAAGATGCATACCAGCGTCACCATGGTGCCGGCGGCGGCCATGCGCCGCAATTCACCGAGCGTAGCACCGGCGAAGCGCGAGCCGATCAGCGCCCCCATGACGACATAGCCGATGGCGGTCAGAAGCGACGGCAGGCGGCCGTCGTAGAGCCCCATGAGCTTGCCGGCAGTGGCGACGACCATCGGGCCGAGCACAAAGGCCGCCGGCACGCGCAGAAACTGGAAGGCGAAGCCGCCGGCAATGGCGGCGACGGCCAGCAGCAGCAGCGGCACCAGCGCCATTTCGGCGCCGGTCGGCAGCGGGCTGAGATCGTGGCTGCTCGTCAGGCGCGCAAAGACCGGTACCAGCACGGTCAGCAACAGGATGCGCATCGACTGGATGACGGCGATCTGGCGCGTATCGCCATAGCCGGATTCGGAAAGGCTGATGACAAAGCTCAGATGGCCCGGAAACGACGACAGATAGGCCGTCGCCTTGTCGTATCCGAACCCGAACCGCAGCATCAGGCTCGAGGTCGCAACCATGATCGCGAGCGCCAGAGCCAGTCCGAAAAGCGTCACCGGCCACTGCCCGATCAGGCTCAGCGTATCGGCGGCGACATTGGTGCCGAGCGTCATGCCGACGACGACGAAGCCGGAATCCCTCAGCCGGTCCGGCACATGCGGCCTGAAGCCGGCAATCGCGGCAATGGCAATGGTCACCGAACCGCCCATCAGCAGCCCTGCCGGCAAGCGCATCAGGTGCGCCACCATGCCGCCGGCCAGCGAGATGAAAAGCGTCAGCGCCAGATTGCGGGCGGCCGCAAGGCGCGTCGGACGCCCAAACTCAGCCAATCGGCATGGCCCGTTCAACTAGACGCACCCAGTAGGACACGCCGACGGGAATGATGTCGTCGTTGAAATCGTAGCCGTCCTCGTGCAGCCCGGCGGAGTCGCCCTGGCCGAGCAGGATATAGGCGCCCGGACGCGCCTGGAGCATATAGGCGAAATCCTCGCCGCCGAGGGACGGGTTGACGTTGCGCTCGACCTTGTCTTCGCCGACGATCTCGGCGGCGACATCGGCCGCGAACGCGGTCTCGGTCTCGGCATTGACCGTGACCGGATAGCCGCGCCAGTAGTCGACGCTCGCCCTGGCGCCGAAATCCTCGCAGAAGCGCGGCACGAAGCGCTCGAGCCGCGCCTGCATGGCATCGCGCACCTTCTCGTCGAGGGTGCGGACCGTGCCGGTAATCGAGGCGGTGCGTGGAATGACGTTGTCGGTGGTGCCGGCATTGAACACCGTTACCGACAGCACGGCGGAACTCACCGGGTCGGTATTGCGGGAAACAAAGGTCTGCAATGCCACGATGAGCTGGGCCGCGACCACGATCGGGTCGACGGTCTTGTGCGGCTGGGCGGCGTGGCCGCCAACGCCCTCGATTTCGATCCTGAACACGTCGGTCGCCGCCATGATGCCGCCGGCACGGATCGAAAAGGTGCCGGCCGCCTGCCCGGGGAAATTGTGAAGGCCATAGACCTCCTTTATGCCGAAGCGCTCCATCAGCCCGTCCTCGACCATCACCCTTCCGCCGCCGCCACCCTCTTCGGCCGGCTGGAAAATGACTACGGCCGTGCCGTCGAAATTGCGCGTTTCGGCGAGGTATTTGGCGGCACCGAGCAGCATGGAGGTATGCCCGTCATGGCCGCAGGCATGCATCTTGCCGGCATTCTCGGACGTGTAGGGCTTGCCGGTGCGCTCGGTGATCGGCAGCGCGTCCATGTCGGCCCTCAAGCCAATGACCTTGCCGCCGGTGTCCGTGCGCCCCCTGATGACGCCGACGACGCCTGTCCGCCCGAGCCCAGTCACGACCTCGTCGACACCGAAGCCTTGCAGCAGCTCCGTGACCCTTGCCGCGGTGCGCTGCACGTCGAACATCAGTTCGGGGTGGCGATGGAAGTCCTGGCGCCATTCCACGATCTCGTCGTGGAACTCGGCGATGCGATTGATGACGGGCATATTTGAACCGATTGCAGAAGACGGCTCCACCTTTCGCGCCGCGCGCCGGCAACGTCAACTCCCCGGAGGTGCGAAATCACTCACCCGCCAGGTCCGGAATTGCCGTCGCGCCGCTCTCGAAACCGATCGACAGTCGACCGCTGGGCGATCCCGGCGCGGCGGGCCGGCGTTCGGCGAACTCGGCCGGACGGATGCCGGCGAAACCGGCGTCGGGGAATGGTTTTCTCACTTTCGCGATGTGGACGGGCCGAATTTGTCGCGGGCGAACTTGCCCGCGCCCGGCCGATTTGCAAAGACGAGGGCCAATCAGACACTTGCGATCAGCAGGAAGGTTCGATGAAAATCCTCGTCGCCGCCAAACGGGTGATCGATCACAATGTCCGCCTCCGGGTGAAGCCCGACGGCTCGGGCGTCGAGACCGCCGGCGTCCGCATGTCGATGAACCCGTTCTGCAAGCACGCCGTCGAGGCCGCCGTGCGGCTGAAGGAGGCGGGGCACGCCGACGAGATCGTCGTCGTCTCCATCGGCCCGAAACAGGCGAGCGATGTCCTTTTAACCGCGCTCGCCATGGGCGCCGATCGCGGCATCCTGATCGAGACCGACGCGGCGATCGAAACCCTCGGCATCGCCAGATTGCTCAGGGCGGCCGTCGCGGAGGAAAAGCCCGATCTTGTGCTGTTGGGCAAGCAGTCGGTCGATGGCGACAACAACCATACCGGCCAGATGCTCGCCGGCCTGCTCGGCTGGCCGCAGGCGACGTTCGCCTCCGCAATCCTGGTCGAAGGTGACGCGATACGCGTCACTCGTGAGGTCGATTACGGGCGCAGCGAGCACTTGCTCGGCCTGCCGGCGGTGGTGACCGCCGATCTGCGGCTCAACACGCCGCGCAACACGGCACTGCCCGCCGTCATGCAGGCGCGCAAGAAGCCGCTCGCCATCCGGCCGGTCGCCGAATTCGGCGTCGACATCGCGCCGCGCCTGACCATCGACAAGACCGCTTCGCCGCCGACACGCGGCGCGGGGCAAACGCTTGCCGGCTTCGACGAACTCGTCGCGACCGTCAGGCGGCTGGCGGCGGCGGAGGAGGATCGATGAGGATCCTGGTTCTCGCCGATCACGATCTCGGCCGGCTCTCGCCCGCCACCGCCCGCGCAATTGCGGCGGCAGTCCGGCTCGGCGGCCAAGTGCATGTGCTCGTCGCCGGAGACGGCGTGTCCGGCATCGCGCGGGAAGCGGGGTCGCTCGTTGGCGTCGGCAGGGTGCTCGTCGCCGACGATCCGGCGCTGGGCGATGCCCCGGCCGAAGCGCTGACCGAGCTCCTTGAAACCCTTGCCGACGACTATTCGCATATCGTCGGCATCTCCGCCGCCGTCGGGCGCGATGTCATGCCCCGGCTGGCCGCCCGTCTCGACATTCAGCCGGTGACCGACATCACCGAAATCCTTGGCCCCGACCGCTTCGTCCGGCCGGTCTATGCCGGCAACGCCCTTCAAACCGTCGTTTCGCCGCAGCCGAGACAGGTGCTGACACTGCGCGCCTCGGCCTTCGCTCCGGCGGGCAAATCCGAACCGGCGGAGATCGAGAGCGTTTCGGCGCCGGCGGCTGAAGGCCTTGCCCGCTTCATTGCCGCCCACCGAACCGTGTCCGACGCGCCCGATCTCGCCACCGCCCGCGTGGTCGTTGCCGGCGGCGTGGCGCTCGGCTCGCGCGAGAATTTTGCCATGATCGAGCAATTGGCCGCAATGCTTGGCGGTGCCGTCGGCGCCACCCGCGCCGCCGTCGATGCCGGCTATGCGCCGAACGACTGGCAGGTCGGCCAGACCGGCAAGGTTGTGGCGCCCGATCTTTATATCGGTATCGGCATTTCCGGCGCCCTGCAGCACCAGGCTGGCATGTCGGGAGCGAAAACCATCGTTGCCGTCAACATCGATCCCGAGGCGCCGCTGATGAAGCTCGCGGACTATGCCTACAAGGGCGACCTGTTCGAGGCGATGCCGGCCCTGATCGCGGCGCTGAAGGCGTAGGTATCCCTTGGCTCCACCAGAAGGGAGCGATGCCGGCCCCGCGCTGTCATTCCGTCGCGTGGCCAGCGATTGCAAAATGACGCCGCGGGCCTATAAAGGCCCCGTCCTTTTCCGCAAGCAATGGCAAGCAAAATGTTCGAAAGCCTGAGCAAACTCCCGGCCGACAAGATTTTCGCCCTCGTGGCCGAATTCAAGGCCGATCCCCGCCCCGAAAAGGTCGACCTCGGCGTCGGCGTCTACAAGGACGGCAAAGGCAGGACACCGATCCTCGGTTCGGTCAAAAAGGCCGAGGCGGCGATCATCGCCGAGGGAACCACCAAGACCTATGTCGGCGTGCCGGGCAACAAGGGCTTTTGCGACGCCGTGACCGATCTGGTCTTTGCCGACAGCATCGAGCGCGATCGCGTCGCTTCGGTTCAGGCGCCGGGCGGCACCGGCTCGCTCTGGGTGCTGATGACGCTGCTGAAGCGCGCCCGGCCGGATGCCGTCATGCGCCTCAGCGATCCGACCTGGCCCAACCATGAGCCGATGGTGACGACCGCCGGCTTTGCCGTGACCGCTTATCCCTATTTCGATGCCGAATCCGGTACGGTCCGCTTCGATGACCTCATCGCCTATCTCGACGGGCTCGGCCCGAAGGATATCGTTCTGCTGCATGGCTGCTGTCACAATCCGACCGGCGCCAACCTGACGCAGGCGCAGTGGGACCGGGTGGCCGCGAGCTTCAAGAAGACCGGAGCCTTTCCCTTCGTCGACCTGGCCTATCTCGGCTTCGGCGATGGTCTCGACGAGGACGCTTACGGCGCGCGCCGATTGGCGACCGAACTGCCCGAAATGGCGCTCGCCTTCTCGGCGTCGAAGAATTTCGGGCTTTATCGCGAGCGCGTCGGCGCCGCCATCACCATTTCGAAGACCGCCGACGCCAGGGGCATCGTCGCCTCGCAGATGGCCAATGTCGTCAGAACTTCCTATTCGCAACCGCCCGATCACGGCGCCGAAATCGTCCGGCGCGTCCTGACCGAACCGGGCCTCAGGGCTGAATGGGAAGGCGAACTCGCCGAAATGCGCAACCGCATGCTGGCGCTTCGCAAGAGCCTGGCCGAAGCCCTCAAGTCAAAGACCAACGCCAAGAGCTTCGACTTCGTCGCCACCCATCGCGGCATGTTCTCCCTGCTCGGCATTTCCGAGGGCGCGGTCGGCCATCTCAAGGCCATCAATGCCGTCTACATGCTCGATGACAGCCGCATCAACGTCGCCGGCCTGCCCGAAACCCGCATGGACGAGCTGGCCGCTGCCGTCGCGGAAGCGATCAAACAGTAACCTCATCCCTTGCCGCGCCCGACAGGCGTGCTAG
>Ga0180009_10002230_pt1 | contig 22967 bp, 19 predicted proteins | sample OS_PC_MetaG_FD_123537 | JGI IMG/M metagenome (GOLD analysis project Ga0180009, IMG submission 123537) | Groundwater microbial communities from the Aspo Hard Rock Laboratory (HRL) deep subsurface site, Sweden - OS_PC_MetaG | ecosystem: Environmental > Aquatic > Deep subsurface > Groundwater...
AAAGTATTTTATACCAATATGCAAAATACACAAGAGTTTTTTGTATGAATATACAAAATCTACCTTGCGAAACAGAATCTGAATTAGAAAAACTTTTCTAACACTTCGACATGCTTTTCCCAGGAATAATTTTCTTCAACGAACTGGCGACATTTTTTTGAAATTTTGCGCCATTCCTCATAATTATTTTTAATGATATGATACTTTTCCAGAATTAGAGACGCCATGGATTCAGGTGAAGTATCTTTAAATAAAAAAGTGGGGTCAAATTGAGTCAAAATCTCTTTGGTGCCACCTACAGGTGTCCCTAAAACCGGAACACCTGAAGCCATCGCTTCCAGGGTCACCAATCCAAAACCTTCCAATTCTTTGGTCGGCAAAATAAACATGTCTGCCATTTGATAATAGTCCGGCAGGGATTCTTCCGGGATGAACCCTTCAAATCGGATATAATCATTGACACCCAACTGTTCGGCCATTTGCGTTAACTGATCTCTGAGCGGTCCGGCGCCCCCGACCACCAGATAAACGTCAGTAGAGCTTCCCACCACCATCTGCATGGCTTTGATTAAATTCTCCAGCCCCATCCGGGAAACCAGGTTCCTGACCGTAAACAAAATTACTTTAGAGTCGGGCAATTTCAACGCTTGCCTGATTTTTTCCTTATTACCGGTCGGTTTAAACCGCATTAAATCGACCCCCCCCGGGATAATCGAGATTTTCCCCGGGGGGATCCGGTAAACTTCTTTTAATTTTTCCCGGGTAAAATGGCTGAGAACCATAATTTCAGTCGCATGTTTCAGCGCCCGCTTCTCCATCCATTTTCGAATATGAACATGCATGCCGTAGATCAGTCGCCCGGATAAATTCTCAGGTCTTTTATTTCGTGAAATATACTCTTCAAATGAAAGGGAATGGCAGATATAGATCTTATTAATTTCTTTCGCATGCCGGGAGGTTATCACGCTTGCAGCTGAAAACGGCTGGTGGATGATGATAGTGTCAAAGCGGTTATGATTCTGAAGCGTTCTAAACAGCTTTTTGCTGTTTTGCCAGGTGGACTTCAGAAATGATAAAGGGTTCGCGGGGTTGACTTCATAGCGCCATTCCCGGACCCCCTCAACAAATGCGTCGCTATCCGCATGCGACGGCAGTCTGCGGGTCATCAGGTGAACACCATGTCCCCGTTGGAGCAGACGAACGCTCTGTTCATATAAAACCCGCTCGGCACCGCCGATTACGTTTGCAATCGAAACATCGGCAACAATCAGAATGTTTTTTTTGCCGGATCGGTTCATTTTGACGCACACGCCGCGTCATCTATATATGCGATTACATCCAATGAGATACCCAATAAAGTTTCATATAATCATTACTACTGCCGATAAAGATATCTTCATTCTGCCGCTATTAAATTGTCTTTAATCTGTATAGCAACCATTTAAAAAAATCATATATCATCAGGATATTTTGCTTTGGCCTGTAACTATTTGAGCACTGACAGTTTGGTCTCATGATGGCAACCATACAACTCATCGTAATATGAACGTATGGCAACGTTTCGACATTAATAGAGCTGCACCGCCACCCTGTTCTGTTTGCCAATTCCATCAAAGTTTTTCTGTTAAAATAATTGACATGCCACACCGCACCGGGTCGACGTGTTAAAAGTCTTTCAATGTACTCAAAAGGAACCTCCAAATAAAGAATCCCGCCAGGTTCAATTATTCTGTGTAAATTCAGAAGCGTTAATTTTGGATCCGGTTCATGTTCAAGGACATGGGTATTTATTATAAAATCAAATTTCTCGTTTACATTCACATCTTTTATAGATGTAATGCCCGCGCGCGCCGTTCTTTCTCTACCGAAATCGTATACATATCTTTTGGTGCTGATTAACAAAGGATGGGTCAGGTTATCTCCGACATCTCCGCCATAATCGAGGATCTTCGTACTCTTATGGGACAAAATCAGTTTCGCATACCTTTCCTGCCGCTCTTCTTGAATTCGATGGATAAGTGATTCTTGAATAAAATTGTCTTCCTCGGTTTGAATCTTTTTATAATAGTGAGTGGTTCCTTTTCTGCTATCGTCATAAATATTCATTAAATCATGGTCATCAAATGTTGGATTTTGAAAAAGAAAAGTGCATGAACGACAAAAGCAGATATAGCGTGTTATGAAGGCTTTGTTTAATCTGTCTAAAAGAAATTGATTTTCGGCATCAAATAAATCTTTCGATCCATTTTTTTTATAAAGCTTTTTATGGCCATATCGAAAAATTTTTGATGAACGACAAATCGGACATTCTCTTAATAACTTCATAGTTAACGGTCGTCAGTTCAATCTTTTTTTTGGCTGTGATCGCCCTTCAGGGGCCTTTCAAAAAGCATATTCCGAAAATATCCCGCACCATAAGCCGATTCACCTAAAAACCATATAAATTTCAGCGCTATTAGCGCTTTGAACAAAAGAACAGGAAATCTTAAAATACGTCTGGAAAATGACACATTCGAATTAAATTGTCCGTGTACCGCTGGGGTCTCTATTATCCATTGTGGATAGTTTCGCCGGGTATAAGACGCCTGAGAACCGTTACGGTAGAATTGTCGCAATAATTTCGCCAGACTATCTGGAGGCAGATGATGATACATAACCCCAGGAACAACCACAACACGCTTTCCGATTTTACGAAATTGTTCACGGAGATAAGGATCAAGCCCCCTTAAAATCAATTCGTTTTCGCCCCCCGCCGCTTTAAATTCTTTTGTTCGCATAACCATGCAGGGGTGCTCGGCCAAGTCCGATTCCGTGATGGTGTCCACCGGTTCCCATGAACGGCGGGGTATTTCTTCCATGGCGCGACGAACAAAAAAAGCGGCCTGCTCCGGTACGATATTATTCCCCCCTGCAATCCCGATCGTGGGATACTTTTCCAGAACATCCGCCATTTTTTGGAAGGTTTCAACATCCGGTAAAGACGTATCGTCATCCAGTGTCAATAGATATTTTCCCCTGGCAAGGGCGGCTCCGATATTGATAGCTCTTCCCTGCCTACTATCGCCTTTGACGATAATCAACTCGAAAAAAGGATAGGTCTGCCGGTTGATCTGGTCGAGCAGCAGTCGGAAATAACCGCCCCGATCGGCATCGCTGGTGGGGATGACAACCGACATCCGTATCCGTTCATCACCGCATTTGATGATGCCATACGATCCGGGAGATTCATCCCGGGCCGGATGTTTTACAAACGCCCTTTGAATCCCGGTCGCCGGCTTCCATCTGCAATTGCCGAAAAGATCCACTATAGAGTTCACGATGATCCCTGTCCTTAGGTTTTTTCGATTTTCTCGATGACCATAGAAAATCCCGACGCCGCACGGGACGCCATTGCATGTTTCTCCAGCAGGACATCGAGCCATGAAATCGGAACGGCGATCCAGCCGAAAAGTCTCAATCCGATTTTGTAGAGAAGTGGCCGGTTAAAACTGAAAAGCATCGCCATCGTTTGCTGGAAAATCCATGCAAGTGCGGATGCGGGCCCGGCAACAATGTTGATTTCATGGATATGAAAATCGGCCATCAAGTGTCGCAGACCGTCCGGTGTCCATCGATAAAAATCAGCGGGCGAAGCATGCACCGTCTGCATGAACGGCACCTCGATAAAGGCGCGGCCCCTGTTTTTAAGTATCCTGTATATCTCGCTGACCGCCTGCCCGGCATCCCATACATGTTCGAGAACACCCGTACAGACGACCGTATGGACACTTGCGCTTTTGACCGGAAGGGCAAGCAGATCGCCCCTGACATCCACCTCGTCTCCCGGGAAAAGATCCAAGTTGATGCATCCGGCGGGCAGACGCTTTGATGCAGATCCTATATTGAGTGAAACGGAAGGGTCCCGGCGCCTTTTTTCAGAAACCACGAACGAATAAACCCGTGTCCGGCTCTCCTGCGACTGCCAAGTGGGATGAGGGCAATCCCTTACGGCATTGAGAAAATTCGCCAAACGATGGGGGGTCATATCAGATTCCTCAATCTCGAGTCCATTCAGGCAGACTTCCCGACGCGTCCTGCCTGTCGATCCAGGTCCGCGCCCACACTTCAAAGATCACCAAGGCCCAAATACGGTGGCCGATATCGAATCGCCCGCTTCGATGCATCACGAGCAGGGCCATTGCCGCCGCAGGTTTAATAATGTTTCGATCTTTGAAGCTTTTCGAAGAAAATATCCTTCCGGCAAAATCTCCCAAACTGTTCTTCAGCCAGCGACCGACCGGAACGGTAAACCCCTGTTTTCGGGGCCTGACAATTTCCGGGGGAAGATAACGGGCTGCGACCTTGCGCAGCAGGTACTTTCCCCGCATCCGGCGAAAACGCATATGGAAAGGGAGCCTCAAAATCCACTCTATCATTTTATGATCCAGCAACGGCACACGAACCTCGAGCCCATGGGCCATACTCATGCGGTCGACCTTGAAAAGAACATCTTCGGGGAGATAGCGGGTCAGATCGGCATAAAGAAAACGGTCCCTCGGATCATTGACGGGGACCTGCCGCATCATCGCCCCGAGGGACTCCCGGACGGATTGGGATTGAATGCTTTCGGCAAAATCATGGGTATACAGCGAGTTCCTCAATCGGTCGGGGACCACCGTTCTCCTGAGATAGCGTTCATCAGGGCTGTGGCCCATATCATACAGCAGCCGCCGGCACAAACCTGTCAGGCCGGTTTGATAGGCCCACTGCCATCCCCCCGGCGTCCAGAACCGGGGCAGGCGGGGAAAAGACAGGGCGTATCGGGTCCAATCGTACCCGGCAAAGGGCTCATCCCCGCCGTCGCCGGAAAGAACGACCTTTACATGCTCCCTGGCGAACTCCGAAACGATATGGGTCGGCAGAGCCGAGTTGTCGAACAGCGGCTGGTCCAGGTGCTGCATCAATATCGGAAGTTTGCGGACCAATTCCGGGGTGACCAGCCGTTCGCGGTGTTTCGAACCGATATGGCGGGCTGCCGCCCTGGCAAAGGCCCGTTCATCCCCGCCGCCCCCGAAGCCGATCGTAAATGTCTGCAGCCGTTCCGGGCTGTGTTTCTGGGCAATGGCGGCAACCAGGCTCGAATCGAGCCCCCCTGAAAGAAAAGCACCGATCGGGACATCCGCCACGAGATGCTGCTGAACCGTTTCGTTGAGTCTTCTGTCGAGCGCATCGGTCAACTCGTTTTCATCCTCTTGCAGAGAATCGGCTCTAAATTCCGGCTCCCAGTATCGATAGGACGTAATCCTTCCATCTTTCCAGGCCATGGCGTGGGCCGGGAGAAGACTCCGAATCCCCTTAAAAATCGTTTCAGGCCCCGGGACATACCCCAAGGACATAAAGGCGTCGACGGCGTTGGGTTCGAGATCGACACCGGTTTCAGGATAGGCCAGAATCGCCTTTATTTCAGAGGCGAAAACCAATCCATTTTTTAATACCGCATAGAACAGCGGTTTGATGCCGATACGATCCCGCGCCAAAAAAAGTTCTTTTTCTGCGTCATCCCAAACAGCAAAAGCGAACATCCCCGAGAGCCGCTCGACCACCGCCCGCCCCCATCGTCTGAAACCCAGCAGGATCACCTCGGTATCCGAATCGGAATGGAAAATATCTCCGCCGCGCCGAAGTTCTTCCCTGATTTCCCGGTAGTTATAGATCTCGCCGTTAAAGACCATCGTCAGGCGGCCGTCGTCGGAAATCATGGGTTGATGCCCGGCCATACTCAAATCGATGATGGCAAGACGCGTGTGCCCCAGGGCCGCATTCGATCCCACCCACTGGCCCTGATCGTCCGGCCCCCGGTGGGCAAGCGTCAACGTCATTTTTTCGATCGTTGTCCGATCGGTCTTTAATCCGACGGTCCCGCAAATGCCGCACATCAGGTCAACTCTCTATATAGCGCCAAGGTCTCCCTTGCCGTTTTTTCCCAGGTAAAGCGAGCGGCGCGCGCTCTTCCGCATTCCGCCAGCCGGTGTCTGAGTGATTCATTCTGCAGGGCAGCCACTATGGCATCGGTTATTTGGGATGTATTTTCAGGGTCCACGATCAGGGCCGCTTCGCCGGCGACTTCCGGAAGCGACCCCCTGTCCGAGGTGATCACGGGTGCGCCGCAGGCCATGGATTCCAGCACGGGCAATCCAAACCCTTCGTATAAACTGGGGTAGAGAGACACTGCCGCACCTGACAAAAGAGCGGCAAGGTGATGATCCGAGATGCTACCGGTAAAAACGACGTTTCGATTTTCTTCGGAGATGAGTCTTTGAAGCTTTTCCGTGGGCCCCACCAGGGCCAACTGAATATGGGGATCGGCCTTTTTTACGGCAGCCACTGCCCGATCAAGATTTTTTCTGGGTTCAGGCGTTCCGACCAAGAAGACGATGTACGGTGTTTTCAGGCCATAACGTTGTTGAACGCGCGCCGCCAGATGGGGGTCTGCCGGCATGAAAAATGCGGGATCGACGCCTTCGTGGATGACCCGGATCCGTTCCTGAGGAAAGTGCATCAGTTGGACCAGGTCATCGCGGGTTTGTTCTGAAACGGCAATCACCTCGTCCGCTCTTTCGAGAGCTCTGGGCAATTCCTGCCGATATCCGCGTTCATTTAAACGCCTGTCGGAAAAATAGTCCGGGTATTTCAGATAGGTTAAATCGTGAACGGTCAGCACCCGCAAGGCCTCTCGGGCCGGAGGCAGAACAAAATGCAGCCCGTGAAAAAGGTCGATAGGCCCGCACCATCTTTCGATCGGCGGCCAGCCGAATTGATTCCAGAGACCATTGACCCATCGACGGGGGAAAACCCACTGGCGAATCGACAGCTCATCATTGTCCGGTTTCCAGGCGGTCAGGTGTTCCCTGAAACGGTTATAAAACAGCACCAAGTCCGGCAATGGATCCTTTTCCCTGATCATGGCATTGATCAGCGCCCTGGCGTATCGGGCGATACCGCCTTCCTGAAAAAAGGCAGGATATGCATCGATGCCGATCTTCATAGAACTAACAGGATTTCCTCGAAAACATGTTCCAGCTTTTCCGCGGCCCTGTCCCATGTATACAGAGCCGAATGCGCAAGCCCCCCGCTGACAAGCCTGGCTCTCCTTTCCCCGTCCTGCAGCACGGTGGCGATACAGCCCGCGATATCATCCGTACGGTAAGGATCGAAATATACGGCCGCATCCCCGGCGACTTCTCGAATCGCGGGGATATCGGAACACACGACCGGGGTCCCGGAGGCCATGGCTTCCAGCGGCGGTGCGCACCAGCCTTCATAAAAGCTTGGGAATACGAGCATCTCCGATGCACTGTAAAGGGCATTCAAGATATCCCCTCCCTGCTCGACAGGGCCCAGGAAATGGATCCGGCGGCGCAACTCCGTAAATTTTTCAATTTGCAGCATCTTTCCGATGTTTATTTCGATCGGTCCGGCAAAAACGAGAGCCAAATCTTTCGCTGTGCCGGCGATCGCATGGAACGCCGAGATCAGTCCGTCGGAGTTTTTATGCCGGGAAACAGCGCCCACAAATAGAAGATAGGGCCTATCGATATTGTAACGTTTCTTTATGATATGACGACCTGTGTCTTTGCCCATCGGCATAAACCCGGGATCGACGCCATGGGTGACGACATAAATCTTATCTTCCGGGATGTCCGTGCACTCCAGCAGATGCTGCCGGGTCGTTTCGGAGACCGCAAGAAAATAGTCGCTGTTGGCGCGCGCAAAGGCAAAGGCGCGCAGAAGTTTTTTCCGGTGGTCCGGACGAATCGGCAGATCCTCTTTCAAATAGGCCGCGCCGCGGATGGTGGAGATGATTTTCCCTTTTCGTGTCGGCGGGAAATGGAGGTCTGTTGCATAGAGCAGATCAGTCGGACCGAAGAGGCGTTCGAAGGCCGGTTCTCCGGCAAGTTTCCAAGCCGGCAGAAGAAGACGGATCGGAATGCGGCAAACCTTTTCAGTTGCACCTGGATGTTCCCCCAGGTTCAAACGCCCGGGCGTGTTTCCCTTCCTGTCGAAATAGATTAGGCAATAATCCTTCGGGCGACGGGACAATAGCGCGGATATCAGATTATTTGTATTCCGCTTTACCGCGCGCTCACCATGGATGATGGGGGTCGCGTCGAGGCAGATTCTGTATTCTTTCATATCCATAAACGGTTCTGTAATGGTCTCTAAGCCAGAAATCACTTCCTTCTTGCGAACAAATAACCAAAAGTCGTTTTCCCGTCGAAGTCAAGGCTGCATTTATATCCGCAATTCTCGAGTTTGCGGATAATCTCATCATGGTTCAGAAGAGACACATTGTCATGAAATTCCATGGCGGCGAGATTATTTCTTATCAAATACCGGATAGCCGACGCAGCCAAAACTCCAATACGATCAAAGCGTAAATCTCAGAATGGGAACTATTATTCGTTTTATTGATGAAAATCTCTTTAACCGCATCCGGGTTCAGTATTTCGCAGATCCGGGCGCTCGAGCGTTTCCATACCTGATCCGCCTCGGGAATGAAATACCGATTCAGCCAGTGATCCAGCGGCACGACGAACCCCTGTTTCGGCCGGTTAAAAAAGTTGCCGGGAAAAAGCTTGCCGGCCACTTTGCGAAGTATGCGCTTGCCTTCGACCGGCAATGGACTCACGAGCCAGCTCGGTGGCATCGAGAGTGCAAATTCAACGAGGTGATGGTCCAGCATCGGGACGCGGACCTCCAACCCATGGGCCATGCTCATCCGGTCGACTTTCACGAGCATGTCATCGGTTAAGGATGTGGATAGATCCAGCCACAGGGCACGATGCACCGGATGCGTGTACGGAGCCTCTTCGAGCACCTGTTCGGCGATGTTATTCAAGCCGGGTTCGTAGGCACGGAACGCATCGGAACCGAACAACCTGAGGCGGTCGCCCCGACTGGAAATTTCCCTTTCCCGGACATACCGATCACCCTCGCTCAACGCTGCCAGATCCAGCATTTCCGGCGCCGACGAGCGTTTCCCATTTCGCCAGGGCGGTATCATTCGAAGCAACTTCGCAAAATGATGCGGGCCCGGCAGACCGGCTTTCAAGGCAGCCACCCGGTAGCGCCCGGTATAACCGCCGAAGACCTCATCGCCGCCATCGCCCGACAATACCACCTTGGCTATCGCTCGGGCTTGTTGACAGACCGCAAAAGTGGGAAGGGCCGAGGAGTCGGCAAAGGGTTCATCCATGAAAGCGACCGCGCTTTTCAGCAAGCCGACCGGATCCAACTGCAGTTCGACTTCATGGTGTCGGACATCCAAGTGCCTGGCGACTTTCCGCGCGTAAGGCGCTTCATCCACGCCGGTACCCGGAAAGGACACGCAAAATGTTTCAATATCAACGTGTTTTCGGGCCATGGCAACCACGGTCGATGAATCGACACCGCCCGACAGAAAGGCGGCTACGGGTACATCGGATACGAGATGGGACTTTACGCTTTCTTCCAGTCGCCCGGAGAGTTCTTCGACGGCTTCCTGCTGTTTCCCTGGAACGCGGACTTCCCCGGGGCGCCAGTAAGTGGCTCTTTCGATGCGACCTTTACAGAAGCTTACCCACTCTGCTGGTTGAACCTTTTCGATATTTTTCAAAATGCTGAGCGGGGCCGGAACGTATGAAAATGCCAGGTAGGAATAAAGTGCCCGCGGATCGATTTCCCTTTCGATCAAACCCGAGCCCGCGATGGCCGTCATTTCGGACGCGAAACAGACGCCATCTTTTAAGCGCCCGAAATAGAGCGGCTTTATACCGAAACGATCCCGGGCCATGAACAGCATCCGGTTGTTACGATCCCAGATGGCGAAGGCGTACATCCCGGCCAAATGTTCCACACACTTTTTCCCATATTGCTCGTAAAGATGGAGGATGGTCTCACAATCACTGTTTGTCGAAAACCGATGCCCCTGCGCGATTAGGGCCCCGCGCAGTTCCCTGTAATTGTATATTTCGCCGTTGGCCACGAGAAATATTGTTTGTTTTTCGTTTGTAAGCGGCTGGTGCCCGCCGGCAAGATCAATAATCGACAACCGTGTGTGCGCCAACCCAATTCCAGGGTTAATAAAAATTCCGACATCGTCCGGCCCACGGTGGGATAGAAAGGACCGAAGTGCCACCGTTTTTTCTGTAATCTGATCAAGGTCCATCTCAAAAGAGATGATGCCTGCAATTCCGCACATGTCTCACATTCTGTTTGTCTGGTTAATCTATAAAGGCTGTGCCTTCACAGAATGACGCATGAAGGCTTTTCCCAAGGAAAGCGAAGGCGTGTCTACCATATTCAGCTATCATAGAACCGCCACCTGCTTCAGCGCCGGTCGGCGGAATCGGCCGTCCCTTCCTGCATACGGATGATTCTTATAAAAGGATTCCTCGTAATGCTCGAAGAAATCATCCAAATTCAGTCCGCCAGTGTTATGACTGTTTTTCATTTTTTCCTGGCCAGATTTACTAATAGCTTTTCTGTCTCCATGGCCGCTTTTGTCCAGGTTCGATTCTGTAGAACATAATCCCGGCTTCGTGTTGACAGGGTGCTTCTTAACGTCTCGTCTTCCAAAAGCGTTATGATGGCATGCGCCATTTCATCCGGATTGCCCGGCTGCACCGGAATTCCATACTCATTAATGAATTGATATGTTTCAGTCCCCGGGATATCCGTCGAAACGACAGGCAGGCCTCCAGCCATATAATCCCAAAGCTTTAAAGTCATGCAGCCGTTTCTTCTTTTTATGTTCTGCATTGTCAGGGGGTTCACCCCGATATCTGCGGCCTTGAACCACGGTCCCAGTTTGTCGTAATCGATGGCGCCGGGAAGCAGAACGTGGTTCGTGAGTCCCAGTTCAGTCACTGTTCTCTTCACTTGCCCGCTCTGCTGTCCGGATCCGATCAGGAGCAGCGTAGCATCAGCGTCTTTTTTGTCAGCCAGCACCTTTTTAAACGCCCTTAGAAGGGTTGACAGATCGTGGTTCGGCGCGAAACTTCCCGCAAAGAGGATAATTTTCCCGTCCTGCGGAAGTTCCAGTGCCCGGCGGGAGGCTTTCTGATCGCCAGGTTTAAAAAGTTCAACGTTTGCACCGAGTTCCTGTATCAACACGTTCTCTTTGTCGACATGATACTCTCTGATGATGTCTGCGGCAATTCCGGGCGTGCTAGCGATAATACCGGATGCCGTTTCGAAATCAGATTGCTGCCGTTTCCGAAATTTCTCGATTTGGGATATGGACGCCCCGGCCATTTTCATATAATCGATACCCCACCCGTTTACCTCTATCACCAACGGGACGCTCAAAAGCTTGGCAACAGTCGGGAAAATGCCGTTATTTTCCATGTCCCGCAAGTAGATCAGGTCAAATCGTTTATTCCGATGCAGCATGATCATTTTAAAAAGGCATTCGATATGAAATAAAATCTCTTTTATTCCGCCAAATCCCCACAGCCGAATCCATACCTGTTTGACTTTCTCCCATTTTTGACTTGCCAGAGGCTTCGGCAGAAAAATGGTGACATCGTGCCCCGCCAGGGCGAGGGCTTCCGAAATTTCACGGGCATGTACGACGCATGCGTTTGCGACGTCCAGTTCAACAAAGGCGATGTATGCTATATTCATCAATGTTTTGCTATTTGGCTCAAGCTGTTTTCTCTCTGCTGAATAAAATGGCAGCGATTTTACCTATAATTGCGCGCTGTCTAGCAGTCAGGTAGACTGCCCACGCCACAAGGTACAGCAGGATCTCCACAATGACCGGAAGTGGATTCAGTGAACGAACGTACCTGAAAAGTATCAGCAGACCGATGAATAGACAAAGAGGTTCGAGCAGGCCGGCCATGAATGAATGCAATATCGGCGTTATTTTTTCGGCGCAGTAAAGATGCCCTATAATACTGTACGCATAAACAATGACAAGCGTTGCGGCAGCACCAAAAATGCCCCAGTATGTTACCATCGGGTATACGAGCATCGCAAAAACAAGGAACTCTCCGATCTTGATTTTAAACAGATACCTTGTCGCGCCGCTTGCCAGGATGACGGTTCCGATGGAAGCCGCAAATGCTCTTAACCCTTGTGCGACCATCAGAAGAGCGAAAGTTTCGGCTGCATCGGCCCACTGTTCACCCAGGAGAAGGTTGACGATTCCCTGGGGGAAGGCAACGACAATTCCAGTTGTCAATAATATGATGAGTACCGATATTCGCCAGATTTCATCGAAACCTTCAACCAGTTCCCGCCCTTCTCGTGCCATTACGGAATAAGCCGGGAAAGCAACGCTCGATATCACCTGGCTGATACCCCTGGTGGCCATTTCTGTGATGCTGAATATGACACCGTATTGTCCGAATTTTTCAAGGGTCTGCAATTTGGCTACGACAAAATCATCCCCGCGCGTAATCAGATACGTCAATAACCCTTCAAAATATAAGGGGTTACCGAACCGCCACAAATATTTTAAAGAACCCGGATCCATGACGAATGTCGGGCGAAAGGGATGCACGATCCAAATGCCGATCGAAACGACAAAATTAGACAACAAAAACCCGATCAAGAGGGCCCATGCATTTTGCAGCCATAGCGCCAGGAAAATGGATGTGGAGATCCCTACGATTTCCCTGAAAATATTGATCAATACCGCGCCGCGGTAGTTCATCTCGCGATTCAAAAGCGCGAGATGAACCTGGGGGATTGATAAAAGCAAAAAATTCAAAGCCCCGATTCTCAGCAAAGGGCTCGCCCCGGGTTGGGCAAACAGATCGGAAATAACCGGCGCAAAGATCACCATCAGGCACATCAGCAAAGCACCCCGAACAATGAACAGCGTCCAGGCCGTACTTAGAAATCGATGGTCTGCATGTTCTTTCTGAATTAGCGCACTTTCCGACCGCAGTTCGGTCAGCATCAGTCCGGTAAAAATGCACAGCACGACGAGACCGACGAGACCAAAGTCTTCCGGCGTTAATAACCTGGCGAGAATCAGTGTCCTGAAGGTCGCGATCCCCTGAGAGATCAGGAAGCCGAAACTGACCCAGGCTCCCCCCCGAATAACCTTTGATCGGAAAATTTTATCCCTCTTTTCTGAGTATCACCCACGTCACAATCGGATAACGCGGGTCGTTATGGAGAGCAATTTGATGAAGCGGATGGCCGGAATCTTCCGGAATCAAATGATGACCGGTTCCCATAAACATCAACAAAAGTGCGGACCGGTTCCCCCATCCGCCGGCCTCTATGATTTTATTGCCGCCGGATAATTGTTTCAAGGCCTCTGGACTGTATCGCCAGAGATCAACCGGAAAGAAATGGATCGGGTTTAAAAAGCAAGTCGTGTGTATCACGATCCCTTTCGGCCGGGCCACCCGAAGGCTTTCGCTGAAGGCCTTGCCGGGATCAACGACATGTTCCAGAACCTGATCCGAGACGACGACATCAAAACTGTCATCATTGTAAGGAAGGGCCTGGATGTCGATTTCCGGGTAAGAAGTTTCCACGACCGGTGACATTTTGGGACCCAACATGTCGATAATCGGCCCTCTGCCGCTGATGGAAAGAACGCTCCCTTGTAAGAACAACTTCGACAAAACCCGCTGGATGCGCCGGTACATGAAAAACCGGGTCAGATGGACAGTTAACCGCTTTTTACGAAACAGGACACGATATCCCGGGGTTTGGAACCACCAGTATGAATACAGCAAAAAAGTCAGGGATTTTCTATGCAGAGGCCTCATTTGAATTCTCTTGATTTCCCCATCGATGTTCGATTGATAGGGGCTTTTAAGATCGAAGATATGATCGCCGCTGGAATGCCCGACGCTATTTTCAGGCACCATCGACATGATGATTTCCGATCCCGGCCCCCTACTGCTTGGCGATCCGATAAATCCCGGCTGCGGGCCATTTCAAATCCGCATTGATGTTTAATTTCACATGATCGAAAGGATTCACTTCGCGCTTTTCATCACTGAATTTTACAACCCGTTCACCCCGTCGGACTTCGCTGAGCACCCATTCCGGGACCTTTCCCCCAAAACGATTCGAAGAAGCGTATGCCCGCCAGGGATACCAGGCGATCAGATACGGTTCATCCCAGGCCCTGTCGCGCTGTGGAACCCATAAAAACAAGGGACTTGGAGCCCCTGCAGGTTTCCATGTTTCAATAACCATATCAGGATGAAACGCATTCAAGTACGGCAGGTACTGACCGGTAACGGAATCGGCGAGAACCGGGAGTTTCACATCTCCGGATAAGGAACTTCCTTCATGTCGATTTTTGCGGTTTTCGCTAACGAGATTTGGGTATTCAGCGATACGGTATGATATGAAATTGAACAGAAGGAGCAACACCAGGGAATATGGCAGAATTCTTTTGATCTTGGCCGGATCCCAACAGATCAGCCCGGCCATAACCATGGAGACGATTCCGCCGGCAAGGGCCCCCTCGTCACCCGAGAGAACAGCTCGAATCGTCAAGGCAAAGCAAAACAGCAAAGCGGCCGCCACCACGACCCTGATTCTGGTCCGGCTCCAATATTCATACAAATGAATACAGGCCCAGCCGACCAGGATCGCCGAAGGGATAATGACGGGGCTGCCGAATCGAAGATCAAGCTGGACGGGCGTCCACCGGGTAAAACTCGTTGAGAAATGGCTTAAAATGGCAACCGGAACCAGGCAGGCTGCCAGGAAGCATCGTAAGGCGGTCAACTCCTTATTGTTCAGCCCTGATCTGTTGATAAACAGAAGAGAAAGGAGTATCGGAAATGTCCCGAAGAAAAAGCCCTCCACACTGGCACGCAAGGCCGAAAGGCCGGATATCCTGAACCAGAAACGACCTCCCTGGTAAGGGTCGACCCAGGGCGCACCGGGAAGGTTGTATCCACTCTGGGCGGCCTGGATGAAAAACAATGGATTCCCGGTATACCACCAGAAACAAAAAAGATAGGGCAAGCCGACCATCAAAGCGCCAGCGATCATCGAAACGTAGGGCAATCTGCCTAAACTGCCATCCCGCCAGGCAAACAGGAAGAAAAAAGCCCAGAGGAGCAGCATCATGGGTGCCGTACTTATGCGTGTCGACACGCTCCATACCGATGCAACTCCCGTAACAAAGCCCCAAAAGGCCCTGTTTTTAACCCTGTCTGTAGCCAGAAGCACCCAGCCGACGACGAAAAGGCCAAAGAAAAATCCGGCTGGGATGTCGGCCATGGCCGTCGTTCCATTCCGAAAAAGGATCGGGTTGAGCGCGCATAGATAAGCGGCGAATACGCCGGCCGGCTTACCGAACAGTCTATTTGCGGCAAATGCGGACAAGGCGATCATCAGTATGCTGGAAAGCACGGCCGGGATCAACGTTGAAAAGTCGTTGATGCCGAAAATTTTGTACGACACTGCCATCGGGAAAATAAAACCGATTCGATAGGTATGCGTATTGACGCCGAACAGCGGGCTGCCGGAGGCTGCTTCAGCCGCCAGTCGGGCATAAAGGACATCATCCCCGGATAGAATCACCCCCTGCCAGGACAGATAGAGTATGCCGAATGCCGGCAGTATCGACAACCAGAAAGACCAGCGGTTTGATGGGGTTGCTTCACAGTTCTGCATAACAGGCGATGTTGTCATTCAAGTGGCATTATCGGTACGCGGCCAAAGTCACGGCCATGTTATTTTCCGCCAATAATCTGGTTCAGACCGACCTCGAAGCGAACGGGATCGAATTTGAAATCTGTTCGGGCGGGTTCGATATCCGACGGCTTGCAAACGGCCAGTCGTGCTATTTGATCCGGAACAAGCAGGTTGATCTTAAATATCGTCAGGAGAAATGAAATCCAGGTAATGAGCGCAATCGGTACCGGCAAAAGGATAATGCTTCTGTTCAATTTTATAGCTATCAGTTTTATGATTTCTTTCAAGGTAAATTCTTCGGGTCCCGCCAGAATGTATTTTTTTCGGTTCCCATTTTTTATAAGCGCGGTGATGATAACCTCGATGACATCGTCGACCAATACCGGGCTCAACCGATAATTTCCCCGGCCCGGTATCGGCAGCACCGGCGTTTTCTTCACCCATCCAACCACTTTTGAAAGGGCCTCATCGATTCCCGCGCCGTATATTTCGGATGGACTGAGAATGAGCCAGTCTTGATCAAAATCGGCGATCGCTTTTTCAGCCTGGTATTTTGAAACAGCATAAGCACCCCCTTGCAGCGATGCAGTGCGGGAGCTAATGAAAATAATTTTTTTTACCCGATTTTCTTGTGCCGCCTGAACCAGGTTGAGCGTTCCGCCGTAATTGACTGCGTCATAATCCCTTCTATTGTCTGAATGAGTTACGGCCGCCAGGTGGACAATGGTATCGATATCCCGGGTGGCCTCAATGAGCGCTGTCACATCGAGCAAATCACCCGTTTTCAGGCAGATCCCTTCCGGCAGGATTGCATCCGGCCTCCGGCTCAATCCAAAAATATTGAAAGATTCCATTTGCCGCAAATGAGCCAGCAATCGTTTTCCCAGATGCCCCGTGGCACCTGTGACCAGAATATTCATCGGACTATTTCCTGAACTCCTCCATTCGCGCCTTGGCAAGGTTGACCGCGAATTCCCATATCGCAGGCAGCCTCACAAACGATTTGCGCTTTCCGCGCAGGCCCAGAAACTCGGTAGGCAATTCCCTGAAACGGCCGTTGATCCTTCTCAAATGAATCATGATTTCCGCGTCGATAAACCAGTCATCAGATTTCAGATCGAGTTTATTCAGGAATTCCCGTGACATAATTTTGGGCTTTGAATTAATGTCCCTTGAATGAATCCCGGGGAAAATAATATTGAAGCAGGCATTAAAGACGTAAGAGATGAGTTTCCGCCAGGGGCCGTCCCCGCGAACTTCACGGTAAGTTTTTACCAGATCTACCTTTTTCTCTCTGATTTCATTGAATACCCGAACCAGATCGATGATCGGCATTTGACCGTCACCGTCGATAACAGCGATGTACCTTCCGGTTGCCATAGTGAGCCCGCATTTCATGTCCCAGCCCATCATCCCTTCTTTGGGGCGCGCTGAAAATTTTATATTGTCGTGTTTCGATGCAATTTCCTGGACGACAAGGGGGGTCTTATCATCCGTGCCTTCCAAATAATTGGCGACCAGAACGATTTCAAAATTTCCGATATCATACCGGTTAAAGTTCCTGAATAACCTGTTTGTAAAATCAATGGCGCCGGCTCCGGATCGATAGCATAGCACGACAACGCTCAACTCCGGCATTTGATGATCGGGGGTTTGGTTCATATCAATTCTCTTTTTTTTAGTGACTGGCTTCCAACATGTCGGCGGGCCCAAACGGGCGATTATGGTTCGCTTTTTTCTTGCCGACCAGGGTGTATTGAGCGCCGAGGGGGCATCTGAAAAGCAGTTTTTCGATATGAATCAACCGTCGCAGGAAAGAAGGAAAAAAAACGATGTAGTCCTGTCTTAAACACTCAAAACCGGATCTGTCTAAAAGGCTCCTCACACGCCGCAGTTTCAGCAGGGTGGCATTCGCATCGAGCGGATTTCTCGAAAAAACCCAGCGTGTGAAAGGATTAATCGGATTCTGTTCGAAGACGACGATTTTCCCGGATTTGTCCAGCCGTTTCCATAATCCCTTGAAAATGCCTTCCATCTCATTCGAACCGACATGATGCAGCACATTCGATAAGAGGATCAGGCCGTAATCCGAATCGAGGTCGTACGGATCGCTGCTGAAATATCCAACCGACGCGAAATCCCTGCGGGCCGCGTCTATACTGCTACCGGAAGAATCAAATCCGTGAACATTTGAAGTCGGAAAACAGGCTTTCAGATAAGATGCCAAAAGACCGACCCCGCAGCCGAAATCCAGAATTTTTTTAGGTGCTTGCGAAACGACATGGTCGAATATATATCTTGCCTTGTATCGGGCAAAATAAGTTGTTTCGAAGCCGAACGGCCTGAGACTCCGGTCTATAATGTCCCGGTAACTGTCGGCAAATGCATCGAACTCCGCCATTTCGGCAAATTAAACCTCAGCGCGCCGGGCGATGAAAACCCGATAGTATGGGAAATTTTTCAACACCGGTAGCCGGCCAAAGAGACGATTGACCTTTTCACGGTACAGCAAGTTCATTCCATGTTCCATCCAGGCAAGCCCCCCCTGCCACCGCGGAAACAGAAAGCCGACCCCACTGCGCTTCTCCACCCGAAACCCGAAGCAACGCAACTCTCTTTCGATCCACCGGAACGTTTTGAAGCGATGGCTGAACCCTTTCAGCGCGACCGCTGAGAGCTCCCGGACATGCTGCTGGGCATCGCAATAAACCGGTGCATGGGAGCGAACCATTTCCCAAAGGGTTCGAAGCGTCACTGAGGGCATACTGACGATAAGGTAACCGCCGGGTCTGATGCATCGTGCGAATTCTCTTAAGGCCGAGGAAGCTTCCTCTATATGTTCCAGGGTTTCAATACTTACGACACCGCCTAAAGAATTGTCGGCAAACGGCAGCTCGGTCACCGAGCCCCGGACAAGCAGGTTATAATCATGGCCTTGAGAACGTTTCAGACGTTGCTCGTCGATATCGATTCCGATTATTCCGGCATTATTCCCGCAGGAGAGGCTCGCGAGCTGTCCATCTCCACAGGCAGCATCCAACCAGATTCCCGGGGACAAAGCCCTCATTCGTTCTGCGACATGTTCCAGCAACACTATCGGCCATGGCCAAATCTTCCTCATTGCCGGGTTATATCGCCTAAGGGAAAAATCGTCAGGGGGGGGTGCAAAGGTTTCATAGTCTTTCGAGCATCTCTCCCTTGACAATTTAAACAGCTCCGCTTTGTTAATTACATGCACTGGTACTAATTAACCTGATGTTATTATTCAAAATTATATAAAAAATGCTCCATCCTTCGAAGCTTAAAATTTATTAATTATTATATATAATAAATGATAATTATGTCAAACTTTATTTTTATTTTTTATAAAAAAATTAGAAGGTTAAGGATCTATCACACGCCTAAACTAAACGGTTTGGCAGGTCAATTTTCCTATAGGTTCCGCCCTTTACCGTCGGGCAAATATTCTGTTGACAGCTGCGACAATATCGAAGGTTAAGCTCAGCAGGGCCGGGATCAGGAAGATGGTAAACACCGTGGAGATCAGCAGGCCGCCGACAATGACGCCGCCCAAGCCCCGGTAGAACTCGGAACCGGCCCCCGGAAACAAGACCAGCGGCAGCATCCCGCAAACCGTTGTAATGGTGCTCATGTAGATCGGTCGGATGCGGGTGCGAACCGATTCGGCGATGGCATCCCGCGGCGTCATGTGGCCGTCCCTGATATTATTCAAGGATTGATGAACGATCAGGATGGCGTTGTTAACCACGGTGCCCACCAGGATGACAAAGCCCAACATGGTCAGAATATCCAGGGGCTGATAGGCGACAAAGCGGTTGACCAGAAAAATGCCGATAAAACCGCCGGCCGCGGCCAGAGGCACGCTGAACATGATGATTAAGGGGTAGAAAAAATTCTCAAACAGAGAGGCCATCAGCAGATAGCAGATAACGATAGCCAGGATAAAATTCCACTGCAGGGCCAGCCGGGTGCGGGTCAGATTATCAGCCGTTCCGCCCATATGAATGTTGTAAAGGCTTGATAGCGTGCCGCTCTTTTTTATCGGTAGAACAACCCGTTCGTTCACCATATCCATGGCAGCTTCCAGAGATATCTCCCGGGGCGGAATAACCTGAATCGTAATGGCCCGCTCTGAATCGATGTGGTTAATCTGAGTCGGCCCCTCTTCCAGTCGTATGTCTGCCAGAGATCCCAGTGTTACTTTTTCTCCCCCCGGGGAAATGATGGGCAAACCGGCAAGATCCTGGGTTCGTTCCTTGCTGTCGTTTGCTCTCTTGACAATCAGATCGATCTCGTCGCCGTAAAGTCGATAGGTACTGGCCTTGGCCCCATCCACCAGCGCATTGACGGTGGTGCCCAGATCACTCGTGGTCATCCCCAGACGGGTTAAACGGTCCCGGTTGGGGAAGATCCGCAACTCGGGATTCCCCAGGTCCAAACCCGGAATGGGCCTGATCTGGGCTTGGGGCAGCACCTGCATGACACCGCCAAAGATCTGTTTGCCAAGTTCGATCAGCTTGTTCAGGTCCGGTCCTTTTATTTCAATCTTGATCGCCCGACCCTCGCCGATACCCTGTTCAAACAAGCCGGGCTGCAGCACCACCGCGATCATACCGGGAATTTTCCGCAGGGAATTGTAAATATAGGGAAGCAGTTCGCGGGTGCGTTCCTGAACTTTTGAAATGATGCCCATAAACACCTGCTGTCCCCAGGCAACATAAAAAAAAGTCTTAACCGGCGGCAGCTTCAGTTTCCGGGCCCGTTCGCTCGGCTGTCCGTTCTCAACCAAAGGCAAGATGTCCGCTTCCACAACCTCAGCGATCCTTTCCAGTTCCGCCAGATTATAACCCGGCGGCGGCAACAGAATGCCGAAGAGCATTTCGCGGTTGCCTTCCGGCAGGTATTCGGTTTTCGGCATCAGAAACAGTGCCATGCCGGTTGCAAGGGATATCAGCAGGATAATAACGCCCAGCCGAACGGATATGTAGCCGCACATCCAGTAGACAAACTTCGCTATGATCTTGACGAAGCCACGGGCGATCCCGGCCGGCGTCCAGGATCTGTTTTTGGTTGCTGCCTCATGTTTGACTTTACCCAAAATCTGTGCCGACAGGGAGGGTATCGCTGTAATGGAAATCAGCAGACTGAGCAGCACGGCACTGCTGATGGCGATGGAGATGTCCCGGAAGAGCTGCCCGGCCTCTTCCTTGACAAAAATAACAGGCAAAAAGACCGCAACCGTGGTCAGCGTGCTGGCCAGTACCGCTCCCCATACCTCAACCGTACCGTCATAGGCCGCCTGCAGACGGGTTTTACCCATCTCCCGGTGGCGGAAGATGTTTTCGAACACTACAATGGAGTTATCCACCACCATCCCAACGGCAAAGCTCAAGCCGGCCAGGCTCACCACATTGATGTTGCGCCCCAGCAGCGTCATCACGAGAAATGTTCCGATGACGCTGATGGGAATCGCAATCGACACGATCACGGTACTGGCAAAATTCCACAAAAACACCAGCAGCACCAGCACCGCCAGACTGCCGCCTACCAGAATGTTTTTTCGCACCAGGTTGATGGCGCTGTAAATATAACCGGTTTCGTCATAAACCTGTTCCAGCTTAAGCCGCCTGTCTTTCAAGAGACCTTCATTCAGCTCGCCGATGGTCTCCCGCAGCTTCTGCATGACCACCAGCACATTGGAGCCGGGTTCGCGCACGGCATTCATGACGATGGTGAGCGTGCCTTCATTTCTCACCACCACGTCGGCTTTCTGAAACCCGAGGGAAACTGTGGCGACGTCTTTCACCGTTACCGGTATGCCGTTGACCCGCTTGATGATGACGTTTTCAATATCGGATTCACGCGTGTATTCTCCCACCGTGCGGGCAATGTAGCGACGCTTGCCTTCGTCAAAATCCCCGGCACTGATGGTTTTGTTTTCGATATCGAGCGCCCGCATCAGCTCCGGGATGGATATCTTGCGGGCCGCCAGGGCATTCGGGTCGACAATCACCTGCATTTCGCGTTCTTTGCCGCCGTAGATATTGGAAGAAGCAACCCCCGAGATTCTTTCAAAACGAGGTTTGACATATTCGTCCAGGAAATCGTATTCCTGGTTTAAGACGCCCGTGTAACCGTCCAGGGCCTTCACTATGATCCACGCAATCGCCTGCTCACGCCTTCCACCGGATTTGATAATCGGCTTATCCATATTGTCCGGATATTTTTTTACCTGATCCAGTTTATTGGAAACCCGCAGCAGGGCCTCATCCGTTCGGGTGCCGATTTCAAACAGAAGGTTGATATAAGCCAGGCTGTCCCGGCTTTCACTTTTAATTTCCTTGAGACCTTCCAGGTTTTTGAGCTCTTTTTCCTGGACATCGACGATTTCACGTTCCACTTCAAGCGGGCTGGCCCCGCGCCAGACGGTCTCAACGGATATTTCAGCCAGGTCCACATTGGGTGTAAGCTGGATCGGAATTCTGTAAAGCGATATCAAACCGAAAAGTACCAGCAGAATGACGCCTACCGTCACCGTAACCGGTTTTTTGATGGCTGTGTCGACGAGTTTCATGGCACAATCTCAACCGTCTGTCCCGGCCGGAGCCGTTCATTGCCGCGGGTTACCACCCATTCATCCGGCTTTAAATCTCCCCCTACGGCAACCGCGCTGTTATGGTATCCAAGGATGGTTATCATGACCGGAGCCACCTGGCCGTTTAGGACCTTAAAAACCAGCCGGTCGCTGCCGGACATCACAACGGCATCTTTGGGAACCAGCAGCGCATTTTTCTTGTTGGCCAGGTTGAATGTCACCACCGCCTCCATACCGTTCTTGATTTTCAGACCCGGATTGCCCATGCTGATTCTGACCGGAATAGTGCGGGCGGCTGCATCTCCCCGTGGTAAAATGGCATAAATCCGACCAGAAATCGGGTCTGGCGAAATGCTTGTGACCATGACACTCACCCGGCTATCGGGCAACAGGTTCACAACATATCGCTCCGGCACATCCACCGTAAGGCGGATTTCCCCCAGGTCCAGCAGTGTGACGATCGCTCCGCCCGGATTGATCCACTCCCCGATCTGGGTATGCTCTTTGGCGACAACCCCGGGAAAAGGCGCCAGAACCTTTTTCCGGCTGATTTCATACTCAATCTGTTCCATCTCAGCGTCGCTTTGCAGCAGCCGTTTCTCCAAAACCAGATGCGCATAAAAAGCGCTATCATATTGGGTCTCTGAAATACTTTTTGTTTCCCGCAGCTTGCTGATTCTTTGGAGTTCCTTTAGCGCAT
>Ga0180009_10002231_pt1 | contig 22964 bp, 16 predicted proteins | sample OS_PC_MetaG_FD_123537 | JGI IMG/M metagenome (GOLD analysis project Ga0180009, IMG submission 123537) | Groundwater microbial communities from the Aspo Hard Rock Laboratory (HRL) deep subsurface site, Sweden - OS_PC_MetaG | ecosystem: Environmental > Aquatic > Deep subsurface > Groundwater...
AGCGGCTCGATGATCTGACCACGCGCGCGCGGGATGCGGTGATGCGTGACGTGGCTCGACGCCGGTCCGCGTTGGAGCGACTGGAACGTCGCATGATGGCGCGGCATCCGCGGGCGGTGGTCGTGCGTACGCGCGGACAGCTGGCATCGTTGCGGTTCCGGGCGCAGGCCGCGATGAAGGCCACGCTCCGCGCCCAACAAGCCCGACAAGCCCAGCTCCTGTCGCGTCTACAAGCGCTGTCGCCCCTGGCGGTGCTGGCCCGTGGCTACGCGATCGCGCTGGGGCCCGACGGTCGTGCGCTGTTGGACGCGGCCGACGTGAAGGCGGGTGCGTTGGTGGACGTTCGGCTTCGCCACGGCCGAATCTCGACCCAAGTAGTGAAATCGCACCCGGGCGACAAGAAGACGTGAACAGGGACTGGCGTCGAAGCCCTCGGTCTGGCAAAGAAGCGACCGCGCGCCGACATTGTCGGTGCTTTGGGATCTAGTGCATGAAGTCGAAGACCGCTTCGACTTCAATGCGCACGGCCGAACTCTCCTTCGACCGTGCTCTTCGACCTTCGTTGACGAGGTCCAGCCAGCTGGACCTCGTCCACTTCGGCTCAACGGGAAGATGTCTATCGACGACGCGAAGCCATCCGGGGCCATGGATTATGCGATCGGCGGATGCTCACGGGAGATCTCCGTGGTCGGTTCGATCGTGCGCACGGCGCTTCGAGATCTTCAACTTCCCCAGGAGGTCTACAAGGTTCGTCTGTCGGAACCGCCGGACCTCGCGAAGATGGTTCGGTCCCTGCACCGTCGAAAGCTGGCCGCCATCTCCCTGTCCGGTCCGCTTTGCCACGAGGCGCTTCGCCTGGCCGATGACGCCGACGAAGGCGCAACCCGGTCCGGCTGCGCCGACATGCTCATGGTCACGCCCTCCGGTGTCCTCGCATCCAACACGATGTACGGGACGTTCGTCGAATGGTTGGAGTCCGCCGTCTCGAATCGCTCGACGGCGGTGGTGGTGGGTTCGGGGGCCCGTGCGTGCGCGGTGGTCGCAGCGTGTCAAACCCTCGGTTTCCAGGTAATCGGTGTCACGAGCCGTTCCTGGACATCGACGGAGGTGCTGCACGAGTCCGAGTCGGCCGAGCGGATCCGCGGGCTTGGGGCGCTGCCGACCCTGTGGCCTGCGCATGCGGGTTCTGTCGCATCCACGGCCTTCTCTCGCGAGATGCGGCTGCAGTTTCGCGAATTGGCCGCGTCCGCGAACGTCCTCATTCAAACTGTGGCCATCGACCCTTCCACGGAGGACGCGTTGTTGCTTGCTCGCACCGTACCCTGGTCGCAAACCCCTCGCGACGCCGTCGTCTGTGATCTGGTATACGGTCCGGCACCGGGTCCGTATTTGGTCGAAGCCGAGCGGCAGGGGCTCGCACGGGTCGGGGGCGTTGAGATGTTGACGAGGCGAGGTACGCGGTTGATTGAAACATGGACGGGGCGGCGGCCCCCGCGTGCTTCGCTCCATGCTGCGGCAGTTCGCGTTTGCATGAGGTCATACGGATGAGCGACTTCGTCTGGCCTGCAGTTCGCGTTGAAGGCAAGCTCGCGCGAGCCCGCACCGAATGGATTCTCGGCAACGGCGCCGGTTCGTACGCGTCATCCACCGTGGCCTTGATGCATACGCGGAGGTACCACGGCCTGCTGGTGGCCGCCCTCGCTGCGCCGATCAAGCGAACGGTGATCGTGTCGCACTTCGACACGAGGTTGCATGACGGCAAGACCGAGCACGAGCTGTCGAGCCATCAGTTCCCGGGCGTGCCGCCCAACGAGGGATACAAGTATCTCGATCAATTCCGTCAGGATCCTTTGCCTCGATGGACCTACAAGGTTGGCGGAGGGCAGCTCGAGGAGACCTTGGCCTTGGTGCGTGGTCGCAACGCCTTGGTGCTTCGATACACCTGGACCGGACCCTCTCCAATTTCGATGTCCGCGCGTCCTCTGCTAGCGTTGCGATCCATTCACGGGCTCACGCGTGCGCACGGCGCCATGATCCAGCGTGTGCAGATGCGGCCTCGCGAAGTGTCCGTGCAGCCGATCCGCAACCTGCCGCCCGTGGTCTTTCGCCATCAGGGAATCTTCGTCGGGACGCCCGACTGGTGGCATCGATTCGAGTACCTCGCGGAGCAGGATCGCGGCCTCGACTTCCAAGAGGACCTCTGGTCTCCGGGCGTCTTTCGAATCACGCTCGAACCCGACGTTCCTCACCACATCGTCGCGGGGCTGGGTTCGCTGCCCGAGCGAGAGGCCGACGAGCTGTTGCAGGATGCGGCGGATGCGATTCGACGGTGCGATCCAGGGGGGCAGCGATGCTGGGCGGTACGCAACCTCGCGATCGCCGCCGATCTGTTTCGGGCGAACCTCAGCCCGGCTCCCGGTGTCATCGCCGGCTACCCTTGGTTCGAGGTCTGGGGGAGACACACCCTCGCGGCCTTGCCAGGCCTCTACTTCGTCACGGGCCGGGTCCAGGAATCAAAGGCCGTCGTCGAAGGGCTCATCGAGCGCATGCGGGATGGCTTGATTCCCAACCGACTTCCGGACGACGGTAGGCCGGCGGAGTACCATTCGGTGGACGCGACCCTGATGCTTTTCGGCGTCGTGAAGCGACTTGCGGAGCTGTTGCCGGAAGGAGACCCGTATCCTGCCGAAACGCTGTCTGTCCTACGAACCGTGTTCGAAACGCTCAAGGTGGGGACAGTCGACGGAATCCACGTGACGGAAGAAGGGTTGCTTGCGGCGGGAAGCCACGGCACGTCCTTGACCTGGATGGATGCGCGGGTCGATAGCGTCCCTGTGACCTCCAGGGCGGGATTGCCGGTCGAGCTGCAGGCGCTCTGGTCCAAGGGGTGCGACGATCTCGCGTGGCTTGCGGATCGATACGACGATGCTGACTTGGCGCAACAGGCGCGGGAAGCGCGTGATGCCGCGCGAGCAAGCTTCGCCCGAAGGTTCTGGTGCGAGCAGACTTCCTATCCCTACGACGTAGTTTCCGAAGCGACCGATGCCGACAAGATTTGGATGGATGCGTCGGTTCGCCCGAACGCTTTGTTGGCGTTGTCCATCGACCCGGAGTTGTTCACGCGGGATCAGGCGGCGACGATCGTCGAGCGGGTCGAGCTCGACCTGTTGACCACGGCTGGCATTCGCACGCTGTCTCCCAAGGAGCCCGGGTATCGGGGGACGTACACGGGCACGATCAAGGATCGTGATCGTGCGTATCATCAGGGTACGGCGTGGCCGTTCTTGTTCGGCGCGTTGTCCCGGGCGATCAAGTACACGCATCCCCACGACCAGGGGCGAAAGGATCGACTGCGCGCCATGGTGGAGGGCATGCTCTCCAACCAGATCGCGCTCGGTCAGATGCCCGAGGTGGCGGATGGAGATGCGCCGCATCGGCCCGACGGGTGCGTAGCCTATGCACCGAGCGTGGCCGAGTTGCTCCGCGTGCTCATCGAGGACTTGGGGCTGTAGGCCTTCGACTCGGTGGGCGTAACGCTCTGGGTGGCACGGCCAAGCAGGCCTTGTCTCAACGTCACGCTGTGCTTGGCCGTGGGGACAACCGGTCATCTGCCCACGGCCAAGCCGTCGCATGCACAATGGACAGCTTGCTTGGCCGTGCCACCCAGCATTGGGGATCAGTTACGAATGCGGAAGTTGCCAGTGAAGGTTCTGCCGAGCTCGTCGCAAGTGGGGTCGGTGACGATCAACTCGGGCCGTCCGCCGGTGGACCAGATGATGGTGTTCTGTCGGAAGACCCGGCCAAAGGCCTCCGCTTCGTCGCGATCCATCGTGTGCACGAACCAGACAGGCTCGCGCCAAACGCCCTCGGGTTCGTCCTCGTAGCCCACGCATTGTTCGACCCGGTACACGCCGAGGATGAGCAGGTCTCGAAGGACCTGGTGCCGCCCCTCGTTGACGCGGCGGGGAAGCAGCATCGATCGCGGATTGTACGCGGTCAGCAAGGCGAACGTCTTGGTCAGGGGCTCGGGCAATGTGCTCGGATCGGTGGCTACGTCCCCGTCCATCGACACGCGAAGGATGCCGTTGGGCGATGGGATTTCGTAGACCGTGGCGAGATACGAGCGAAGCAGGTTCTGATCCATCCGAGTCCGTCTCCGTCGAGAGCCACTGCGAGAGCGGCGTGGGGGTTCGAGCTTGTAGAGGGGCCAGTCTACGAAATCCAGTCCATCGATGCAGAGGGATTCGCGCTGAACTCATGGAATCCCGGCTCGGGTGGCACGGCCAAGCAAGCCTTGTTTCATGGAGGCCCGGTGCTTGGCCGTGAGCGCTCGGTCTGTTCGCGGCCAAGCTGTCGCCTGCATTCACTGCGAGGCTCGCTTGGCCGTGCGGTCACGTGCGGCTACCGATTTCCTTCCAGGGCGCCAACGTCAGCCGTCGCGCCGGCGTCGTCCGGAGACCCCGGCTCGACAGGGCCGTCGGGCCAATCCCTTGCACATCGAAAACCACTCATGACGAGCCGATATCGTCCGGGATGGTGGACCCGGTTGGAGCAACGCAACCCTTTGCCTCCGTAGTTGAAGGCACCTCCGCGCAGTACGAACTCGCAGTCGTCGGGGATCGGGTTGGTGCCGGTGAACCCTTCCATGCCGCCCTTCTTCAGCTCCGCCTGCGTCTTCAAGATTTCGTCGCAGGAGCCCGGCACGCCTCGTGACGCCGTCTCGCGACGGTACGCATACGGGTCGTAACGGTCCGCGACCCACTCCCACACGTTGCCTGCCAGGTCCAGGTGACCGTAGGGGCCTGCGCCCTCGGGTTTGCTCCCAACCGGTTGGGTGACGCCTCCGCTGAACACCGCGAGCTCGTGGGTCGGCTCTTCGTTGCCCCAGGGGTACAGGCGGCCATCGCTGCCCCGCGCGGCCCGCTCCCATTCGGCCTCGGTCGGAAGCCGTTTTCCAACCCAACGGCAATAGGCCTCGGCGTCATCGTGGGACACACCGCTGATGGGCCGGGTGGGCGTACGGAACTTCTTGTCGCTGCCGAGCTTGTTGGCCTCCGCCGAGGCGGCGGAGTGGGGGCGGCACACCTTGGCCTCGACGCATCGGTAGTAGGCTTCGTTGGTGACCTCGGTCTTGTCGAGGAGGAAGGCGCTGACCTGGACGTCGTGGCGCGGCCGTTCGTCCTTTTCGCCGATGTCGTCCTGGCCCATGGGGAACAGGCCACCCGGCACGCCGAGCATGTCATCGGGAATGGCGGTCTTCGGGGGTTCGGCCGAAGCCGAGGCTGGTGCGCTGTTGCTCTGTGCGGTGATGGCGCTCTGCGTGGCGGTGGCGGTCGGCTGGGCGGCCGGCGCGGACCGCGGAGCGACGGGCGTGGTGGCGCGAGCATGCTCGGGGTCGCCGGACGGTCTTTCCGGGCAACCTGCCAGCGCGACAGGCAGAAGCAAGAGCGTGGTACGAGCGAGCTTGGGGGTCATGAACCGGCTTGAAATCCCAGATGGGTTCCGTGTTGACGACCACGAGATGCCCGATCCTTGACCCAGGCGCAACCCGCTCCTAGGGTCGCGGCATCCAACGGGTTGGTTGGTACCCTGGGAGCGGTTTCCCGACGGGGACCCGTCAATGGAGAGGATCATGGGAATGTCGAAGAACCTTCACGCCTTCACCGACGCCAACTTTGAGCAGGAGGTGCTGAAGAGCGAGACGACCGTGCTCATCGACTTCACCGCAGCGTGGTGTGGCCCCTGCAAGCTTCTGTCACCGATCGTAGAGAAGCTCGCCGATGAGCTCGAAGGCAAGATCAAGGTCGGCAAGGTCGACATCGACAACTCGCCCAACATCACGGCCAAGTACGGGATTCGAGGCGTACCGACAGTGATGGTGTTCAAGAACGGGGAGCGCGTCGGGCAGCACGTGGGACTGACCAACCGCGAGACCCTGATCAAGCTCGTCGACGAATCCTGACGCCTTCGGCGTTGGGCGCTCATTCGCGAACATTGCCATGGTTCGAGCTTCCTGTGCGAAGAGCATCTTCGCGCAACGGAGCACGATGAAACGTTGTGGCTTTGGGAACAGAAGTCACCGGTGCACCCGTTCCGCTGGGTCCAGTCCGCGGCCCGGCTCGTGGTCGACTGGCCAGCGAGCGCAGAGCGGCCGACGATCAAGCTGACGCCGGCGGAGCTGGACTGAGAGACCAGGCGGGCTCCGTGGGCTTGTCGCTCGACCGTGCTCATTCAGTGCTGATCGCGATGCGGCTACGAAGTCCACCGGCTCTGTTGTAGCCTAGTGGGCGAACATGCTTCCGCCGGAAGCCACACTCCAAACGCTGCGCGACGATCTCATCGGAGGGTCCCTGACCGGGACCGGCGACGTACACTATTATCTTCGCGAGCTCATCGGCGAGGGTGGCCAGGGCTGGGTCTACAAGGCCAACTACGACGAGCCCGACGGCATGTGGGTCGTGGTCAAGCTGCTGCGCCCCGACAGCGTCCATCAGGAATCGCTCGTGCGCTTCCGGCGCGAAGCCGAAGTGCTTCGCATGATCGGAACCCAGGCGACCCCCTCGCCGAACGTGGTCCGGTTCTATGACCACGGCATTGCCCGCTTCGGCCTCGGTGATGCAACGAACGAGGAAGGCGTCGAGCTGCCGTTCACCGTCCTCGAGTACGTCGACGGCATCACCCTCGCAGACGTCGTCGATGGATCCCCCAACGAAGGCCTCGCCGTCTCCCGCGTCCGGAGGTTGCTTCGACAGGTCGTGCGCGCGCTCGAGAGCGTGCACGCACATCGTGTGGTGCACCGCGATCTGAAGCCCTCGAACATCTTGATCATGAACCAGTCCGGTCATGAAGTGGTCAAGGTCACGGACTTCGGGCTCGTCAAGCTCGTCGACCTCAAGCTGACCCAGACCGCGGCAATCGCGGGGGCCACCCTTGGCTATGCTCCACCGGAACAGTACGAGCATGGCAACCAGCGTGTGACCGAACGCACGGACGTCTTCAGTCTCGGTGCGATTCTCTACGAATGCATCGCCGGGCACGCCGCCTTCCCCTACAACGACGGCGAAAATCCGTTGCGGGTCATCACGCGTATTCTGACGGGTCCGCGTCCCTCGTTGGCGTGCACGCCGAACACGTTGTCGCCGGAGCTGCGCGGGCAGATGGATCTCGTTGCGCAGATCGACCTGGCGATCGCGAAGTCACTGCAATCGGATCCAGATCAGCGCCAGCCATCCTGCCGCGCCTTCTGGTCCGAGGTGGAACCATCGCTTCGTGCTGCGGAAGGTCGCGCTGTCGAACGAGGGTTGTTGCCAGCTGGCGTGGATGGTTCGCTGCCTGGGGTGGCGGTCGAGGCCATCGGGCATGCTCGACCCCCGCTTGCGGGCACCGATGCAACCACCATGAACGGTCCGGGCGCGTTCGTGCAGCGGCCTCCACAGCCCCCGCCACCGGGACGTCTGACGGTCCTTTCCGGACCTCTGCGCGGCGTGTTGGTGCGCGATGCGCTCTTCGGCGGTGATGGATCCATGCTGGCCATTGGTCCGGCGGGACTCTATCGCTGGTCGGACCGAGTTTGGTCGGCGCTCCCGGCTCCTCACGGCCTCGACCCTCATTGGGTTCGCGGCATCATGCGTACGCCCGACGGCAAGAGCCTGTTGTTCGGCGACGAAGGGCGACTCGCCACGCTGGAACCGGACGGTTCCGTGGTGGCCTGGGGGCCGCCGAGGAAGGGCATTCGGATCCTGGACGCGTGGATGGACGGACCCGATGAGGCCTATGTCGTTGGCGAACGATTGACCACCGGCGGAGGCTTCACGCTTCACGTCGTCCACGGTCGAGAGCACGAGGCTCAGCTACTCGAGACGCCTACCGCGTTGCGCGGCATTGCTCGAACGGTCGGCGGGCCGCTCGTGGCGTGCGGCGACGGCGGTGCCTTGCTGCACCTCCAGTTTCCGGTGCACTACCCGATTCATTGGGAACGCACCGGCCACCTGTGGGCGATCGCGCGCAAGCCGGCGGGTGGACTGGCCGTGGTCGGCAGCGGCGGCCACGCGCTGTACATCTCTCCTTCCCTCGACGTGCTGCTCGAGCCGGTGCAAACCACGCGTGATCTGATCGCGGTCACCGCTGCCACGGACGGCTCGATGTGGGCGGTGGGTACCGACGGCCGCATCCTTCGGCACGATGGCACGACGTGGATCCGGGTGGATCCATCGACCTCGATTCCTTCGAGATTGATCGGTGTCGGTGCCGCGGGCATCGGGGTCGTGGCGCTGGGTGAGGACGGCACGGTGGTGGAGGCCCGATAGTGATGGCTGTTCGGGTCTGATGCCGCGAGCGAGCGACTCAAGCTGGCATTCTCGATTCATTCGGGCGCTGATGCGGTGGACTGCGACGATGCACGTTCCCTGGGCGCTCGCGTTGGGGTTGGCCCTGCGCCCTTGGCTGGGCTGGGCGGCGGCGTTGATCGCGGTGGTGGCATGGGCGGCGCCCGTCTGGGCGTTGCGTCCCTTGGTGGCCGATACGCTGCCCGATTCACCGCGTCCCCGATGGCGCGTCAATTGGCTGGAACGTCCATTCCTCGTGCATTGGACGGCCGTGCACGTCGTCGTGCCCGGATGGCTGGCGGGGACCGTGGCCTGGTCCCTGGGCCTGTGTCCGGGGGCTGACCCGTGGTGGTGGGCGCTCGCCGCCTACGGTGCGGCGTGGGTGGTATTCGCTTGGGGCGCATTCATCACTCCCCTTCTGCTGCGGGTGCGCCACTTGAAGATCGAAATCCCGGGCCTGCCCGCGGCGTTCGAAGGGTATCGAATCGCCCACTTGTCCGATCTTCACGTCGGTGGCTTCACCCATCCCGAAACGGTGGCTCGATGGATACGTCGTGCTCAGCGCGAAGCAGCGGACCTCTGTGTCATCACCGGTGACTTGGTCACCAGCGGTGTCGCCTTCCACGAAGTCATCGCGCAACACGTCGGTGAGCTGAGCTCTCCCGATGGCGTGGTGTTCGTCCCCGGTAACCACGACTACTTTGGCGAAGGGCAACCGCTGTTCGGCGAGTTGGAGCGTCGCGGCGTGCGCGTGCTGCGCAATCAGCACTTCATGATCGAGCGCATGCAAGACCGGATGATCATCGCGGGCGTGGATGACGTCTGGACGAAGCGTCTTGATCTCCACGCTGCGCTGCAAGGGCGCCCCGCAGGAACGACGGTTCTTCTCGCCCACGATCCTGCGGTGTTCGACGAGGCGATCGACGAAGGGGTGTCTCTCGTTCTAAGCGGTCACACCCATGGCGGCCAGCTCGCGGTGCCGGGGTTCGCGAGGTGGATCAACCTCACGCGGCTGTCGCATCGATACAGCCTGGGCATCTACCGCAGGAGCGGCTGCACGCTCGTTGTGAGCGGCGGCCTGGGCTTCACGGGGCTTCCCATTCGCGTGGGAGTTCGTCCGGAGGTTCTGATCTTGCGCTTGGTGGCCTCGCCTTCGAACCGGTGAGGTCCCCGGCAAGAGCGTTTTGCGCGTGACTTGACACTCCCAGTCCCGAGAGCTACCTGCACGAACACGCGGGTCAAGCTGGCGCTGTTCATGCCTCCTCGCCGATAGCAAGATAACACCGTGTCCCCTCCCGAACTCAGTGTCGTAATCTGTACCTACAACCGTCGGGTGCTGGTCGAGCGCGCAGTACGCTCACTGATGGCGCAGACGCGACCTGCGGAGAGCCTTGAAGTCATTCTGGTGGACAACAACTCCACCGACGATACCTTCTCGTGGGCGGGGGGATTGGCTGAAGAGTTCCCCCAGCTGCGGGCCGTCCAAGAAACCAACCAGGGCCTGTCTTTCGCCCGCAACCGTGGCGCCCGCGAGGCGCGAGCTCCCATCGTCGCGTTTCTCGATGACGACGCGGTAGCGGTTCCCGAGTGGGTCGACGCCTTGCTCTGTCCCTTCGAAACGGCGGGCGAGCGTCCCGTGGCCGTCGGTGGGCGGATCGAGCTCGAGTGGGTCCGTCCGCGGCCCGATTGGCTGCCCGACGCAGCCCAGGGGTGGTTGGGATATTTCACGCTGCCCGGCGACCAGCGCGAGCTCCGACCTGGCGTCGACAACTTGCGCGGGGGCAACATGGCTGTCGAGCGCGATGTGCTGCTGGCCGCGGGCGCCTTTGACACGCGCCTGGGCCGCTCCAAGAACGGCCTGATGGGCAACGAGGAGGTCGAGCTTCAGCGCCGGCTCGAGTCGTTGGGCCGACCGATGGCGTATGCCCACGACGCGGTGATCTATCATTTGGTTCATCCCGAACGGCTCACGGCACGCTGGATGTTCCGGCGCGCATGGGACCAGGGCCGCTCCGACGTTCACATGGACGAGGTCTGGAGCGGGCGTTTGGCGGCGAAGACGCTCGTCGGGTCGGCGTATCGCGGCTTGTCCAATGGTACCCGTGCTGCGATTCATCCCCGTACCCAGCGCCGTGTGCACTTTGCGCTACGCGCGACGATGGCAGCCGGGGCCTTCATGGAAGGTGCTCGCCGGAGCTTCGCACCTGGGTCGGCGAGCGCAGGCGATGGATGATTGAGACGACCACCTGTGCTACCCCGCCACAGGTGTTGCGCTTTTGTCCCAGTGAGAGCGGGACCCTTGCACTGAATACAGCGCAAGGCGGCTGGCATGGCGGATGCTTGTCGACATCGTCGTGATGCACTACTGAGGCGGAACTCATGCAAACAGTTCGCGATAAGAGGATCCTCATCACCGGCGGAACCGGCAGCTTTGGCAAGACGCTGGCCGACATTCTGCTCCGGGAGCACGACCCGCGCCGGGTCATCATTTTCAGTCGGGATGAGCTCAAGCAGTTCGAAATGCAGAACGACGAGCGGTTCCGGAATGACCGGCGACTTCGTTTCTTCATCGGGGACGTGAGGGATCCGCAGCGCCTCGCGAGGGCGCTCGACGGAGTCGACGTGATTGTCCACGCTGCGGCGCTCAAGCAGGTGCCCGCCGCTGAGTACAACCCGTTCGAGGCGGTGAAGACGAACATCCTTGGGGCGCAGAACATCGTGGACGCCGCCATTGACAAGGGCGTTCGCCGGGTGGTGGCGCTGTCCACGGACAAGGCGGCGAACCCCATCAACTTGTACGGTGCCACCAAGCTCTGTTCGGACAAGATTTTCGTGGCGGGCAACGCGTACTCGGGGGCCAAAGACACGGCGTTTTCCGTGGTCAGGTACGGCAATGTCGTAGGAAGCCGCGGCTCCGTCGTTCCTTTCTTCCTCGAGCGCCGCCATGAGACCAGCTTGCCGATCACAGACACGCGCATGACGCGGTTCTGGATCACGCTCGAGATGGGAGCGCGCTTCGTTCTGGACTGCTTGGAGCGCGCTGCAGGGGGCGAGCTCTTCGTTCCGAAGATCCCGAGCATGCGCGTCGTGGACCTCGCGCGCGTCATCAACCCGGCGGCGAAGCAGGAGATCGTCGGAATCCGCCCTGGGGAGAAGCTGCACGAGGTGATGGTGACGGAGGACGACGCCCGGCACACAGTCGAGCTCGAGGATCGTTTCGTGATTCTCCCGCCCTACAAGTGGAAGCCACTCGCCAGGTGGGAAGAGGAGGGGAAGCCCTGTGAGGACAGCTTCCGCTATGCTTCAGACACCAACCCTCAGTGGCTGGATGAACCTAGTCTGCGTGAGATGATTGGGGGGCTGCGTCTTCCGGAAGCGCGCGCATGGCTCGAAGAGCAGAAAGCCGCCGGTCGCTGATGATCCCCTACGGCAAACAGAGCGTAGACGATGCGGACATCGCGGCGGTCGTCGAGGCTCTGCGCTCCGACTGGCTCACGCAGGGGCCGCTCGTTGACCGATTCGAGAAAGCGCTCGCAGAACGTTGCGGGGCTCGCCACGCCGTCGTGGTCGCGAACGGCACCGTGGCCTTGCACCTCGCCTGTCTCGCCGCGGGCCTCGCACCCGGTGACGAGGGACTGACGTCTTCCCTGACCTTCCTCGCAAGCGCCAATTGCATGCTTTACTGTGGCGCGACACCCGTGTTCGTCGACATCCGGCCAGACACGTGGAACGTCGATCCCGCGAAGATCGAGGCGGCCATCACGGAGCGCACGAAGGTGATCATCCCGGTCCACTTCGCGGGGCTTCCCTGCGACATGCGGGAGATTCGCGCCATTGCCCGCGCCCGTGGGCTCACGGTGATCGAAGACGCCTGTCATGCTCTTGGGGCAACGTACGAAGGCCAGCCCATTGGCGCCCCGGAAGCGGCCGACATGGTCTGCTTGTCGTTCCATCCGGTGAAGCACATCACCACTGGCGAAGGTGGGGCAATTCTCACGCAGGACGATGACGTCGCGGCGCGACTGCGGAGACTGAGGCACCACGGCATCACCAAGGAACCAGCTCTCCTGCGAAGAAACGATGGGCCCTGGTACTACGAGGTCCACGAGCTGGGCTACAACGGCCGCCTCACGGACATCCAGTGTGCGCTCGGAATCAGTCAGCTGTCTCGGTTGGATGGGTTCCTCGACCGTCGTATGGCCATCGCGCGAGCCTACCGCGCGGCGCTTTCGGACCTGCCAGGCATCTCGTTCCAGAAGGAATCCAGCGACCGATCGCATGCCTACCACCTCTTCGTGGTTCACTTCGATCCGGCTCACATCGACCGCCGTGCGGTGTTCGACAAACTCCGCGAAGACGGTATCGCTCCCCAGATTCACTACGTGCCCGTCCACGGCCAGCCGTTCATGGAGGAGCGGGCCCGCGTGAGCGGCTCGATGAGCGAGACCGAGCGATACTACGCGGGCTGCTTGTCCCTCCCGATGTATCCGACGCTATCCTCCGTCGAGCAGGAGAAGGTCATCGAAGCGCTCAGGAGAGCTGTGTGCGTGTCCTAGATGAGCGCGGCGGAATGGGCGATCCGTTGGTAGGGCGCCCGTACGCCCTACCGATTGGATGCGCCATCAGGAATCGCGAAATGCCACGCAAAGCATCCTCGGAGCCAAGAGCGTGAACGTCGTCCTGCTGCTTCAGGCTCGCATCGGATCCTCGCGGCTTCCCGGCAAGGTTCTTCGAGACCTCGCTGGTCGGCCCATGCTCGAGGCCCAGATCGGACGTCTTCGCCAGTGCCGGTCCGTCGATCGAATCGTCGTGGCTACGTCGGAATCCCCATCCGAGCAGCCCATCGTGGAGCTCTGCCATCGGATACACGTCGATGTTTTTCGAGGATCCGAGCAGGACGTCCTCTCGCGCTTCGTAGGTGCTGCCATCAAGTACGAGGCCGATGTGGTCGTACGGTGCACCGGAGACTGCCCCCTGATCGATGCGGGCGTCGTGGACCGGATCGTGGACGAGTTGATCGCCCGACGCCAGCGTTGCGACTATGCCTCGAACGTCCTCAAGCGGACGTTCCCGCGCGGCCTGGACGCCGAAGCTCTCCATATGGACACGCTTCTCCGCATTGACCGCATGGCTACAGACGCTGGTGAACGGGAGCACGTCACCCTGCTTCCACGTCAAAGGCGCGATGGCGCGTTCCTTTGTCATTCCGTGGAAGACGCTGAGGACCATTCGCATCTTCGGTGGACGGTGGACACGGCGGAAGACCTGGCGTGGGTGTCCGAATTCTACCGCGCGACCGGTGCCGTGGACGGTTTTCCCTCCTACCGTGAGATGCTGGCCGTGCTCGATCAGCGGCCGGAGCTCGCTCGTCTCGACGCGAAAGGCGACACGTGGGACCCCGCGCGTTAGTCATCCGGGCGGATGCCGGAGCGCGGATGGGGGCAGGCCACGTGATGCGCTGCATCGCGCTCGCGCAGGCGTGGCAGGGCGTCCGCGGACCGGTGGTTTTCGCCTCGGCTGAGCTTCCTGCGGCGCTTCGCAGGCGGATCGAGACAGAGGGCTTCGAGCTCGCACAGCTCGAGGCCGAACCGTCGAGTATCGAGGACGCGGAGGCGACCCGGGCCCTCGTCGCAGACAGGGATGCAGCTTGGCTCGTGATCGACGGATACCACTTCGACGAAGCGTTCCGTCGAGGCGTGAAGGACGGGCGTTGCCGCGTCCTCTGGGTGCACGACAGTGGGCCGGTTCCAGGCAGCGCTGTGGACTTGGTGGTCCAACCAGGGCCTGCTGCTTCGGGGCGTGAGGCGATCGGGCTCGATCCCAGGGTTCGTCTCGTCGGCGGCATGCGTTTCCTGCTCGTGCGGCGGGAAGTCGCGGCCCTACGCAATCCGGGGCGTCCGACGTCGGAGCGTGTGACCCGGGTGCTTCTGTCGTTCGGCGGGGGCGACGACCGTGGGATGTTGGCGTTGTGCTCTCATGCACTTGCTCAGGTCGCTCCCGATGTGCGCGTCCGGGTTCTGTCCAGCGGCGTTTCGACCTGGTCGAAGCAGGACTTGTCCTCCTTGCGCGCTGTTGATGTGGTCCACGAGCCCGCGAACGTGGCGGAACACATGTGTTGGGCAGACCTGGCCATCTCCGGGGCGGGAGGAACCTGCTGGGAGCAGGCGCTGCTGGGACTGCCCGCCCTCCTCATCGCCATGGCGGACAATCAGCTGCCCTACGCCCGCACGGCCGCGCGCTTGGGGGTCGCCGAATTCGTCGGACACTACGCGGACGTGACCGAGAGCGCGCTGATGGAGGCGTTCCGTCCTCTGCTTCGAGACCCGGCGGTGAGGCATCAGATGCGGACGAAGGGCGAGGAGCTGGTGGACGGCAAGGGCGCCGAGCGTCTGGCGAGAGCGATGGAGTCGGAAGGCATCCGGATCCGGGCCGCCGAGGCGGGGGATTGCGAGCTGTTGTTTCGGTGGACCAACGATCCCGACGTGCGAGCACAGAGCTTCACGAGCGATCCCGTGGTCTGGGAGTCGCACTGCGCCTGGTTCGATCGCATGCTCGCGGACGCTGACAGCTGGATTTTCATTGGCCTGACCGACGATGGCGAGCCCATCGGGACCGTGCGGTTCTCGCGCGATGGCGAAGAAGTGACCATTGGTGTCAGCGTCGCACGGGAGGCACGAGGGCACGGCTACGCGGCGCCCCTCATCTTGCGGGGGGTGCGGGAGATGGCCGGTTCGCACAAGATCGAGCTCATCCACGCTTTCATCAAGACGGACAACCAAGCCTCCGTGCGGGCGTTCGAAGCGGCGGCTTTCGAGCCCGTCGAACCGACGACCGTTCGCGGCTGTCCGGCCCATCATCTCGTGTGGAAGCCGAGGGACGAGGGGTAGATATGTCGAGTGAAGATCCGAAGGGAGAGACGCCTCAGCGAGTGATTCGCGTGGGACAAAGGGCGATCGGGGCGGACCACGAGCCATTCATTGCGGCCGAGATGTCCGGCAACCACAACCAATCGCTCGAACGTGCGCTGGCGATCGTGGATGCTGCAGCTGCTGCCGGGGCTCACGCGCTTAAGCTGCAGACCTACACGGCGGACACGATGACGCTCGATCTGGATGGCGAGGGATTCACGATCACCGACGCGGGGAGCCTGTGGTCGGGTCGCAAGCTGTACGACTTGTACGCGGAAGCCTTCACGCCCTGGGAGTGGCACGCACCCATCTTCGGGCGGTGTCGCGAGCTCGGGCTCATCCCGTTCAGCTCACCGTTCGACGCTTCTGCGGTGGAGTTGCTCGAGAGCCTGCAGGCGCCGCTGTACAAGATCGCTTCCTTCGAGCTGGTGGACATCCCTCTCATCCAGGCCTGTGCACGAACCGGCAAGCCTCTCATCATGTCGACGGGAATGGCGAATCCGGCGGAGATCCACGATGCGGTACACGCTGCCCGCGACGCTGGTTGCCGAGACATCGTGCTGCTGAAGTGTACGAGCACCTACCCGGCCAGCCCGGAGGCGTCGAACCTCGCGACGATTCCGGCGATGCGGCAGGTCTTCGGTTGCCCGGTGGGCCTTTCGGACCACACCATGGGCGTTGGCGTCGCGGCCGCAGCCGTGGCGCTGGGCGCGGTGTTCGTTGAAAAGCACTTCACCCTGTCGAGGTCGGACGGTGGCGTGGACAGCGCGTTCTCGCTCGAGCCGCCGGAGCTTGCATCCCTTGTCGTGGAATGCCGTCGCGCCTGGCAAGCGGTTGGTGAGGTGCGCCTGGGCACAACGGGGACTGAAGAGCGATCCCTTCAGTTTCGCCGCTCGCTGTATGCGGTCCGGGATATCCCAGCGAACGCCGTCATCGGTCCGGAGGATGTGAAAGCCATCCGTCCCGGCATGGGACTTGCTCCGAAGTACTTGGAGGTCGTCGTGGGCATGCGCGCGCGGCGTGATATTGCCAGAGGAACACCGCTGGATTGGTCAATTCTGGGATAGGTTGCTGGACAAAACGCGCTCTGCTAGTTTCCGCCGCAGCGGAGACGCCGCGCGATGAAGTGGATAGATCAAGATGTGCAGGCTGCTTGAGCTAGGGCTCGCCAACGCTAAGACAGACAGAGCGGACGCAGCGCGGCGGTCGGCTGGGGTGGCCGCCCAGGGCCCCGAGGCGGACCCTTTTCGATGAATACAGCCTCGAGCTCCAGCAATTCCTGGACGGTTCGACTGGGGTGGGAGCACACGCATCGCGAGATGCTCGCGGCGCTGATCTTCCTGCATCTCGTCGAGCAACGCGGCAATCGGTGGTCTCTGGAGCACGTCGAAGAGCTCGTCGCGACCTCTTCGGACCCGGAGATCCTGTTCATTCCGTTCTACTACGACGAGCAAGACCTGGAGAAGTACCTGTTTCGGGGTGACCTCCGGGGCAAGTGGCTCGTGAACCTCGCTTTCGAGCAGATGCACTTCGCCTGCGGCCGCAGCTACCTGCTGCCCGACGGTCGCTTCGCGCGGGATGAGATGGTGCACTGTGCGTGGGGGGATCGCTTTCGGAACCTGCTGATCGAGCACGGCATTCCGCCCGAGCGCATCCGGATGACGGGCCACCCGCGCTTCGACATCTACAGCCATCCGGAGCTGCTCTACACGCGGGCCGAGCTGGCGGCACAGTTCGGGCTGGATCCGGAGCGGATGTGGATTCTCGTCCCCCACAACTTCAACTTCGCTTTCGTCTCCAAGCAGTTGATCCAGCAGCTGGCCGCCCGCCGTTACCATGTGACCGACGAGTTCGTCGAAGGGGTGCGCCTGGCACGTGACGCTTTCAAAGAGATGGTCGACGAGCTGGCCGACGCCTTCCCCGACGCGGAGCTGATCTTGCGGGTGCATCCGGCGGGCTACGAGGACGAGAGCCACTACAGGAACGGGCTGCAGAACAAGCGGCGGATCACGGCCATTGCGCAATACGATATCGCGAACTGGATCACGCAAGCGGCGCTGACCATCGTGTGGAACAGCACCTCCGCCATGGAAGCGATGGTGGCTGGCCGGCCGGTCGTCAGCTACGAGCCCTTTCCTTTTGCCGAGCGGTTCGACTTCGACGTCAACCGCATCGTGCCGACCTTCTCTCGCAAGGATGACTTGTTCGAGGTCGTAGGGTCCCTCCCGGATCCGAAGCTGACCTACGACTGGGAGCTCTTCGAGCAGTGGTACCGGTACCGGGATGGCCGGAACCTCGAGCGGCTGGCTGACGTGGTACGCGAGGCACAGACAAGCCCCGAGTCGTTTGCCAGTCGCACCAAGGGCGTTGGCCTCAAGGGGTCTTTGCGGCGGCTGCGCCGGCCGCCGGAAGCGGCCCATGCACCTCCGGCACGACCTCTTGCGGAGGCAGTGCGTTCTCTCAGCGCTCGGCCGTTGGAGCAGTTCCTACGCTGAGCCAGTCGCGCTGGCGAACGAAGTAAGTCGATGGCGGACAACACCCCCACGAAGTCCGACGAGACATCCAACGCGCCCCCGCCCGAGGGAGCGGCCGGCAAGCGTGGTCTACGCGCTAGGCTCGCCGGCATCCGCCGGTCGCTGGCCGCCAAGGACGCTTCGTTCTTCTACTACCTCACGGCCCGCGTCGCCGCCGCGGTCATCTCGATATTCACCGTCAAGTACGTCGTCGCCTTTCTCTCCCGTGCTGACTACGGACTGTGGGGCTACCTCGGCGTGATCTCCTCCGTGCTCGTGCCGGTCGTCTCGCTCTCGCTGCCCGCGGCGATGATGCGGATGTACTTCGATCGGGCCAAGGACGACTTCGACGGCAAGGCCGCCTTGATCTCCACGACCTTTCTGCTCTCCGTGGGTCAAGCGGTGTTGCTCGCCGCGGGTGCGCTCCTGCTCTACCTCGTCGGCGTGCTGGACGGACTGCTGGTCGCGTACCTCTGTCTGTTGACGACCAACACGGTGCTGCTGTCGTACTTCAACTACCTGACGCGCGTCCGCAACGACTACAAGCTCTTCTTCTTCAACAACGTATTCCAGTCGGTGGCCTACCTCGGCCTTCTGGCCTGGGCCAGCAGCGCGGTCCACGAAGGGAGCCTGCCGGTTCTCGGCTCGAACCCGCTCGTCGCGATGCTCTTCTTCAGCGGCGCGCCGGCGTGGACGCTCGTGGTGGTCAACCTCGGCTTCTACGCGGTCAAGAAGCTCATCTCGCTGCGCGTGAAGCTCCTCAGCTTCCCAGCGATCATGGAGCTCCTGCGCTTCTCGGTCCCGCTCATCGGCACCTTCTTCCTCGGCTGGGTCCTGAACTCCTCCGACGTCTACCTGCTCAAGCGGCTCAGCTCGCTGACGCAAATCGCGGACTACGTGTTCGCGGTGGGCATCGCGAACACGGTGAGCCTGATCACCACGTCGGCCCTCACCGACTGGCCCCGGTTCTACTACGCGCAGATGCGCGATGACCTGCCGAACCGGGACGCGGAGATCGCCAAACGCGTGCGGCTGTTCTTGTGGTTGCACATCCTGACGATGCTCGGCACGCGTCTCATCTCCCGCTTCGCCTACGACCTGCTCGGGGCGGGAGACTATCTCGGCGGCCTTCGATGCATCGACTACCTGGTGTTGGGCAACTTCTTCTTCCTTGCGGGCAACCTCTTCGCCGCCGGAATTGGCTACGCGAAGCGCAACCACCTGACCCTCGTCACCTTCGCCGTGCCGGGCGTGGTCAACGTGGCTTTGAACCTATGGCTCCTGCCACGTTGGGGCGCAGTGGCCGCGGCGATCACGACGGCGGTTGCGTTTGCCTGCTTCGCCGCGATCTCGTTCGCCATCGGTCAGCGCTTCTACCGCCACACGGAGCTCTTGAAAGTCGCTCTAGCCGTCGTCGTGGCCGTGCTCGTCGCGCTCGTACCCCTGGGCTGACTCCGATCCCTTTGCGACGTATCGGGCCACAGCCATGAATCGGTCCATGACGGAGGACCAAGCGTAATTGTCGCGGACGTAGCGTTCGCCGGCTTCGGCCGCCCCCGCGTACCAGCCTGGCACGCACAAGAGCTTCTCGAGGACGTCTTCGAGCGGCGCCTCGGGCCCGAACAGCAGCCCAGCCCCGGAGCGCTGACTGTGGCCTCGCTTTACTGCGCATTCGGAAGTGGCGAGGGTCGGCGTCGACAACGCCCACGCCTCGAGCAGCGAGAGGCTCAGGCTGTCCAACTTGCCGGGAATCACCACCGCCTCGCACCCGCGGAGCAGCGCGACCCGACGCTGGTCGCTCACGAAACCAGCCCAGTGCACGTCCTTCGCTCCGTCGCTCTTCATGTCGCCTCCGCGCCCGGCCAGTACCAACTCCAGGTCGCGTCCGAGGCGCTGCGGACCCAGCCGCGTGTGAATGCTCCGATCGGCACAACCACGTCGAAAAGCCCGGAAGCCGCGGATGAGCTCAGGAACTCCTTTGGCGGTTTCGATGCGACCCAGGTACAGCAGGTAGGGTTTGTTCCGTCGTTCGGCCTCGACGTCCGGCGGGTCGGTATCGACGCCGCAACCGACGATGTCGGCCCTCGTGCCGGAGATGTCGACCCGCGACTCGACGAGCTGTTTCTCTTCGCGCGTGTTGAAGGCGATGGCGCGGGTTTGATTGAACAGGCGAAGTGCACGCGACAACCGAAGGGGCAGCTCATCGTGGGCGGTCGGAACGAACATGGATCGCTCGGCGACGCGGGGCAGTCCGAAGATGGTGGGGTAGTACAGGTAGGAGAAGAAGACGAAGACGTCGAAGCGCTTGCGAGCCGCGTTCAATCGCAGGGGCAGCTCAGGAACGAAAGGACCTTGCGCGATCAGCCAGGGGGCTTCGAAGGACGTCAAGCGGGGTCCGCGCAAAGCCAACCGGCCGAAAATGCTCTGGAGCGCCTGATTCCTCTGCGTGAGCACCGGGAATCGCTCCACCTGCACGCCACGTTCGATGCTCATGCCGCGCGGGAAGTAGTTGGCCCACGTCGTGTGATCGCGGGCGCATGTGGTGAACACTTTCACGCGCTCCACATCGTTCCGCGCAGCGAGGCGTTCGGCGATGTCGCGGCAGTGCTGCTCCGCGCCTCCATTGACCTGTTGACCGTATCGCTGGACGACAAAGGCGATTCGCATGAATCCGTGGTCTAGCACGACGGTCGTCGTTTGCGGGCGGTCGAACGTGTTGGTGCCGCAAGCGGGCTGAGCCGACGCACTGCCGACCTCGGGCGCTGAATACGCATTCGGGCTCACGCGCCCGGCTTGGACCCGTGTACCATGGCCGGCGTCGTCTCGGGTTCGACCGAGCGCGTACAACACACGTGAGATGATGGTAGCTCGCCGACGTTGGGCCGTTGTTTCGGCCGCATTTTTGAGCCTGATAGGTGGCTGCGGGGGTCCGCAGGCCGTTGTTTCCACCGCTGCGCCGACCAAGGCCGGGGCTCCCGCGGTGACGTCCCGTTGGTCGTTCCACCCCGAGGGTCCCAGCCAACTGCTCGCGCGGATGGATCTGGGCGATGCTGCTCGACTGTTCGCAGGCAAAGGCGGGGAGCGCTGGCTCGTGCACGCCCGCGAAGGAACGGCAGAAGCCGCTCCGCTGCTCGCGGACGAAGACCTGGTCGCCATCACCAAACCGGATCCCAACACCTTCGCCTTCATCGGTTCGGGGGGATCCATCTACGTGTCCCAAACCCCCCTCGGTCCGTTCGTCGACGTCCGCCACATGGCGCCCGCTCCGCTTCGGGTCGCGGCCGCCGGCAAGAGCATCGTCGCCCTTCACTGGGATGGCAGCGTCACGCGTTCGATCGATGCGGGCAGAACCTTCGCCAAGGTACCGGTCGGTGGGTCTCAGCCCTTCGACGTCGCCCTGTCGCCCGACGGTCGGGCGGTCATCCTCGAATACCCCGAGCAGTTGTGGATCTCGCGCGACGACGCGGCGACTTGGTCTCGAGCGACGACGCCCACGGTGGGAGCGGGTTTTGTCGGGATGGACGCCAACGGATCGCTGGTGGCGCGTGGCCTTCGTAGCTCGATCGTTTGGTCCAGCGAGGAGCGGTCGGTTCCGGAGGTTGCGAACCGCGCACTTGAAGTGCCACCCCTGGACCTGTTGACGGATCTGGACCCGGGCCCGAGCGCGTCGGCGCTTGCTGCCGGTCGCGCGGTGTTGACGGGCACCACGTACTTCGAGGTAGCGCGGCAGGAGGACGAAGGCCCTTGGTATCTTGCGAGCGGGGAGTTGACCGAGCGCATCCACTGGATGCCCATCCCCGAATCGGACGAGTGCAAGCACATGGCGATTGGGGCCAACGGTCGACGGCTTGTGCTCGGGTGCATGTCAGGGGCGCGACGCGGCGGGGTTCTGTTTCCCTCCCTGCGCGTGATCGTCAGTCGCGATGGGGGAAGCACTTTCACGCCGAAGCGTCCCACGGTGTTGGTGGCGGACGAAGAAGGGGTGTCGCTGACGATACTCGGGGATGACACACTCATCGTCACGGGCGCGTGCAAGCCTGACCCGCGCGGTATCTGCTCACCGGGTGCTCCGATGCGGTTGGTCCCCTCCAGGGAGAGCCGCACGCTGCAATTCGAATCCACGGAACCGGCCAAGCTGCCAGCCATCGTGGGCCGCGTGGGCCGCGTGCACGTGGGGCCTGGCGCCGAACGCCTCTACGCAAAGGCACGGCTGTCCAGCGGACCCGCGCTCCTCATCTCGGAGGATCGGGGCGAGTCGTTCCGTGCCATCCCGCTCGATCTGTCCAAGACCGCAGTCGCCAGCAAGCACGACGTCGCCGAGCTGTTTCGCCAGATGCAGCCGGGAAAGCTCGTCGTGGGTCGCGACGGAACCCTGTCTTGGGTGCTCTACACGGAGCCAGGTCCGATCTGGGTTCTGTTGAGCGATCGAGGCAAGGTGCTCTCGGCTCATCTTGCGCCCGAGGGGCAGCCCTTCCTCGAGGTGGCGGGACGAAATGGGATTGCGTTCGGCAACGAGGATGGTGCGATTGAGGAGAGCTCCGATGGGGGCGCCACATTTGAGCCGCTCACCCGGCTGCCCACGGCCATGCTCCGGAGCGAGGAGGAAGCCCCGACCATCTGGTGCGACCTGGGCGGTTGCGTGTTCGGCGATTCGTTTTCCCGCATCGGGTGGGGTGCCAAGAATGGCGGAATTCTCGTGCCGAAGAAGCCCGGCGATGTCGCCAAGCCCGAGAAGCCCTCCTTCCGCACGCCCATCGTTTGCGAGCTCATTGAGTCGGCCAACGGTGAGATTCAGAACGTCGTCGACTTTCCCGACGCCGCGGATACGCAGCGCGGCTCGGTGGCATGGTCGGCCCTGGTCGTCGATCCGAAGACCGCCTCGGTACAGGTGGCACGCGCGACGGCGTCGCCCAACCATGCTGTGTCCCTGGCGACGCTCTTTCCGCCGGCACCGAACCCCACCCGCGTAGCGTTGGATGCTCGTTCGCAGGCCGAGGGCGCGGCAGCGCTGCGCTACACCTTCGCAGCCGGAGCGGACGGGAAGCCCACGGTCGGCAGTCCGCTGCGCCGGATCGAGGTGGCCTGGGACAACCAGTTCGAGGGCGCCCCGCAGCGCGCGACGATTGCGGCGGCGGGTACCTTGCGACCCGGGGACGTGTCCCTTCGAGGCACGGGCGTCGCGGCGCAGGCGAACGTCGAGATGCTCTCGGTGGCTCCCG
>Ga0180009_10002232_pt1 | contig 22952 bp, 30 predicted proteins | sample OS_PC_MetaG_FD_123537 | JGI IMG/M metagenome (GOLD analysis project Ga0180009, IMG submission 123537) | Groundwater microbial communities from the Aspo Hard Rock Laboratory (HRL) deep subsurface site, Sweden - OS_PC_MetaG | ecosystem: Environmental > Aquatic > Deep subsurface > Groundwater...
CACTAAAGAACAGAGTGATAAAAAAGAAAGAAAAAATAAAAAGAATTAAGCAGAGCTTTCAAGCCAGATTGTCACTGGCGCAATCTCATCCTCATATGCAAATCCGCTTAAGGTCAATGTCAGCTCGCTTGGCTTGTTTCCAAGGTTTGCAGGGTCTATGTTCTTTATAGTGCAGTCAACTATCTTCTCGCCTGTGTCTGACTGCAATTGCACTTCCCCGCTTTTCTCGCACTCAATGTTATAAGCGCCTTCTGCCTTGATATTAAGCACTTCCTTCTCTCTCCTTCCGCGGTATTTGAAGCAGTCAGCAAGGGAAGGTATTATATTGCCTGAGCCGGCATTCTTGACAGTAACCTTGAACTTAAGCTCTCCAACATTATCCCTTACATCAACTGGTCTCTGCTCTATGTTTGTAACCTGCACAGATGAAGGCGGGTTTGAGCCTGGCTTGTCAAGGTTGCTTCCAATCTCCTCGAACTTTGTAGTATAGTAAAGCTTTGCCTTGACCTTGACAGGATGAGTGTAGCAGTACTGCCCTGTTATCATCTTTGAAATCTTGCCAGTCACTTCTCCCACATAACTTACAGGGCCAAGCGCAACCTCATCAGGGTTTTCAACGCCTTTTTCATCTATCTTTTTTAATAATGGATTAAGCACTTCCTTTGCTCCTGAAAAGAAGTTTGGCATTGCCGCATCGCCTGTCAGCCTTACCTTGACCTTTCCTGCAGGAAGGTCTTCAGGCAGTTTATTCACAAGCTCAACTGCAACATCAATTTCATCGCCTTTTTCATAAGGCGCAGTTTGCATGCTTACAGGCGCATCCCTGACAAACCTGGCGTCAACCATTTTGTTACCTGTAAACTTATAATATCCGCTGCTGGATGCCTCCTGCGTGCAGCCTGCCGCAATTAATGCGATTGCCGCAAGAACAATCAATGCTATTGGTGCTTTCATGTTAATATCCTCCTGTTAATATGCGCTTAATTATTACAATAAGAATGGCTTTATCTATATATAAATGTTTTTGTATTGCAGATAATGACCTAAATAAGCCTGAACTGGCTTGACTGCCTTAATTCATAGAAATACCTGAGCTGGAACAGGATATCAGGCCTGTATCCTTCCGGAAAAACAGCCTGCCCGCCTCTTACAAGATTTACAATGCCCTGGCAGACAATCACTGCAGAATTCCCTTCAAATTCAATGTCCTCGCAGGTTATCATGTCATTGGTGGGAAAGTTCTTCACCCTTGCCTCTATTGTCGGCAGATCTTCAAAAGACAATGCCTTGCACGGCTCATTGAAATCATTTTCTGTAATTAATCTGCCTCCGCCTTCATTGCTTACATGAATCTTGAAAAGCATGTCTGCAGAGCCTTCGTCCTCTCCTGGATTTATTATTTCTTCAATACTGGTAACCTGCAAAGGTCCGCCTGTTGCTTTCATCTTAACACCGCACTCATCAACAGCATACACATCCTCTGGAATGCAGATATTTGCGTCCACATCAACGCCATACTCAAACCTTGTGACAGTTGAAAACCCGTGCTCTTTTGTTTCCCCTTCCTTGTATTTTATTGAATAAGGCCCGAATCTAAGATCTTCTGCTTCAAATTTTCCAGCATCATCCTTTTCCTGCTTAAAGCTCTGGCATTCGCATCCTGTAAACCCTGTAAATACATTTTTATCAAGCCCGCCTGTAATGCATGCCTGGCCTTCTGCCTCATAACCTCCTTGATTGGTTATATTTATCGCAGGAGCCAGCCTTGATGTTTTCGGAATTTCTGCGCCCTGCCTCGGGCTTACAATGCTTGCGGTGATTGTTCCCTGCGCTGCCCCTTCCTGTTCAGTTCCGGGAATATTAAATTCAGAAACCTTGTCTGAAACAGTATCAACTAAAGAGCACCCGCTTACAACAAAAGCCATTATGATTACTGCAATTAAAGCAGGATAATATTTCATATCAATGAAGCGGAAACAGCGCTTCCCTCCTGCCCAGGCAATGCCTTGACTGTAATTGCAACTGTCTTTGAAGGCAGCTCATACTCATATTCTGCATCCACCTTATACTCCTTTATAATATATTCCGCATTTCCAAGAAGCTCAGGGTCTGCATCGAGGTAACATTCAAATGAGGTTGATTTTTCATCGCCGTCCTTAAGTACTATATCCTGTATAAAGCTTTCATCTGCCTTGTACTCATTCCTTTCATTGCCCTGCCTTGAAAGCACAAAAGGGCACATGCTTGTCGGGCTTACCTGCTGTCCTGCAAGCTCTTTAAGAAGTGCCATTTCCCTTGGAATTTCCAGCTTAAGGCTTGTAAGCTTTGTCATCACGCCTTTCCATTCATTTGTAAGGCTGATTCCAAGAAGAGGGTTAAACCCTTCCCTCAAAACAACTGGCTGTATTTCATTAACGCTCGCTCCTATTCCTATTATTACAGGCTCTCCTTTATACTCCGCCCTGATTGGCTGGCTCTCAGAAATTCCCCTGTATTCAAAAAAGTCAACGCCTTCAGGAAGGCCGCGCTCCATTGCCTCGCTTGTGAAATAAACCTTAAGCCTTACATCCTCTGTCTTGAACGGGAAATTGACAGTGCCTTCAACTTCAACAGTGTCTGAAAGCCCTCTTGTGATTTCTCCCGGGAATGTGCATCTTACATAGTCTGTTATCCTGCTCCCTGAAATAATTAAAGGGTTTGAAGGGATTATGTCCCCCTCTATGTCCTTGCCCTTTATCTTGCATCCCATTGTAAGCTTTAGGTTTGAAACCTTTGTATTTGCAAGCTTTATGTCGTATGCAAATGTCATTGGCATTCCCTGCGTAACGCGCACTCCGCTGCCTGAGCTGAATCCGTCAAACAGCACTCCTTTTTGTTCTTTAGTCACTGACTTTGACTCCCATACATCTCCAATGCCTTGCGCCTCAAGAACCTTGCCCTTGTACCAGGTATAAGGATTATACTCCTGCGCAGTAATCTTTACCTCTGTCAGGCTTCTTTTTCCTTCAGGCGACAATCCCCAATACACAGCGTAAACTCCGACAAGTACAAGCGCGAGCACGAAAACAGTGCCAAGAACATGTGATTTTGTCGCCTCTCTCTTTTCCTCAGACGGCTTCCACCATCTAATGTCAAGCATATCCCACGGCCTAAAGCCCCTTCCTTTTCCTGCGTAATAGCCGGTTCTTGCTCCAGCTGAAGAATTCGGAATATCCATTTCATCGGCTGTAGCTGCGTGACTGTTTGCCATTATATCTCCTCATTTAATCATAACAAGATAGGTTAATTCTCATCCCGCTATCGCTTCATTCGAATAATCTATCCTCTTCTGTTAGAAAGGATAGATTTATTAATTATTAAGCCTTTCGTTTACGCATGGCACTGCCGATATGCGCTGAAGCTTTGGTAAGAACCTTTTTTTCCTCTTTCAAATTAGCATGGGACTTCTGGTTTTACGCGCTTGCATTGCTGATGCTTATGGTATTGTTTAAGCAGGGGAAAATTGTTATTAAAATTCTTATTATTCTTGCGATAGTATTGGTCATAGCAATAGTTGCTGACGTAATAGGAATCTCATTTGTCTGCGAGCTTCTTAACGGGATTATGAAATGGATTGTGTGACGCAGTTTTCTATTAATTCTTCAAGCCTTGCCCTCATTTCATCCAATGAGAACTTTAGGTCCTTTAACACATGTATCTCTTCCCCTCCGCTCCCGCGGCAAAATGGAATTAATGTAGGGTAGCCGTCAATGCCGTAGCTTTCAGCAGTTGCATAGTCATCAAGGTATGCATTGAATGAGGCGCACTTGACCTTTCCGTAAAATTCCCTGCATGCCTCATCAAATACAGGCGCAAGCTCCCTGCACGGCCTGCACCCCGCAGTGTAAAAGTCAACAATAACAGGCAATTCATTCTCAAGAACAACAGCATTAAAGTTTTCAGGCGCAAGCTCCTGCACATACACCGGCTCAGGCTCTGGTGTTTCCTGGACCTGCTGCACAACAGCAGGCGCGCATGAAAGTGAAGCTGCAGCCAATGCCAGTCCTGCGTTTTTAAAAAGCTCCATGCTACTTATCTGCAGCTGTCAACAAGCTCCTGAAGTTGCTGCCTCATTATTTCTTCATTCACAGAGCCTGTAAAACCCCTTGGCTCGTCATACTCGCCTCTGCAGAAAAACCTGAATGCAGGCACTGCCCTCACTCCATACCTGATTGACATTCGTTCAGGGTCGTCCCTGTCGTCCTGCCAGATGTCATAAGAGCCGCATGCAACCTTGCCTGCAAATTCCTCGCAAACCTTCTCAAAAACAGGCTTTACCATTGTGCATGCGCTGCACCTCTCCCTCCAGAAGTCAACAACAACAGGATAATTAACTTCAAGCACTCTTTCATCAAAGTCCTGGTTTGTCAAAACTTCAACACCATTATAAGGAACAGCAGGATGCTCAGGAGGAGTGTCTGCGGTTCCGCAGGAAATAGCAGTTAAAAGTGTCGCAATGCTTGCTGTTTTTAGAAATTTTGATGCCATGCAGGAAGGTATGTTTGCGCGATTTATAAAACTTCTTGTTATGCGCAGAGATAAATCAGCTGCTGTATTCTCCACTTAAGAAGAAAAGCGTCTGTGTCGCTGCTAATCCTCAGCTTGCTTATTTCCCATCCGCGGCAAAAGAAAAGGAATTCCGGAACGCCATCAATATCATATTCCTGCATAATAGGGTCTGTACTAATGTCAATCCTGTCTGCATCATAAGCCCCGCAATATGCCCTGCCTTCAAGGCTGCCGCAGGCATCTTCAAATACCCCCTTCATTTCAAGGCAGGATGTGCACCAGGGCGCATAAAATTCAACAATAGCAGGCAGATTGTTTTGCAGCACTTTTTCATCAAAATTATCAGATGTAATCTCTTCAAGATGAGGGGAGGGTTCTGCATAGTAACAGCGAGGCTCGTGTTCGTAAGCAGGCTGTGTATCATGGATTGGATGAACAGATGGTAAAAGCATGGAAAATCCCGCAATCAAAAATTTATTCATGTAAGATATAATAACTTCAGCGCTTATAATGCTTATGATTATTGGCAGCGCTCTAAAAAACTCTCCAGCATTATTTTCAATGCATCCTTATCCAAAACCCTGAAAACCGCGTCAATCTGGTCAAACCTGCCATTGCAGTAATATGTAATGCTTGGCACGCCGTCAGCACCGAACTGTGAAGTGCCGTTGTCTGTCTCCTGGTCAGTGTTGTAAGAAAAGCACTTAACCCTGCCTTCCATCTCCATGCATGCCTCTTCAAATACAGGCGCAAGCTCCCTGCACGGCCTGCACCACCTTGCGTAAAACTTGACAGCAACAGGCATTTCGCTCTGAATAACAGCCCTGCTAAAATCCTCAGGCCCGATTTCCTGCACATATGCGGATTCAGCTGATGGTGTTCCTGGTGTTTGGTCAATAACAGCAGGCGCGCATGAAGCAGCGAGAACAGAACAAAGCCCTGCATAGAATCCAAATCTCGCCATAAGAAGTGGATATTTTGTATGTTTATAAAGATTCACCTGCATTCATAAATCAGGTCTTCCATCTTCATCCTTAGAATGCTTTCTGCAGTCCCTCTGTCAAGCCACAGCTCCCTGTCTGGAACCCCTCTGCAGAAAAAGCCGAACTGTGGGACATCCCTTGCATTGTATGTGAATGAAGGACCTCTCCTTGCATTATCATCCTGTTCAACCTTATAGGCTGCGCAGTATACCTGCCCTTCCAGCTCTTTGCACACTTTCTCAAACAATGTGCGCATGTGCCTGCAAGGTGCGCAGGTTTCGCTGTAAAACTCAACAACAGCAGGCAGATTATTCTCAATAACATTCTCATTAAAAGTTTCAGGAGTGATTTCCTCAACATTACTGGTATCCGCTGTATAAAACACAGACGCAAAAGCCAGTGCAGCTATTGTTTTGAAAGCCATATACTAAAAGGATATCTGCCGGGTTTATAATTCTTGCTGGAAATGCTCAGTCCGCAGTATGGCTCCGGGCAAAACTCCTTATCCTCTGCCTTAAAACAGATTCAGGAACAGCTCCGCCTATCCACCTTGCCCTGTCTGTTTCCCCTTCATAGAAAAAGCCGAAAGCAGGAACCCCGTCTATATGGTAAGTCTGTGAAAGGGTGTCATTCTCCTGTTCAGTGTTGTATGCGGCACAGTATATTTCATTCCTCATATCACTGCAAACATCTTCAAATATAGGCTGCATCATCCTGCAGTAAGGGCACCCATCTGTATAGAACATGACAACAGCCGGCTTCTCATTGTTTAATACTTCTTTGCCAAATGTCTTTGGCGTAAGCTCTTCAATGCCAGCCCTTGCAGGCGCACCATGTACAGGCGCAGCCACCGACAATGCCGCGGCTATGACAGCAAGCCCGATTCCGGTTCGTTTGCTTTTAACCATACGGGCCCGATGAGATTTGAACTCACGACCTACTGCTTAGGAGGCAGTCGCGCTATCCAGGCTGCGCTACGGGCCCATAAGCTATTTGAAGTATAGAAATAGTATTTAAAGCTTATTCTGCCTTCTGTGGAAGCAAATGCCCAAACCTTGAGTACAAAAGGCCCTTGTCCTGCAAATACTCTTTTGGATGCAAATCCCGCAGTGCCTCAAAAACATCGAATTGCCTTAAAGAATAGCGCCCAAAAGCGATAAAAAAAGCATTATTGGCGGGCTTTGACATGTTTAATTCTTTTTGAACAGCTTGCAAGAGTGATTTTACCTTTTTTGGATTTTTTGAATAAGCCTCATTAATCAAGGAGTGATATTTGTTGATGATTTTCATTTGCTTAGCCCATTGATCAAATTCTTGCTTTATATGATAAATCATTGCGTTGTTCCTTTGGTAATACAACAAAGCCCCATGATATGCAACACAATCAGCAAGAGGCTCTTCAATATCCCTTGGCAGTTCAATATTATTAATAAGGCAGTGAATATGCGTGTTCTCATGTAAAATAAGATACGCAACCCTAGTTTTTGTTGCCTTTAATGCTGCTTTTGTAATAGGGCATTCTGCAATACCTTCTGCCTCCCATCTTTGGGGCCAAATATGCCACCCATAACTTTCAAACTGACGTTTGCGCGCTGTCCATTCTTTCTTATCAGCTTTATAGCATTTACAGCCAGAATGCCCCTCCCAAGGCGAAGCAATTATATCAGGCAATGAAACATATATTGCATAAAGCCAACTTGTTTTTAAATTAATTTTTTCAAAAGAAGGGTTTTGAGAAACCCCCAGCTCTTCAACAGCAAAACGCTTTAAGTCTTTTACAAACGCCACTCTCTCTTCCAAATCAGACATATTCACAGAAAAGTATGTACAATATTTAAACCTTACCTGAACACAATCTCCTTCTTGCCCTGCGTTGTGTGTATCACAGGAAGCTCCTGCATAACAAACCTCATTGCCTCTTTCAAAAGCTTTACATGCCTGTGCGTCTTCAGCTCAAGCAGGAAAAAAGGGTCTGCCCCATGCACCTTGTCAACTGAAACAAGCAAATCAGGGCTTCTTGCAAGAATCCTTTCAAACTTTACAATGCGCGGCTCAGCGCTTTTAACTGCTTTTTTCAATAACCCTCTTACCTTGCTTTCTTTTATTTCTTCTATTGACTTTGGCATGTCCTGCTGAAGCATGAAATATATCTTCTCTTTTGAAATAGGGAAATACCTGTACTGTTCAAGCTTTTTGTTTGAAAGTTCGTATGCCCGTGTATAGGTAATTTGCGCTGTCTGCACTTTATCCTCTCCTGAACCCCTTTGCCTAAGCCTTAATTTGGGGATTCTTCCTGAGTATTCAGGCAGCTTGTTTTCAAAATAAGTGTCTGTATAAGTCCAGCCCCTTTCCTCTGCAAAATTGAATGCATCTGCAACCATCTTCAAAGCGTTTACAGGATCTTGTTTTGAGCTAATCAAAAACCTCGACTCATAATATTTCTCAACCCCAAACCTTTTCTTCTTTAAGCGCCGTTTAAAGTTCCAATAGCCAAGCTCAGTCACCATTACCTCGCCAAATGCAACTATCAATACTGCAATCAAAAAGCTTGCAAAAGCCAGAAGCCAGACAGGAGTATTGCTATATAATTTCAAGCCAATAAACATAAAGGCAATATAAAACGGGTCATGCACCAATACATCTTCCAATAAGCTTTTTGAGCCGCCCTTGAGAGCTTTTTTAAAATAAAAAGAGATTGGCTTTCTGTCAGATGAAGGCGTTGTCTTGTATATTCCCAATGCCTCCTTAAAATGCCCTGGGAAAAACCCGAACTTTTCAACAACAGGCCCTGTAAGCGAAAGGATGAATGCATTTGCAGTCAGGAACCCCATAATAGCAGTGCCTGCGACATTCACAACCATTGCAATTGCCTCATCCCTTCCAAATCTTTTAAAAACATTCCAGAAAGGGCTGCCTGGGATTTTTATCGGCTCCTGAGACAAGGAACCAGGAATCCGCTCAAAGCTGTCTTTCATCATATCTTTTGATATCTGCTTGTTTAAAAAGTTGATTATTCAGAAACCTTCAATTCAACTGACTTACCCAAATCCAAAGCTTTCACCAAAGCATTCCCAATAGGGCTTTTCTTGCTAACCTTTATATCGCCTTTCTTGCTTGTTGTAGACGTAAAAAGAAAATTCCCATCAACATAAGCCTCGACAGACTCCCCTGCCTTGTTTGTTGACAATATAATATAATTCCCGCGCTCTTTCAAATTAAACTTAACAGGGCTTCCTTCTTTCCTCATTGACTGCATTGGCTCAAGCTGAATCCGCACTCCTAATCTTTTTTCAATCTGCTCAATTGTCCTTCCTTCCTTTCCAATGATTTTTGCCATGTCTCTTTCAGGCACATACACTTTTACCTTGTTCTCGGATATCATTTCAGCCTGCGCCGCGTTTGTATAATCCATAAAAGCATGCTCAATCTGTTTTGTAGCCAAAGAATGCACTGCTGTTGATTTCTTCTCAGTTCCGATTGGCACAACAACTGTTTCCTCGCCATAGCTGTACATCTCAAACTCCAATTGCTTTGTCTCAAAATCACGAACCTCGACAACAGGCCTTGCCAGGTCAGCCTCTGTCATGCCGGAAGGCACTTTCACAGTCATCTTAATACTAAGCACTTTCCCAATCTGCCCTTCATCAATAAATATGACAGTGTCGATTATCTGAGGTATAACACCAAGCTCTGCCCTGCCGATGAAGCGCTGAACAGCATCCATCGGGTTTGTTGCATGCACAACACCAGCCAGTCCAATTCCAGCCAGCCTCAAGTCAATATACAATTCAAAGTCGCGCGTATTCCTCATCTCATCAAAAACACAATAGTCAGGCCTTGAAAGCAATAAGATGTCATGTATTTCCTGTGCATCGCCGTGGCTTATCGCATACTGCGTGATTGCAGGGCTCAGCAGCATGTCTCTTGGAGCTTCAATTGTTTTTACTATTTTTTTCTGGCCAGCATAGTATTCAGCCAGGGAGCTTGCAAATGTTGTCTTTCCATTGCCAGGCGCTCCTGCTATTAATATCCCTGTTGCTTCCTTGTCTATTCTCATTGCAAGCGCAGGGCCCATGTTATAGTCTTTTAAATCAAGCTTTTTTATAGGCTTGACAGCAGTAATTTCCCATCCGTCTGAGAAAGGCGGCCTTGTAATGACAATCCTGTGCCTGCCCATCTGCACTATTGTGCTTCCTGCCCTTTCAATCTCAATAAATGAGTCTGGCTTTTCTTTCGGGCTTTCAATGATTTCCCTGGATATCTGCTTAATCTCTTCCTGCCCCATTGGCTTTTCCCTTAATTCTACAAAGTCCCAGTGCCCTGGCCTGCCTTTTTTTGCATACGGCGGCACCTCTTCCTTTAAATGCACTGACATTGTTATCTCATCAAAGAATGATTCTATTTTCAGTTTCCTTGCAGAGCCTTCAGGAACAATAAGCATTGCCTTTACGCCTGACGCTTCCGCAGATATGCTCTTTGACTTGCTTGTTGTGAGGAATAATGCATTCTCATCATACGCAAGCTGCCTTGCATAGGAGTCTATCTCATCAAAGCTGATGTGCTTTAGTTCTAAAGAAGAAATCCTTTTGCCTGAAATTCTTAATTTTTCGCCAAGAAGAGTTCTGAGATTTTTCAGCTCATCAAGCCCGAGATAGCCTGCTGCTTTTTCTTTTGCAGCTTCTGATTCCAAAAGCTGGAACATTGCCTCATGGATTATTACTTCTTCTGCTTTTAATGATTTAAGCTTTTTTGAAAGAATCCCCTCTGTTATAATTGAAGAATCAGGGACAATCTTCTCAGCATTCACCGCTTTCATTGAAAAAATAGAGGGATTGGTTATTTATTAGCTTAGCGGTTATGGGAAAGCCGATGAGCGCTCATGAGAGAGTGGCTTCGCCTCAAAGCTGCCGCTTTTCAGTGAGTGACAGGAACCGCTTGCCATGCGCACGGGAGATTTATATAGTAGGAGAATCTAACTTCGGATAATGAAAGTAGAATTCAATGAAGACGGGAGCATAAAACTGCCTGAATTAATAACCAAGCAGAAAGAAGAGAATAAAAAGATATTTCAAAATGAGCCTTCTATTAAGATTATTAGAAATCAAATCTCCAGTGTTAGGCCATTAGATTGCGAATTAAAACTCCACGCTTCTGATAAACTGGGAAATTTTGAAATGATAGGAGGTCTATTCAGGGAGGCTGAAGGTAAATTCAGGCATATGGCAAACTTATCTATAAAGAGAGTAGATGGCAAGATGTTTATAATCAGGATTATTTCAGGGCAATATCGCTGCGACTGGTGTCATAAATTTAGAGAATTGCTTAAAAATGAATTCGATAGCAGGGTTATTGATGAAGGCTCTTGCTTAGAATATATTTCTTCTAAATAATGATGATATTAAAGCAAATTCTTGTTGCAAATACATAGAAAGCAAATAATAAATGCCAGAGGCTGGCTTTTATGCTGAATCTCTCCCGCGCTTTTGCCTCTATCAACACTAGAAAGCTTTATAAATACCCCCCGTTTATCAATAACCCATGGCAACTGTATATGATGTTAAAGCAGGCGATTTAAACAAGCATGTTAGCGAAGAACTTAAGAAATCAGCCAATGTAAAAATGCCTGATTGGGCGCATTTTGTCAAGACAGGGCATGGCAAAGACAGAGTCCCTTCTGACAGTGAATGGTGGTACAAGAGGGCTGCGGCATTATTGAGAAGGATATATCTATTAGGCCCGATAGGGGTTTCAAAACTGCAGACAAAATACGGCTGCAGGAAAAACAGGGGCTCTGCTCCTGAAAAATTCACAAGAGCATCAGGAAAAGTCATAAGATCCATACTGCAGCAACTGGAAAAGGAAGGGCTTGTCAAGCAGGTTGAGAAATCAGGCCACAAGGGCAGGATTGTAACTCCAAAAGCAAAATCAATGCTTGACAAGGCTGTGAAGAAGAAGCAATGAACAATGGACATTGATGAAATAAGGCAGCAGAAGATGCATGAAGCGCTGCAAATGCAGCAGCAGATTGCGCAGCTTGAGGCCGGCGCAAAGATGTGGATGGATGCAGAGGCATTGTCAAGATACGGCAACATTAAGGCAGCCCACCCTGAGAAAGCGCTTCAGGTTGCAATTTTGATTGCGCAGTTTGTGCAGTCAGGCAAGATAAAAAAGCTTATCACAGATGAGCAGCTGAAGGAGCTGCTTGTTTATCTGGATGGGCAAAAGAAAGAATCAAGGGTAAAAATCCAAAGGAAATAAAAATGGCAAGATACAAGCCTACGGCAAAAAAGAAAAGGCTTTCAAAATGCGGAACCCAGACTAAATGGGCCCCGTTCTGGACAGTGCCAAAGATATATGGCAAGGGAAGGAAGGTTCACCCGGGCAGGCACACTGCAAAAAAAAGAAGCTGGAGAAGGCAGAGGACTCACGCGTAAAAATGGTAGAAAAAACATATGTTATACCCTTAAGGCATGAATGGCTGAAGGTTCCTATATTCCTGAGAACAAGAAAATCTGTAAAAGCAATCAAGAATTATGTTAAAAAGCATTCAAAGGTTGAGGATGTAAAGATTGGAAAATACCTTAACAACAAATTGTGGGAGAGGGGAAACAGGTACCCGCCGCACAAAGTCCAGGTTAATGTTGAGATTATAACTGAGAAAAAAGAAGGCAAGGAAAAAAAGCATGCCGTTGTTGATCTTGTTGGCGCTCCAAAAGAAGTAAAAAAAGAAGTAAAGAAAAAGAAGCTTCTTGACAAGCTGAAAGACAGGGTTAGCGGCAAGGAAGAAGTAAAACAGGAAGAGATTAAGGAAGAGCAGAAGGCGCTTGAGAAAGCAGAGGAAAAGCAGATGGAAACTGCAAAAGCCCCTAAATTCTTCCCAAAAGATTCTGACAAGAAGAAATCAATGAAGTCAATGAAAGAGCACAACATGAATATTGACAAGACGCCGCCCAAAGAGAGGGCTGAAAAGCCAAAGATGGAAAAGTAATTCTTTAACCAAAGCCTTTTATACTTTTATTATTTTAATAATGTCATGCAAAAAAAGAAGTTGGGGATATTCTCATTCACGTGCTGCGAAGGCTGCACTGTTGTGTTTATTGAGCTGCTGAACAATCACTTCTTTGATTATAAAAACAGGTTTGACTTTGTGAGCTTCAGGCAGCTGAAGTCAAACAATAAAACCGGAAAGATGGATTTTGCAATAATTGAAGGCGCAATATCAACTGCAAGCGAAAAAAAGAAGCTTTTGGAAATAAGGAAAAAAGCAAAAAAGATAATTGCAATAGGAAGCTGCGCATGCACCGGCGCGCCGTCAAACCAAAGGAACAATTTCAGGCCTGAAATAAAGAAAGAAATTGAAAAGCAGGTAAAGGCATTGCGCCAGTTAAAGACAATAGAGCCTTTAAAGAAATATGTAAAAGTGGATATTTTATTGAATGGCTGCCCTGTGAACATAACGCAGCTTGAAAAGGCAATGGAGGGATTATAATGCACAAAGGAAACTTTAACATCAGCTTAAAGAACATCTCAAAGATAGAAGGGCATACGCATATGGACATTGCAGTGAAAAACAACGAGGCAGTGTCTGTAAAGCTCAAGATAAGCGAGAACAAGAGGTTTTACAGGGATGCTGTGAAAGGAATGGGCTATAAGGCAGCGCCGATGCACCTTGCCAGAATATGCGGCACATGCAGCCCTGCGCACATGTCCTGCGTGTGCGAAGCTGTTGAGCGCGCAATGAATATAAGAATAAGCGAGCAGTCAAGGGCATTAAGAGAACTTTTATTGCTGGGCAACATCATAAGGGACCACGGCATGCACTTGTATTTCTTCTGCCTGCCTGACATATTTGGAGTTGATTCTGTTTTGGATTTTGACAAGAAAAAAGACAATTTAATACACAATGCCCTGCATGTGAAGGAAGCAGGCAACATGCTTTGCAATGCAGTTGGCGGAAGGGCTGTGCATCCCCCTTTTGCGAATGTCGGAGGGTTTAATGAGCTTCCGTCAAAAGAGAATGTTAGGGAGGCACTGAAAGAGCTTAAGGAAGCAAGGCAGTATGCGCTTGATTTCATTGATACGTTTTTTGTAAAAGACATGAGCTTTAAGAGAGACACAAATTTTGTTGCATTATGCGGAAAAGGATTCAGCTATATTGACGGCGTTATAAAAACCAGCTCAGGCAAAGTGATAGAGGAAGAGGATTACAGGGAGCATCTTGAGAAAGTCATAATTCCATACAGCAATGCCTCTGCGTTTGAGTTTGAGTTCAAGGAGTTCATGGTTGGCGCGCTGGCAAGGCTTAACCTTAACAAGGATGAGCTTGAAAAAAGCACAAGAAAAGACTGCTCCAGATATCTTAAAGTGTTTCCAAGCAATGATATTTTTCACAATAACCTTGCGCAGGCAATATCAGTAGTGAATGCAATAGACAAGTCAGTTAAGATGCTTGAGTCAATGGATTTTAAGAAAGAGAAGATTCCTGAAGCAAAGCTGGGAAAGGCAAATGTGGGCGTTGGAGTAATAGAAGCGCCGAGAGGAACCCTTTATCACATGATTGGAGTTGATGCAAAAGGCATTGTTAACAGGTCAGAGGTAATAATCCCAACATCGCAGAATGTGATACACCTTGAGAAATCAATGGTTGATTTTGTAAATGCAATGCTTTCCAAAGGTATTTCAAAAGAGAAGATTTCAATGAATGTTGAAAGGCTGATAAGAGCTTATGATCCCTGCATGAGCTGCGCTACTCATTTTTTGAAGATAAACTGGAAATAATAAAGCCTGCTTTTTTCAAAGCCGCCTTTTTTGAGATTTTCATCGGGATTCCTATGATAATTGCATCCTCTATCTTGTTAATCTTCTTCAACAACAATAAATTAAACCCCAGGTCGCAGTCATGCATTGAAATCACTTTATGCTTTTGAATGTCTTTAAGATGTATTAAACAAGGCTCTTTTATGCCTTCCACTGTGTCCAGAATAAAAAGCCGCCTTCCATATTGCTGAATATTCTCAATGCCGTCTGCTTCAATGAATTCGATTGAAGGAAAGAGTTTTTTCAAGGAAGGAATCAGCTTTATTGGAAGCGAGTCCTTTTTCACAAGCGTATTGCCGAATACAAGCACTTTCATAGCTATACCTAAATGCTTTGAATATTTAAGGGTTTAGAATCCGCAATGCTTATAAACCCTTATTCCAAAAAGAATAATTAAATGTTTGAAATATCCCAGCTAAAACAGATAAGAAGATTATTGAACATTACGCAGTCGAATTTCGCAAGGATTGCAAAAGTTTCCCAGTCAATGATTGCAAAGATTGAGTCAGGGAAGATTGACCCTTCTTATTCAAATGTCAAAAGAATTTCAGAGGCAATTGAAAGGCTGAAGCACGAGAAAGAGCCTTTGGTAAAAGAGATAATGATAAGAAAAGTCATAACAGTCGACGCAAAAGACAGGATAAGGGATGCAATAAAGCTGCTAAACAAGCACGGCATCTCGCAGCTGCCTGTGATGAAAAACAGCAAGATTGCAGGCATTCTCTACGAGGCAACACTGCTTGACAAGGTTGCAAGCCCTGAGTTTACAAGCATGACTGCAGAGGAGGCAATGGATGAGCCCCCTCCAACTGTTTCTGAAGACACAAAAGCGTCTGCTGTATCCAACCTATTGAAATACTTCTCAGTTGTTTTGGTTACAAAAAAGGGCGAATTAACAGGCATTGTGACAAAAGCAGATATCTTGAAAAATCTTATCTGAGAAATTTCTTAAGCATATGTATAGGGTTTTTGTAGCAGTGCACAAATTTTGCAGCAGGCAATACAAATGGGCTGCTTGTTGCCTTTACAAGCCTTGCTTTTCTTAAGCTTTGCTTAAACCCTTTAATGTCGTCAAAGCTGTCCATCTCAGCATAGCAGGTCCCTATTTCCCTTGAAAAATGCGCATCGCTGCCAACTGCCTTCAATAGCTTATGCTTGTCAGCATACTCATCTGCTTTCTTGTTGTAATTCTGAAGCATGACCCTTGCATTAAACACCTCAACAATGTCAGCCTTGAAATCATGCACTTTTAATGCAGAGCTTCTTACCTTGTCAAACGGATGCGGCATGTATACCAAAGCACCCTGCTCTCTAATCCTGTCAACTGCCTCATAAACATCAATCTTTCTTGGGATTTCCTCATTAAGGAAAAGCCCAATTAAATCGCCCTGCTTTGTGTCAACCTCCTCCCCAATTATGCAGGGGCCAAAGTGTTTTTTAAACTCCAAAGCGCCTTTTATTGTGTCATGGTCTGTGATTACAGGAAAAAGCCCTTTCTTTTTACAGACTTTATTTAACACTTCAAGCGTTGTAAAGCTGTCAGGAGAGTATTTTGTATGTATGTGAAAGTCAATCTTCATATATGTTAATTGTTTTTATCCTCTTTTAAGCATTGCGGATATTAAGTTTTTAGAAAAAAATTAAAAAAGAAAAAAGGAATTAAGCGCCGTACATCTTTTGCAGTCCGGTTACATCAGGCTGCTCAAGGCTTCTCTTTGAAGTCTCTCCTTCGCCTGAATAGCCGTACATTGTGACTGCTGTGCATGACGCTGTGTACAAGTCAGCTAATCCAACTGAGTGCCCTAATTCATGCACTGCAATGTTCTGGAAGTCCATCAATGATGGGTCAACAGAAGCATCGCCCCAGCTGAATCCTGTGTTAAACAGCATGTCAAACTCAACAATCTGCTTTCCTCTCCTTGTATACCAGACAGATGTTACTGCTATCACATTGCTGTCAGGGTATGCTCCAAAAGCAACTGCATTTTCATAATTCTGCACGCCATATTGGGCTGTGTAGTCAACAGTGTATGCGTCATTGAAAAGCTCTGCAGATGTCGCAGCATCCCATGTCTCAGCAGAAGCTGCAAATGTGCTTGTTACAAACTCTTCTGTCAATCCATCTGGATTTGACGGGTTTACTGCATAGCTTACAGGCAGTGAGGGCCATGTTACGCCCATCAGCTTGTAGCACGTGTCTGTTTTTGGCGGTTTTGCCGCGCTTGACGGCTTTGCATAGTGGATAAAGTCCACTCTTTCAAGCTCCCATTCACCTGAATCTGTAACGCTGATTACAGGCGAATGCTCAGGGGCTTTTGCGTTTTCCTTTGCCTTGTCGCTTGCCGGTATAAGCATTGAGGCTGCAGCTGAAAAAGAAAGCAGCATCAGTGCCAAGACCATTGCAATTAATATCTTTGTCTTCATTCTTAAACCTCCTGTTTATGGATAAAAACAAAAGCCTGGTGTATTTAAATCTTATGCCTGTGCAAAAATGCCTTTTCCCGAAATGCCGCATAAACTATTTAAATAAAGAATATAGGATAATATGCATGGCAAAAAAGAAAGAGGCTGTGAAAGGCTTGAAGATAAAGGCTGTGGAAGAGAGAAAAGAGGCAGCCAAGAAAGCATTCAATGTTAATGCTGTTAAAGCATTTGCGCAGGAAAAGAAGAACAGGAAATATATCTGGATTGCAGGATTATTGATTATAATCGCGCTTCTCGCATCCTACTTCCCAAGAGGAACTCTTGAGATAACCTCAACAAAGGGGTTTGACACAGTCGGCAATGTTGAGGTATGGATTTGGGACAAGAACGACTTTGAAGGAAAGCCTGAAAAGGTGTATAAGACAAATGACGAAGGTATTGCAAGAATCAAGCTGTTCCGCGGCAAATACGCAGTTGCATTGCAGCAGGAGCTTAATCCAAAGAATGACCCGCCTGTAAAAATAATAACATTCCTGGAGATTAAAAGAGGCAAGACATTAAGCATTTCAATGGCTGCTTAATACTTCTGCAGAAAAGATTAATAAGCCAGATGTATTTTCAAGGCCCATGGAAATTAAAGTCATGGGTTTCAGAAAGGCGCTTGCACATACCCCTTTAGTTCCAACGCTGGCAATGCGCATATTTGACTCAGATGCGGATCCTATAATAAAAAGGCCGCTTGTGTGTTCCCCATTCTATAAGATTTATTGCTATACATTTGATGACCTGGACATGGATATAATACATGCATTATATCCGAATGATAAGAGTTATTTGAGGCGCGTCCATTTTTCAGAAGATATTGCAAAGCAAATCCTAACAGACTTTGAAAACAGCAGGCAAGGGATGCTTGAACTTCTTGTGCACTGCACACTAGGTGCAAACAGGAGCCCTGCAGTTGCCATTGCACTGAATGAGATATTTGGCTTAGGACATAATACAGATGAGATGAAAACAAAGTATTCTGCGTTTAACAGGTATGTATACAGACTGATGAAAGAAGCTGCCTAATACTTCTCAAATAATTTGCCCCATGGTGTTTTTGAGAACTTCCTTATTCTTTGCTTTCCGATGGTTGGATACCATAATTTGTCATGGTAGAATGCAGAGCCAAAAACGCACAACTGAAACAAGCCAGTATGGAACAGCCAGGGCTCAATGAATTTTAATTTCTTCCTGAAAAGCTGGTCAAAGAATATCACAGGGCTTTTTCCTGTATGGAAATGAAGGTTGATTTTTGAAATATCAATGCCATCAATGTCAATCTGCTTTATATCTCCTGTCCCCAATCCCCTGTCATGCGCCATTCTTATGAAAGGTATTTTCATCGGATCAAATCCCATTAGCTTTGCAGAAACCGCGTCAATCGCAACCTGGTCTTCTGAAGCTAACAACAGGTTAGCAGCAACAGGGAGCATTGTCCTTGGGCCTTTTCCATTGCCTGCAACAGCCCCGTCCATCACTGCGAATAATTTAGGATGGATTTCTTTCTGTATCTGCAATAAGTCAACCAAAACCTCATGAATCATTTTATGAGAATGGTGCCTTCTTTCTGTGATTAATCCTCCAAAAGCATTTTTCATGGCTCCTGTCATTGTTGTATGCCCGTGTGTCTTTAATGTTGGAAAATGAAGCACATTCTTTCCAATGAATATCTTTGGTATTTTATGCCCGTCAGGGAATATATGGTTAAGGGCTCTTGTTTCATGCTTTGGCTTATAGGTAACCCATTCTGCAGTGTCTAATCTGGTGAAAGGGCAATTGTATCTATCCATCAAAGGCCCCCACTTGTTGCCTTTCACTCCTTTCATCACATTTGTCACAACTGTCTTGTTTTCAACTGCATTGATTTTATTGTAATTGTTGTTTTTAAGATATTTTAAGACGCCTTCCAATTGCCAAGGCTCTGTTGAGCACGCAGGATAGTAAAGGCTCCATGAGAGGTTAAGCTTTAACAAAAGCTCCTTGTCTTTTGGGATTACTTTCTTAAAGCCTGAAATATCCATAAGCTTTTTGTAATCATCCAAGACTGTTTCAGGCCTTGTTTTTAATACAGATACCTTGCTTTTCATAGGATTCTATAAAGAAGTTCTATATTTAAATGTAATGAAGAAGAAAAAAAGAAAAAAAAGAAACTAAAGCTTCTTTTTTAGGCTTTCAAAAGACTTTGCAGCCTTTCCCTGCAGGCCAAGCCCAAAACTCAATCCAACTGCCAAAGCAAGCCCTAAACCCAGAGCGCCGAGCAGTATGAGGAACGAGTTCTTCAGCAAATCAACCTGTATGCCAATCTGCTCCAAAGCAATCACAAAGGCGATGAACAAAATAACATACTCAAAAACTTTCGCCATCATCTTTGCGCCTTTCAGCTTTACATCAGCCTCTATTATGTGCCCTACGTAATAGGCAACAACAAAGCCGGTAAACACAGCCAAAAGTCCTACTATCAGCTGGGGCAGCCAAAGCACAAACCTGCTGAAAAGCTGGCTAAGCATTCCTAGCTTCAAAACATTTGCAGCCTCTCCCAGGAAGATAATAAAGACATACCACTTTGTCAGCCTTCCTGTGATAGAAGCAATGCTCATCTTCTGAAGGTTTTGCGGCGCCTTTACCTTTGCCAGTATCTTGTCAGCGCCGATCTTGCCAAGCACAACCTTCACAACATGCCCAAGCAGCAGCGAAACAAAATAACCAATAATCAAGATTATAAGCGCAGCCACTAAACCTGGGAAAATCTCCAAAAAGCCCTTCCACAGGCTTGCCAGCGGAGTAAGGATCGCTATCCCCGCCTCTTCCAAAACAGCCATTTTAGCACCTCCTTTTTTTAAAAAGGATGGTCTAGAACACTAGTTCTATTACCTCCTTTTTTAAGCAAAATAGCTAATTATCTAAGGACTTTATCCTTTAAAAATCATTCGCTTTGCCATAGTGGTGGCTTTTTGAAGAAACAGCACAATTTTTACCTTATTATCCTGCTGTTTCTTCAATAGCAGGCATAATACCGCCTACTATTTTGCGCAAAAAGCATATAAATAAGCAGTGCATAGGGATAATCTAAGAGGGGTTGATTCAAATGATTTTATCACATGGAAAATTAGTAGGTCTTGTAAAAGCGCAGAACCTTATAGAAAACATGCCAGAGTCAGAGCTGACAAAAGAAGGAGGGGTTGCTTTTGACCTGCGGCTTGGAGAAATATACGAATTTGCAGGCGAAGGATTTCTTGGAATAAATGAAAGAAAAACCCCTGACACTAAATTGATTGCAAAATATGAGGAAAGCAAAACATCAAAAGTCGTGCTTGAGCCTGACAAGTATTATATTGTAAAAACTTTAGAGAAAGTAAACTGCCCGCATGACCTGGCATCAACAATTATTTCACGCTCAACATTATACAGGAGCGGAATTTTATTATTAGGCGGGCTTGTTGATCCTGGCTGGAACGGCGAGATGACATTTGGCATGATAAACAAGAGCGGGCAGGCATTCACAATAGAGCTTGGCGCAAGAATCGCAAACATCCTTTTCCATAGAGTAGATGGTAAAACAAAAGAATACAAAGGAGTTTATAATGGCGGATATGCCGGAGCTGAAAATCTTACTGGTAAGTGACCCTTACGCCTTCTGCCTTTGCATATCTTTCAAACGCATCCTGCACTTCAGTAACATACTTTGAAGGCAGTTTTGGGTCAAGAGTTATGATAATACCGTTAGAGGGGTTTTTTTCCTTCAGGGCCATAATAGCTTCTATCAGCAAATCAGAGAAATCCTTGTTGCCAAGCCTTCTGCAGCGCCTGCTTATTGGAGGGTCATATTCAACTTCAAATTCAATAGGATTCTTTCCTGCTGCCTTTCGCCTTGCCTTTCTTACCCTAAATGTTAAATCCATATTTATCCCCCCAAATATTTGTATCTGTTGTAAACAACTGCTAGTATATAAACATTATCACTCAGCTGCTTCTAATACAGGTAAAGCACACCCACCAGCGCTGCTGAGGAAACAATCCCCAGTATAACTGACAGTGCTGTTCTTTTCAGCAAAAGCTGCGCTCCCATCGCTGTAATAAGGAAGAGAGCAATTGCTGCAGGCAGCTGGAGATCGCTGTCCACGATGGATATTGCCATTCCGGTTATTGCATTCATTTTCTTCCTCTGTGAAAAGCCCTGCGCCGCCGCTCTACGGGCGGCACTAAGGTGACTTCGGCAGAGCCGAACGCTTACCAAGCATAAGCGAAAGTAAGCTTGGAACGCAAGTTCCAATGTCGCCTGCAGGTTGATAAGGCTGTAAGCCTTATGAGCCAGCGGGGTAGCCTCACTGCGTTCAGGACCCCACTACCTCTGATGAGCCAGCGGGGATTTGAACCCCGGACACCACGGTCTTCAGCCGTGTGCTCTCCCAGGCTGAGCTACTGACCCCTTAATGTGTTTATCTGCCTATGATTTAATTTGTTTATCTTTAAGTGTTTCGGTGGGCTACGAGCAAAGCGAGTATGCCCGCCTTGATGATCAAATTGTCTGCAATTTGCTGCAGCTACTGGCCCTTAGTATCAAAGAAAGTAAATTGTATTGCCTTTTAAAGATTTCTATTAGAGAAGCGCCTCAATATCCGCAAGCCTTTGCAGCTTGCACTCCCTCTCTTTTCCGTGGATGCCTGTCTTTATGTAAGGTATTTCCCATGCAACAGCCAAGTCAGAAATCATTGTATCCATTGTTTCTCCGGAGCGGTGTGAGATTACTGTTACAATGTCGTTTGCATTTGCAAAGTCAACAACCTTTTTGGTTTTTGTTATTGAGCCAATCTGGTTTGGCTTGATTATCATGCAGTTTATTGCGCGGTGCTTGATTGCCTCTTTTAATCTTTCAAGGTTTGTTGTAACCAAGTCATCGCCGCAAACCAGGGTTGTCTTTAAGATTCTTGAAAACCCTTCAAAATCCTCTTCTTGCAAAGGATCCTCAACATAGCACAGGAAATTGTCTTTTATTATCTTGTTTACAAAAGCTATCTGCGATTTCCTGTCAACCTTTGCTGCTTTTCCGTCAAGGTTCCTGTATGAATAGTATTTCTTTCCGTCCCAAAAGCTTGACGCAGCCATGTCAAGCCCGAAATTAACTTTCAAGCCGGAAGTGTTTTTCAAGTCAGCAAGGTATTTGCGCAAAAACTCCAAAGCTTTCAAATCAGGCATTGAAGGAATCCATGCTCCTTCGTCAGTCATTGCTGTTGCTTTTGTCTCTTTGCCTATCTTTTTATGTAAATCTCTCATTACAGCAATGTTCTCCCTTATTGTCAATGCCCTTGGCATTAAAAGAAATTCCTGAATGCTTGTTGAATTGGTTTTCGTGTGCTTTCCTCCGCCGATTACATTGCCCAAAGGCATTGGCATGCTTCTTGAATTTGGGTTGAGAAAGCCCCATACTTCATTGTTTGACATTTCCCTTAGTATTGCATACTGTGCTGCAAGAACTGCGTTGCCGCCTATTATTGGAATCAATGTGTCTAACTGCTCTAAATCATTGAATTCCTCAAAAGTCATTCCTTTTATCTTTGGCTTGAAGTTAAGGTAATCGCATGAATTCTTTATGTCTTTTGCAAAAGCTTTTATTTCATGTATGCCTGTAGAAGCTCCTGATGGCGCGGATGCTGTGAAGTTTTTGTTTACAGTTACCTGTATTGCCTTTTCCTTTCTTGAGTTAAGTATGATTCTTGCCTTCAGCTCTTTTACAATCATGGTATATTGGAAGGATGTTTGTCATTAAAAAGGTTTTGTTAAGAATCCTGCTGGAAAAAGCCAGGCTCCGCCGCACTTTCCGCAATAATAACATTTTTAAACCATCCCTGTCTCCCTTTTGAGAGACGGCGCTGTAGTTTAGTGGTAGAACGCGGGTCTCATGAGCCCGATATCGGGGGTTCGATTCCCCTCAGCGCCATATTTTAAAGTTTTTATGAAATAATGAAGGATGTTAATTTTTACAATAAATTTGCTATATTTCTAACAATTCTTAATTTATTACTTATGTTTGACACTTTGAGAAGTCCCCCATCGATAAATCTATAAATTCTGACGTCTTTCATTTATAAAGAGCGTTGAGGAAAATGTTGGGGGCATTTCGCTCACATCACGAAGGAG